>VFQS010004238.1_pt1 | contig 10515 bp, 11 predicted proteins | sample 3512361 | NCBI WGS metagenome assembly VFQS01 (sample SAMN10412375, study PRJNA504923) | tailings metagenome | isolation source: Relicate 1 Philex TSF3 active mining | place: Philippines | reverse complement strand
CCTGATGCGCGATTATCCGCAAGCCGGGCGGGCGTTGGCGTTGCACGGCATCGACGATTATGTGGCGCACTCCGATGGTGGTTTGACGCCGACCGGGTTTGTTGATGGAGTGCGTGATTTTACTAATACTGAGCCGTGTACGCTCTTTCAATGGGGCGTCGGCGAGGTGATTACGGCATTGGCTCAGGCTGGGCTGATTATCGAGTCGGTGCAGGAATATTGTTTTAGTAATGGAGAGCGGCCATTTGCAGACATGGTCGCCGAATCGGGACGGCGGATGGTTACTCCACCACATCTTCCACGCTTTCCGCTGTTGTACGGCATTGCCGCGCAGAAAGGAGCGTGACGCATGGATCGGATTCTGTTGGAGGGGATGCAGTTTGTGGGCTACCACGGTACACGACCAGAGGAAGCCACGTTGGGTCAACGCTTTGAGGTGGATGTGACGGTGGGCACGGATTTGGCGGCGGCTGCGACGGCCGACGATTTGACACTGGGTGTCGACTATGCACGTTTCCACGACATCGCTAAAGCTGTAGTCACTGGCCCGGCCCTCAAGTTGACTGAAGCAGTGGCCGAGCGTATCGCCCAAGAAATTTTGCGCGTCGAACCAGCCGTCTACTGGGTGCAAATTAAACTCAAAAAACCCAATGTGCGCCTCGGTGACACCATGCTGGCCGGATCGACGGTCATCATCGAGCGGCATCGATGATTCCGGCGGTGACGCTAGCCTATGCCCAGACGCTCGATGGCCAGATGACGGCTGCCGACGGCACGTCACGCTGGATTAGCAACGCGGCCTCACTGGTGCGTACACACCAACTGCGTGCTGCCCACGACGCCATCATGGTGGGCATTGGCACAGTGCTGATCGATGACCCCCAGCTGACGGTGCGCCTGTGTGCTGGGACGAATCCGATACGGATTATCATCGACAGCCAGTTGCGTATACCGTTGACAGCACAGGTAGTTTGTAGCGCGGCACAATGGCCCACATGGTTGCTTCACGCCCCCGAAGCCGATAGGGCACGGCGGGCTGCGCTGATCGATGCGGGGGTACAGTGCATGGTAGTCCCAGTGGCAGCGGGTGGTGGCCTGGATGTGCAGAGTGCGTTGATGATGCTGGCCCAGGCTGGCGTTCAATCGGTGATGGTCGAAGGTGGGCATCGCCTGATGACCAGCTTGCTACACGCACAATGTGTCACACGCATGGTGGTGACCATTGCCCCCAAGTTGGTGGGGCAGGGACGCACGCGCCTCGGTGATATTGGTGTGGCTACGATGGCAGACGCATATACCCTGCAATCTACGCAGATTGATGTGTGTGATGGTGATATCTGGATCGATGGGGTGGTGCACTATGCATGAGTCTATTCAGGCAGTATGGTTTGAATCCCCACAGCAAGCGCACTTGCGTAGTGAGCAACTTGCACCGCTTGCCGCCGACGAAGTGCGTATTCGCGCCGCGTATTCCGCGATTAGTCACGGCACCGAAATGCTGGTGTACCGTGGCCAGGTGCCGGCCGATTTGGGGCTCGATTTGCCCACACTGCAGGGCAGTTTCGCCTTCCCCATCAAATACGGCTATGCGCTGGTGGGGCATGTCGAGGCTTGTGGTACGCATGTGCACGATATCGCCGTTGGCGAACGGGTCTTTGCGTTGCATCCCCATCAGACGGTGTGCCATGTGCCACAAGCGTTGGTCAAACCCATCCCCGTCCAGGTGGACCTGCAGGCGGCAGTACTGGCGGCCAACATGGAAACGGCCGTCAACATTGTGTTGGATGTAGCACCCGTGCTGGGTGAACGCATTGTGCTGACAGGATTGGGCGTAGTCGGCTTGCTGGTGGCCTGGATTTTGCAGCAACATCCCATCGAACTCGTAGTAGCCGATATCAATCCGCGGCGGCGTGAATTAGCGCAGCAGTTGGGATGTCGGGTGGTGTGCCACCCTGATCAGATGGGTGCGTACGGTGACTATGATGCCGCCGTTGAGGTGAGTGGCAACCCACGTGCGCTCGAGAGCATTATGCCCCACATGGCCCGTGAGGGGCGCATCGTGGTGGCATCGTGGTACGGCACCAAACCGGTGGTGCTCGATCTCGGCAGTCGCTTTCACCGCCAGCGCCTGCGCATGGTGTCATCGCAGGTGGGGCACATCCCGGCCGCGCTGACGGCGCGCTGGGATACGCACCGGCGCATGCAGGTGGTCTGGCAGCTGTTGGCACAGTTGCCCTATCAACGGCTTATCAGTCATACTATGCCGTTTGCACAAGCCAGTGACGTGTATTCGCTCATCGACACGGCCCCTGAGGCTGTGCTGCAAGTGGTATTGCAATACCCCAAAAAGGAGCGCTCGCAATGACGATATATGAAGTGGGTGTGGTCGCGCAGTTCGAAGCCGCGCATCGGCTGGTGGGCAATTTCGGTCCTGCCCAGCGCATGCATGGCCACACGTACCGTGTTGAGGCCGCAGTGCAGGGGCGGCAGTTGCAAGCTGACGGTACGCTATTTGATATTACGCGTCTACAAAGCGCCATCAATGGTGTGACGAGTGCTTTGCACTACCAAAACCTTGATGAGGTACCGGGGCTGGCTGGTCGCAATACGACGGCCGAAGTGGTGGCGCAGTACATTTCCGAGCAAGTGGCACCTGCCTTGCAGGGTCTGGGCTTGTATCAACTGCGGGTGGCAGTGTGGGAATCACCGCAGGCCTGGGCGGCTGTAGTACAGGAGCTTGGGACATGAAGGTGGCCATGCTCACGGTGGGCGATGTCACCCGCAAAACGGGCGGCTACCTCTACCACGCGCACGTCTACCCGTTGCTGGCACAGCAGGGAATCGAGGTGACGGATGTGGTGCTGAGTGCCGCTGATGTGGAGTCACAGCGCGTGGCGTGTATCCCCGCCACCCTGCTACAGGCTGACGTCATCATGGTCGATGCGCTAGCGCGCACGGCTGTGGCACCCTACCTGGCGGCGTGGCAACGCACACACCCGATTGTGGCCATGGTACATGAATTACCGTCGGTGGCGACGGGAGTCGATGCCGCCGATGAAGCCCCTTTGCTGGCAGCCGATGTCCTGATTGCGGTCAGTGCTGACGGCCGGCAACGGCTGTGCGACCGTGGCGTAGTAGCCGAGCGGATTGTGATTGCGCCACCCGGGTGTGATCGCCTCGGCGACCCATGGCCGGCAGACCCTGTCCAGCCGCCAGCAGTGATTTGTGTGGCCCAGTGGATCCCACGCAAGGGGTTGGATGTGCTCTTGCCGGCCTGGCAAGCCCTGGCACACCCCACAGCCGTGTTGCATCTCTATGGCGAAACGCATGCAGACCTGGCCTATACGCAGCACATTGAGCAACTCGTGGAGACTGCTCGCCACCATGGATCCCACGTGGTGGTCCATGGCTGTGTCGATGATACCCAGATCGTACAGGCCTATGCCTCGGCCACCTGTCTGGTGTTGCCCACTCGCTTCGAGGGCTATGGCATGGTGTTTGCTGAGGCGCTGTGGGCCGGGGTGCCCGTGGTGGCCTGTGACGTAGGGCCAGTGGCGCAGATTGTGGCTGATGCGGGTGTGGTGGTGCCGGTAGATGATACTGCGGCGTTGACCGACGCTCTAGCACAGGTGCTACAACAGACAACCCACGCGACACTGCAGCAAGCTGCAATGCGGCGTGGGCGTGAACTCCCGCGTTGGCGTGATACTGCGCGCGTGTGGCGTGAGGCCTTGCACCGTGCGCATCAACGCGACGCGTGATCGTTAGTCGTTGCGGGCGTTGAATTCGAGCAAATGCCCCATGCGTTCTTTTTTGGTGACCAAGTAATCGTGGTTGATGGGGTTGGAGGCAATCTGGATGGCCTCACGGCTGATAATGCTGACGCCGTGCTGTTCGAGTGCGTCCAGCTTGGTCGGGTTATTGGTGAGCAGGCGTACCTGCGTGACCCCCAAGTAGGCGATCATGGCCATGGCCAGCGTGTAATCGCGCATGTCGTCGGGCAAGCCGAGAGCTCGATTGGCATCGACAGTGTCGAGCCCAGTCTCTTGCAGGGCATAGGCCTTGATTTTGTTGACGAGTCCAATGCCACGACCTTCTTGGCGCAGGTACAAGAGCACACCACAGCCATCGGCTTGGATGCGCGCCAGTGCCGCATCGAGTTGCTCGCCACAGTCGCATTTGGCAGAACCAAACACGTCACCGGTCAGACATTCTGAGTGCAAACGGATCAACGGCACGCCCTGGGTGATATCTCCCACCCATAGTGCCACGTTGTCGCCGGTAAATACCGCCATATGAAAAACCCCGTATTTGGTGGGGAGTTGGGTCTGGGCAAGTGGTTGAATCATGTACACCTCTTTTTCTCAAAGAAAAACACCCACAGGAGTAGTACGAAATATTTACTACTCGTGGATGTATTGAGGGTGAGTGGTGTGTGGCTGATGATGGGATTATTGTGTAGCCTGATCGATGGCCTGGAGGAAATATTCGACGGATTGTGCGCCAGATACGGCCAGTTTGCGATTAAAAATAAAAAACGGCACACCCGTAATCTTGAGTTGAACGGCGGTCAACTGTGAGCGGGTGACGATTTCGTTGAACGCGTCGGTGCTGAGCAAATCATGCACGGCCTCTGCGGGCATGCCCACTTGTACGGCCAGTTGCGTCAGCGTGGTGTGGTCGTTGAGGTCGGCGCCATCACTGAAGTAGGCCGTGTACAGGGCATCAGTGAGCGGCCACTGCAGCTGATAGGTGGCAGCCAGCAAAATCAGGCGATGAGCATCGCGCGTGTTGGTGGTGCAGGGGATGGCGTCGAAGTTGAAGGCGAGCCCTTCTTCGGCGGCCACGGTGCTGACGTAGTCGAACATCTGCTTGACTTTGGCGTCACTGCCGAACTTGGCGGCCATCTCGGCTTGCCAGGGCTGGCCGGGGACGGCGTCGGGGTCCAGCATGAAGGGGTGCCAGTAGCGCTCAAACGTCAGCCCCGGGCGTTGTTGCATGGCCTGGGCAAGGCGGGCGCCGCCGATGACACACCACGGGCAGACCACATCGCTGAAAATGTCTACGGTCATTGGAGTTGTTGACATGGGTATGACTCACTGTCTTGGTTGCAAAAAAATGAAACAACTTGATGGCATAGTAGCATGGATATGGGGGAATTAATAATTGAGAATTGAGAATTGAGAATTATTAATTACTAAGACACATCAGAAAGTATAGTTATACTAATTTAGGATGATAAACATTGTCAGTGATGAAATCAATAGGAAACCGAATGACACAATTATTGATTGCATTGATGGGATGTAGCGGTGTAGCATTGATGGTAGTTGCTATCATCCTCAAGCTATGGCGGCGTTGGAACAGTAACGCATCAGATTCTGTATCAACACCGGTGAATACCGAACGCGCACGGGTTGCCACTAATGATTACCGCATCATCGGACAGTTGTTGACCGCCAATGAGCGCGCCTTTTATGATGCATTGCGGCAGGCACTGCCTAGCGGTACTACTGTCATGGTGCAGGTGGCGCTCAATCGAGTAGTTGAGGTGCGTAAGCCACTGCGGGGTAGGGCCTGGCGTGACCCACGGTGGAACCGGATTGCCCAAAAGTCATTGGACTTTGTGATCATCCGTCTCATCGATACACGCCCTATGGTGGTAATTGAACTTGACGATGCCACCCATGAGCGCCCAGAGCGCCGCCGCCGCGACGAACTCCTTGATGCCGTGTTGGCGAGCGCAGGAATCCCCATCATTCATCAGCCGGTGGCATCAATGTACGATATCGGTGGTCTTCGCATGCGCCTGATTGGGTATATGGAACGTTGACGTACTCTGTTGTCTAGCAAAATGTGCTTGTAGTAATATGCTCTACCACTCATACTCACGTGCCGGAAAATTGTACGGGAGATGGTATGTAATCACATTATTGAGTGTATCTGTACTGATTGCAGTTAATTCATAGATTGAGGCTTTGTATCAATTGGATGGGCTGTTTGAGACGTATATGTTGTTGTGGTGAATACATGACTGTAGTGAGGTAAAACCTTGCTGTTATTGTCAGTAGCGTACATGTCTCTCAATATTATTTCAAAATTTTTTTAATATTTCAAATATATTTAAACTATTTTGATGAAATGAATTGCCTGTTGTTCGATTGGATGCATGTGAATTGCATGGTGATAGCTTTCAGATACAATAACTACAATAATTCCATTGCATACAAAGGGTAGACAACAATGAAGTTACCAGACTACCGACCGCGGCCGCAACTTGTGACCAAGACGACGACCATCACCCAGCCGCGTTACCCGGTGATTGATGCGCATAATCATTTGGGCAGCGCCTTTGGAGGAGGTTGGGATCAAAAGCCGGTGAGTGCGCTCATCGATGTGCTCGATCGTGCGCAGGTGCGCCTGCTCGTCAATCTGGATGGTGGTTGGGGCGAAGACATTCTCGACCGGCACCTGGCACACTTCGTGGATGCGGCTCCAGAGCGCTTCCGAGTATTTGCGGGGGTTGATTGGGCGGCATGGCCGCAGCACGGCGACGACTTCGGTGCGTGGGCAGCTGAGCGCTTGCAGGCCCAAGTGGCGCGGGGTGCGACTGGGCTCAAGATCTGGAAGCCGTTCGGGTTGCACGTACGCGATCAGCACGGTGATTTGGTCAAGGTTGACGACACGCGGCTTGATCCGTTGTGGGCCATGGCCGGGCGGCTCAACATCCCGGTGTTGGTGCACGTGGCCGATCCGGTGGCGTTTTTTGACCCCATCGATGCCCACAACGAACGCTGGGAAGAGTTGCACGCTCATCCCGATTGGCAGTTCCCTAGTCCGCCGTTCCCAGCATTTCTCGACATTCTCGAGGCCTTCAAGCGCACCACCCAACGCCATGCGGGCACCGATTTTGTGATTGCGCACGTGGGCTGTTATGCCGAAAACATGGGCTGGGTGGCGCAGTGGCTCGACGATTGCCCCAACGTGTACATCGACTTCAGTGCGCGCATTGCCGAAGTGGGTCGGCAGCCGTACACGGCGCGCAAGTTTTTTATCACCTATGCCGACCGGATTTTGTTTGGCACTGACATGCCAGCCGACGTGGCCATGTATCAGCTGTACTATCGCTTTCTCGAAAGCGACGACGAGTATTTCCCGTATCATCTGGGTGACGTGCCTCCACAGGGGCGTTGGAACATTTACGGGTTGTACTTGCCCGACGATGTGCTGCAAAAAGTATACTTCCAGAACGCCGAAAAAGTCATGTTGCGCCGAGTACAATAGGTACAGATACGGGATGGCGGACAGACCAGAAAGGGAGTGCAATGCGGGCGGTGATATTTGATGGGGAATTGCGACTCGAGCGGCAACAGTCCATGCCAGTGGTGCCAGCCAACGAGGCGTTGGTCAAGGTTCACATGGCCGGGATCTGCAATACCGATATTGAAATTACGCGGGGCTACAAGGGCTTCAACGGGATTTTGGGGCATGAATTCGTGGGCACGGTGGTCGAATGTGCTGATGCGCAGTGGGTGGGGCGCCGCATTGTCGGTGAGATTAACGCGGCCTGTCGCACCTGCCCCACATGTCTGCGCGGGGATGACCCACATTGCCCCAACCGCACCACCGTGGGTATCTACAAGCGGGCTGGTGCCATGGCCGACTATATCAGTCTGCCCATTGACTGCTTGCACGAGGTGCCCTCTGATGTGAGCGATGAACAGGCGGTGTTCACCGAGCCATTGGCGGCGGCACTCGAGATTTTGCAGCAGACACATCTGCGCCCCACCGACCGGGTAGCGCTGGTGGGCGACGGCAAGTTGGGTCTGCTGATTGCACAGGTGTTACGCTTGCCGGGGTGCGAAGTGACGGTGGTTGGGCGCCACCCCGAGCGTTGGGATATGTTGCATCGTCAGGGCATCACCACCTGCCGACCTGAGCAAGCCGAAGGCTGGTACGATGTGGTGGTGGATGTGACGGGCAACCCCGAGGGACTCAAGACATCGCGGCGGCTGGTACGTCCACGTGGGCGTTTGGTGATGAAGAGCACGGTGGCGGCTGAGACCCAGCTCGATTTGACGATGTTGGTTGTCGACGAAATTCAGCTGATTGGGTCACGCTGTGGTCCATTCCCAGCCGCGTTGCGCCTATTGCAACGGGGTCTGATTGAAACTGCGCCGCTGCTGACTGCCACGTATAGTCTCGATGATGCGCTGGCAGCGTTTGAAGCCAGTCGTGGGGCACTCAAAATCGTATTGACGATGTCATGAGAGAGAGGGATGCAATGAGTTTACAAGAACAGACCCAACATTTGTCGCCGGTGTGGGCGCGCTACAGCAATATCATTGTCGAACGTGGTGAAGGTGCTGTGCTGTACACCGACGATGGGCGCGAGATGTTGGATTTCACCTGCGGCATCGGGGTCACCAACACCGGGCATTGTCACCCACGCGTGGTTGCGGCTATCCGCGAACAAGCCGGGTTGTTGTTGCACGGGCAGGCCAATATCGTCTACCACAAGCCCATGTTGCAGTTGGTCGAGGCGTTGCGCCAAGTAGTGCCAGCAGGCATCGATGCCTTTTTCTTTAGTAATAGTGGTGCCGAGGCAGTCGAGGGTGCACTCAAACTGGCACGACAGGCCACGGGACGTACCGATGTAATTGTGTTCGATGGTGGATTCCACGGGCGCACCTCGGGGGCCATGGCGTTGACGACCAGCAAGGGCAAGTATCGCAGTGGCTATGCGCCGTTGCCATCAGGGGTGCACGTGGCCCCGTATGCCTCGTGCTACAGCTGTGCGATTGCCAAGGCCGCCGGGCGCAACGGTGCCGAGATTTCGCAGGCAGCACCGGCGGATAGTTGGTGTTGTGGCGACCCACTGCGTCGTGTCGAGCATATTCTGCATGCCAATACGACACCCGATGATGTGGCTGCCATTTTGGTGGAGCCAGTGTTGGGTGAGGGTGGCTACGTGGTGCCACCGGCGTTGTTTTTCCGTGGTCTGCGTGAAATCTGCGACAAATACGGCATTTTGTTGATTGCTGACGAGGTACAGAGCGGCTTCGGGCGCACGGGCAAGTTCTTTGCCATGGAGCACTTTGGGGTGCAGGCCGATATCATCGTGGCCGCCAAAGGTATCGCCTCTGGCTTGCCGTTGTCGGCAGTGATGACTCGTCAAGAAATCATGGATCGCTGGCACCCGGGCTCCCATGGTGGCACGTATGGCGGCAACGCTGTGGCCTGTGCGGCGGCTGTGGCCACGCTCGAAGTGATGAAGGCCGAACAGCTGGTCGAGCGATCTGCGGCCATGTGTCGAGTGCTCAAAGATGAACTCATCGAGATTCAGCATACCAATCAGGCCATCGGTGATGTGCGTGGGGTGGGGCTGATGGTGGGTGTCGAATTGGTCGATGCAGCTGGAAATCCAGATGCGGTGTTGACCAAACGGGTATTGGCGGCATGCCAAGAGCACGGTTTGTTGTTGCTGTCATGTGGTACCTACGACAACGTGGTACGCTTCATCCCACCGTTAGTGGTGAGTGATGACCAGATTCATGCAGCGGTGCGGGTCTTCCACGCTGCCTTGCAATCCGCACAAGCATAATTCACGCTACAAGGCTGATTTGAGCAGGCTCTCTGCATCCATATTGGGTGCAGGGAGCGTTTCATTAGCCAAAATTTAGGCAAACAGGATTGACGTTGGGCAAAATCGAGTGTGATAATGAGCATATTCCACAACATTGAGTATGAAATGAAAGCTTTGTCATGGTCGGTTGGATGCGAACAACGTCTTTTTGGCGTATAGGAATCTTGATTGGTGTGCTGATGGGGATCGTGTGGTCGGTCGTGCCGTTGCATGCCGAACCGGTCGACACGGTCGTTTTGCAAGTCGGTGCTGAGGGGTGGAGCGGTGGTGTCGCAGGCGCGTTTGTGCAATTACAGTCCCAAGGCGGGTCTTTCGAGCGCGTGGCCGCCAGCACCAACGAAGCAGGGCAGGCCACACTAGATGTGGCTGGCTTGAGTGGTCCGTATGTGTTGACGGTGAGTGCCCCAGGGGCGGCGGTGCGGCGCATCCAACTCGCATTACCCCTCAATCAATCCGTGTTGCCCAAAATTACGCTGGCAGCAGCTGCAAGTCGGTTGCGCGGTTTGCCGGCTTATGGCGGGCAAATTACGGCGGTGCAGGCCGATGCCCAGAGTGGTGTTTTTTATACGATTGCCAACACGCCGCCGTTTTTCTTCCGCAGTACGGACTATGCTGGCACATGGTCACCCGTGACGACCCAGAGCGATGATGCTGATGATGGATTAGATGATACGACGACGCCAGTCGGAATTGCAGTGAGCGGCGTGCCCGGTGAAGTGGCCACAATTGTGGCGAACGCCGTCTACTATTCGCACGATTTTGGTGCATCGTGGCGTTCATTTGCGTTGCCGGGTAGTGGTGATATCCATGATGTCGGCTTGTATTGGGCACATGCGGCAGTGGCTGATGCGCCGTCGTTCATGTTTGTC
>VFQS010004236.1_pt1 | contig 10515 bp, 10 predicted proteins | sample 3512361 | NCBI WGS metagenome assembly VFQS01 (sample SAMN10412375, study PRJNA504923) | tailings metagenome | isolation source: Relicate 1 Philex TSF3 active mining | place: Philippines | reverse complement strand
TTTCTTGTACTTTGGGGGGAGTCCATATACGATCAGTTAGGCATTTTTAGCGAACAATTCCTGTGCCAGGGCTTCGGAGAGTAGAAAGCCATTTCTCTACCCCATTGCGCTCTACTGCTTGAATTGAGTATCCCCTTGCATTGATCGTATTCTTCGCTGCAGGACTCAGTTCTGACGTCGTTACGATGACACCATATTCTGCTCCCTCGTGCTGGACGTCCGCATGCAGGCTCTTGACAATAACACGGTCTATTTTTTCCTTTTGTCGCTTGCATTGAGCAATCAGTAATGGCTTTTCGCTTGTTGAAGCTCCTGGATTCCAGGCTCGTACGTCTACTCCATCATCGTTCGATCCAGGTCCGATTTCAACCTTGTAGCCCTCTCTATGCAAAAACTCAGCGGTCAACTCTTCGAACTTGCGCCAATGTATTTCTGGAAGGCGACCCGTGTTTTTGGATAAATAGTCGATAAAGCGCTGATCTATGAATTCTCCGCCCTCGGGGCTATCCTTGCTACCTGAGAACAACTTTTGAAGTTCAACCGGTTTTTGCCACTCTGTTGCGCGGCAGATAGAGTGCGGGTTTAAGGTTGTTGCTCTATGAATTATTTCAATCCGCGCGATTGCGATATCAAGCCCAATTTGGCCAAACTGTTTTTTGCATTCAAATATTATTTCTGTTGGATCAATTGACTTTGATCGTCGATTCGACGTTTCTTCGATGCCCTTTATCCATAGCTTGTTGAATAGTGTCGATGCACCTTCAAACTCTTCTAGCTTGCCAATTTTTCTGTATTTGTGGAACAATTTGGCTGACTCGTAAGTCATGCCTTGATACTCTGTTTTCAAGTAGCCAATGCGATGCAGTAGCTTGTAGAACAACTCCTCGTACTCTTCTGAGCGAAGCCGCGTTCCGTAAGTTTCTGAATCAATGATGATGTCGGGGTACGGAGTTCCTGAAAGATGGTCGCAAAGCTCTTCGATAGATAAGGCAAGACCTGCCTTGTAACCGGCAATCTCAGCGAGGCCATCCGCAAGGGCCTGGGGCCCAAAGTTCATTCCGCCCATACTTTTCCTTTGATGCCTAACGCTAAATTGTGCGGCGCGCACAAGAAAAAATAATGTTGAGAGAAATATCCAATTGCGCGTCCGATTCGAATGTTAAGTTATGCCTTGTTAAGGCTCGTGAAATTCAATTTAGCGAGAGTTTTATCTTTGATGTTAGTTTCAACTTTCGCATTGAATGATTCGCTATTTGCGATGCAATTCTCTAACTCATCAATCCATTTGGTTGTAGACCCAAATTTCCAATCAAAAAGATGTGGAGCCCAATTCTGTGACGCCTTCTTTGCTCTCGAAATCTGTTGTGCCAATAATTCATTATCCTGAATACTCATAGCACTGAAAATAATGAGTTCAAATATTTTAGCTTGGATAACAGGACTTGCTGCAACTAGTACATCATTCAATCTTGCATCTACAAACCTCAATAAACTTTCAATACTGGTATTTTCTATTAAAACCTTAATTTCATTCTTGGCGACGGTAATAGCGTTTTCAAGCAAAGGATGGTTTTCAATATATGGAATGTTGTACTGGAGACCTCTAGCATTCTTAAACTCATGAATAATTGTAGGTTCTTGTAGACACTCTTTAACGCTATTTTTCCACAATGGATAAATCACAAAGTGTGGACGAAATTTGATTGAGCCATGGGGTAGTCTTGTTAATTCGAATCCTTGAATAAAGCAGCCAGTTACCTTTAACAACCTCGCTGTGGAAAGCATCTTTAAGGATGGAAACTCTCGAATCCATTCCGACGCGATTTGTTTTTTTGTATTCGTTAACTCATTCATACCCGATCCAGAAACTGGCATAACTTGTTTTAAAGTGAAAAAACCGAAGTTAACACATCCTTAAAATTTGATCAACAAAGTTTCGAGTCGCTCAAAGTCCTTATCCAGCTTTGCATAGATTGATAATGTCTACTCACTTCGCGGTATAACAGAATCGACAAAAGAGGCGCGCTCATTTTGTGCAATTGATCGAATCCATCGCAACTGAATCGATAATAAGTTGCTTGCACAACAGTACATTTGAAATATATACTTCACATACGGTTCATATTCATACCATATCAAGGAAATTTCATGGGCATCGTCAATATCGATGAAGAGTTACACGATCAAATGCGTAAGGCGAGTGCGGTGTCTTGTCGTTCGATTAACGCGCAGGCGGCGTATTGGATTAAGGTGGGGATGCTGTGTGAGATGCATCCGACTTTGAGTTTTCATCAAATCATGGCGGAGGAGATGCGTGCCGCGGGAGTGGAGACGCAGGCTTTGCGGGTGGTGAGCGCATGAGTAGCACCATTATTAAGCAGCCTGAAGAAATCGCTTTGATGGCGGAGGCGGGTAAATTATTAGCGCAGGTGTTTACGCATTTGGATCAACTTGATCTGATCGGCATGTCGACCATGCAGGTCAACGATATCGTCGATCATTACATCACGCAGGATTTGCAAGCGCGACCAGCGAGTAAGGGGCAGTATGGTTATGCTTATGCCTTGAATGCTTCGCGCAATCATGTGGTTTGCCACGGTGTGCCCTCGCCTACCGAGATTTTGCAAAATGGCGATATCGTGAATTTCGACATCACCTTGGAGAAGCATGGTTTTATCGCTGATTCTAGCAAGACGTATCTGGTCGGCGAAGTTGCGCCAGCAACCAAGCGTTTGGTACAAGTGACCTACGAAGCCTTATGGAAAGGCATTAAAGCGGTGCGACCTGGTGCGCGTTTGGGTGATATTGGTTTTGCGATTGAAAGCCATGCGCGCAAACATGGTTATACGGTAGTACGCGAATATTGTGGGCATGGCATTGGACGCGAAATGCATGAAGCACCCGAGGTTTTGCATTGGGGTAAACCGCGTACAGGATTAACACTACGCGAAGGCATGGTGTTTACGATAGAACCGATGATTAACCAAGGTAAAGCCGCGGTCGATACTGAGGATGATGGTTGGTCAGTGGTGACGGTCGATGGCAAATGGTCGGCTCAGTTTGAACATACGGTGGCGGTGACTAAAGATGGCGTGCGTGTTTTGACTTTGCGCCCTGATGAAAAGCTTGGTGGTTGAGGGGGCTTCACAAGTCTTGTGATAACACTCCCTCTCCCGCGAGCGGGAGAGGGTTGAGGTGAGGGAGATTGATCAGCCAGAAAACATGTTACCTGCATGTGCTTTCAATATCGAACGCAGCGTTTAAATGCATTTCGTCAATCTGAACTGCCCTCATCCCTGCCTTCTCCCGCTAGCGGGAGAAGGAGTTCTTAATCGAACCTGAACTTGTGTAGACTCCTAACGCTTGCTCGAGAGGGGGTATTCTTCCCTCCCACTTTTCGCAGCAGATCAACCACGAAACACCTATATCCAAATTCAATTGGAAAATTGTGGCTTTTTCTATCACAATGATGGAATACGAAAGAGGATGCAAAGACATTCCCTCAATTACCCAACCAAGATGCGGATAGCCCATGTTAAGCGACCATCAACAAGAGACGGTTCAAAACGCGATTCTCGAACACAAGACTGAACAGTTTCATCAAAGCGGCTTGCTGCCGATTCTTCATGCGATTCAAGATCGCCTCGGTTTTATTCCCGCCGACGCAACGCCCATTATCGCTAAAGCACTGAATTTATCGCGCGCTGAAGTGCATGGCGTGATCACGTTTTATCACCACTTTCGACAAGAACAACCGGCACAAACCATCGTTCAGGTTTGTCGTGCAGAGGCTTGTCAATCTATGGGTGCAGAAGCTTTGTGGCAACACGTTTGCCAACGTGTAAATAAGGACAATGCGATTACCTTAGAGCCCGTGTACTGCCTAGGACTTTGTTCAACCGCACCAGCAATCAGTGTGAATGAACGTCCGTATGCCCGCATGAATGCGGCGCGTTTTGATCTACTGCTTACTCGCCATCAGGATACGCAAACTAGTAGTGCGACATCAACAGAAGCAGCAAAGGAGAATACGAAATGAGTATTCGTATTTATGTGCCTGCCGACAGTGCAGCCGTCGCCTTGGGTGCGGATGAAGTTGCTGAGGCAATACTCGCGCAAGCACAACAGCGCGGTATCGAGATCGAATTAATTCGCAATGGCTCACGCGGGATGTTTTGGTTGGAGCCTTTGGTCGAGATTAAAACAGATGGCGGACGAATCGCCTATGGCCCGGTTCAAGTAGAGGATGTGAACGCCTTATTCGAAGCCGATTTTTTACATGGCGGCGCGCATGCTTTAAGTCTCGGGTTAACCGAAGCGATTCCCTATTTACAGAAACAAGAGCGCGTATGTTTTGCACGTATGGGTGTAATTGATCCGCTATCACTTAACGATTACGAAGCGCATCAAGGTTTTGCAGGCTTACGCCGCTGCTTGAGCATGTCACCCACTGAAATCGTACAAGAAGTGCTGGATTCTGGATTGCGTGGTCGTGGTGGTGCTGCTTTTCCAACCGGGATTAAGTGGAAAACCGTGGCAGCAGCGCAAGCTCCACAAAAATACATCGTCTGTAATGCTGATGAAGGTGACTCTGGTACTTATTCCGACCGCATGACGATGGAAGGCGATCCCTACATGCTGATTGAAGGCATGACCATCGCTGCTATCGCCACAGGCGCAACGCAAGGATACATCTACATTCGTTCTGAATATCCACGAGCGATTGAAGTCATGCAAGCAGCGATTGCAAACGCCACAAAGGCGGGCTACTTAGGCGATAGCATTGCTGGCTCGTCATATAGCTTTCACTTGCAAGTACGCAAGGCTGCGGGATCGTATGTGTGCGGTGAAGAGACCGCCATGCTAGAGAGCATCGAAGGCAAACGCGGTGTGGTGCGTGCCAAGCCACCTATCCCCGCAATGCAAGGTTTATTTGGCGCGCCGACTGTGATCAATAATGTGATCAGCTTTGCCTCAGTGCCGCGCATTCTTGAACGTGGTGCCGCTTACTACAAAAACTTGGGCTTAGGTCGTTCGACTGGCACCTTACCGATTCAACTCACGGGCAATATTCGCTACGGTGGTTTAATCGAAAAAGCCTTTGGCGTGACTTTGCGTGAATTGTTATTTGATTTCGGTGGTGGTAGCGCCAGTGGTCGGCCTATCAAAGCGGTGCAAGTCGGTGGTCCACTTGGGACTTATGTGCCCGAACAATATTGGGATCTGCCTTTCGATTACGAAGCCTATGCTACGGTCGGCGCAACGCTCGGTCATGGTGGCATTGTGGTGCATGACGACACCGCAGATTTATCCAAACTGGCGCGTTATGCGATGGAATTTTGCGCGATTGAATCTTGCGGCAAATGTACGCCTTGTCGCATTGGCTCCACGCGTGGTGTCGAAGTGATAGAACGCTTGATGCAAGCTGATACCGATTCTGCGCTCAAACCCGCGCAAGAAAAACTCTTACGCGATTTGTGCCACACCATGCAATACGGCTCGCTTTGCGCACTCGGTGGTATGACACCGAATCCGGTGATTTCTGCCCTCAATTATTATCCGCAAGACTTTGGTCTAACAGCGGCAAATCCGGCTTCGGATCCATCCAAGGTCTAGGAGAACAAGATGCTTTCTCATTTAAAAGATACTGATTTCGGCACACCTCGTCGCGAATCTGAACAAACAGTCAGCTTAGAAATTGACGGCGAAATCGTCACCGTTCCAGCGGGTACTTCCTTGATGCGCGCGGCGGTGGAAGCTGGCGTACAAGTTCCTAAACTGTGCGCCACCGATAGCTTAGAACCATTTGGCTCTTGCCGCCTCTGCTTGGTCGAGATTGAAGGACGCAAAGGATTTCCCGCCTCATGCACCACACCTGCGGAAGCGGGCATGAAAGTCAAAATCCAAAGCCCGCAATTGCAAGAATTACGCAAAGGCGTGATGGAGTTATACATCTCCGATCATCCTTTAGATTGCCTGACCTGCTCTGCCAATGGCAATTGCGAACTACAAGATATGGCTGGCGTCACGGGATTGCGCGAAGTGCGCTACGGCGTTGGTGCGGGCGATGGTAAAACTAGCGGTGGCAAACATCATCTCGATAGCAAAAAAGATGAATCGAATCCCTACTTCACTTACGATCCATCCAAGTGCATCGTTTGCAATCGTTGCGTACGCGCATGCGAAGAAACCCAAGGCACCTTTGCCTTAACGATTAGCGGCCGTGGATTTGAAGCGCGCGTTTCACCGGGCCAAGACCAGCCATTCATGGAATCGGAATGTGTAAGCTGTGGTGCTTGTGTTGAAGCTTGCCCTACTGCGACTTTGCAAGAAAAAACCGTGATCATGTTGGGTCAAGCCGAGCACAACAAGATCACCACTTGCGCCTATTGCGGTGTGGGTTGTGGTTTTAAAGCAGAGATGAAAGGCAACCAAGTAGTACGCATGGTGCCGTGGAAAGATGGCAAAGCGAATGAAGGCCACTCTTGCATCAAAGGACGTTTTGCTTGGGGCTATGCGACGCACAAAGATCGCGTCACCAAACCGATGATACGCAAGAGTATCCATGATGCATGGCGCGAGGTGAGTTGGGATGAAGCGATCAATTATGCTGCTTCCGAATTTAAACGCATACAAGCTAAGTACGGCAAAGACGCTATCGGTGGCATCACCTCATCTCGCTGCACCAATGAAGAAACCTATCTAGTACAAAAATTAGTGCGTGCGGCTTTTGGCAACAACAATGTCGATACCTGCGCGCGCGTTTGCCATTCGCCAACTGGCTATGGACTGGGGCAAACATTTGGTACGTCGGCAGGAACACAAACCTTTAAATCCGTCGAACATGCAGATGTGATTATGGTAATCGGGGCCAATCCAAGCGATGCGCATCCGGTGTTTGCATCGCGCATGAAAAAACGTCTACGCCAAGGTGCAAAATTGATCGTGATTGATCCGCGCCAAATTGACTTGGTCGATGGACCGCATGTCAAAGCGGATTATCACTTACAACTCAAACCGGGCACCAATGTCGCCATCATCAGTGCGCTGGCGCATGTGATCGTGACTGAAGGTTTGGTTGCGCAAGACTATGTACAACAACGTTGCGACGACAAATCATGGCGTGAGTGGAGCGCATTTGTGGCGCGTGCTGATAATTCACCCGAATCGATGGAAGCTGTCACAGGCGTTCCTGCTGCACACATCCGTGCTGCTGCGCGCTTGTACGCAACCGGCGGCAACGCGGCGATTTACTATGGCTTAGGCGTGACCGAACACGCACAAGGTTCGACCATGGTGATGGGTATCGCCAATCTGGCAATGGCAACCGGTAACGTCGGACGCGAAGGTGTGGGCGTCAATCCGCTGCGCGGTCAAAACAATGTGCAAGGTGCTTGCGACATGGGATCTTTCCCGCATGAGTTGCCAGGCTATCGACATATTTCTGATAGCACGGTGCGTTCACAATTTGAAGCTGCATGGGGTGTTACACTCAATCCTGAACCGGGCTTACGCATTCCGAATATGCTCGACGCTGCGCATGCGGGCGAATTTAAAGGCATGTATTGCGAAGGCGAAGATATTGTTCAATCTGATCCAAATACCCAGCACGTCACCGCCGCACTAATGGCGATGGAATGTTTGGTGGTACAAGATATCTTTTTGAATGAGACAGCAAAATACGCGCACGTGTTTTTACCGGGTTCTTCTTTCCTCGAAAAAGACGGCACCTTTACCAATGCAGAACGCCGTATCTCACGTGTGCGCAAAGTGATGCCGCCCAAGGCTGGTTATGCTGATTGGGAAGTGACCATGAAACTAGCGAATGCGCTTGGCTATCCTATGCAGTATCAACACCCTAGCGAGATCATGACGGAAATCGCTGCACTGACACCGAGTTTCCGTGGCGTGAGTTACGAAAAACTTGATCAACATGGCAGTGTGCAATGGCCATGCAATGAAAGCACCGCAGAGACCGGCACCGCGATTATGCATGTCGATCAATTTGTACGCGGCAAAGGACGTTTTATCATCACGCAATATGTCGCCACCGATGAAAAAGTCACACGCAAATTCCCACTCTTGTTAACCACTGGACGCATTCTGTCGCAATACAATGTCGGTGCGCAAACCCGCCGCACAGAAAACAGCCAATGGCATCACGAAGACCGCTTACACATTCATCCGCATGATGCAGAAGAACGTGGCATACAACACGATGCATGGGTCAAAATCGAAAGTCGCGCGGGCGATACGGTATTGCGTGCCTTTGTGACGCAAACCATGCAACCGGGCGTGGTGTACACCACTTTCCATTTCCCCGAATCGGGCGCGAATGTGATTACCACCGACAATTCCGATTGGGCGACTAACTGTCCTGAGTACAAAGTAACCGCGGTGCAAGTCATGCCAGCCAAACCGAGTATGGAACAATCTGCATGGCAGCAAGCGCAACAAGCGTTTGATACGGAACAATTGGCGCTGGCACAAGTTGCTTGGCCTGAAACGACTCAAACATCAAATACGTCATCAACGGCGAGATCAACAACTTGAACACGATGAATGCAAGCATGTCGATAAGCGATTTGGACGAACAGACCCAAGATACGCGCGCGCAGCCAGTAATGCGTTTGCGCGATGGTCAACTGCAACAAGCGCAAGACCAGATTGCGCAAGAAGTTGCGGTGGCCTTTGTGTTTAATGGCATTGCTTTCGCGGTAATGATGGCGAGCCCCAGTGATCTGCAAGACTTCGCTTATGGCTTCGCTTATTCAGAGGGCATCATCGAGCACGCGGAGCAAATCTATGATTGCGAAGCAAAGCAAGAAGCGCAAGGCTACACACTGGACATCACAATTGCCAGCGCTTGCTTCGCTCGACTCAAAGACAAGAAGCGTCAACTCGCCGGTCGCACTGGTTGCGGTTTGTGTGGGGTTGAAAGTCTGGAGCAAGCGATACGCCAACCAGCGGCGATTCAATCCGAAATGCGTTTTTCTGCTCCAGCAATTTCCGCCGCATGCACGGCGATGCGAGCACAGCAAAATTTATTAGACGCGACTGGCAGCAGCCATGCCGCTGCGTGGTGCCATGCGGATGGAACAATTGCCGTCATTCGCGAGGATATCGGCAGACACAATGCACTCGACAAAGTCATCGGTGCTTGCCTGCGCCAAAGCCTAAACATGCCACAAGGCTTTGTCTGCGTTACCAGCCGTGCCAGCTATGAGATGGTACAAAAAACTGCGAATGCCGGCATTCCTTTACTCGCCGCGATTTCCGGTGTGACCAGTTTAGCCATCGATATCGCACAACAAGCCACTTTATGTTTGCTCGGCTTCACCCGAGGCCAAGACTTTAGCGTCTATTGCCATCCACAACGTTTACATTTCACGACACCATGAACACTCTCGACAAACTCGTCAAAATGGCGAATCAAATCGGCACATTCTTTGAAAGCTTCCCTGATCGTGAAGAAGCCTTAGACGGCATCGCAAATCACCTTAAGAAATTTTGGACACCACATATGCGCGATACCCTCATCGCTGGTATCGAGTCGCACTCAGTCGAAACACTGAATCCCATCGTCACAGACGCCATCATCAAACATCGTGCAAGCATGTTTGCAAGGGCGATGAGCAATCAAAGTACTTGAACACTTTCTACTCGAATCAACTCGCAAGCACCGGCACCGGTATCTTCACGCGTTAACGACGATTGCCAACGCCAACCATCCGTTGCACTCACGGAGACTAACTTTCCACGCAAATGAATAATTTGTCCTGGGCGCAATGCCTTTAAGGTTTTCTCGATTTGCGCATCGGCGGGAATCATGTGCATATTGGCGCTGTGACTAGCTATCTCTGCTGGTGGACGTGGTGGCTGATCTTCCCAGCGATAATAATAAAAGCGATTGCTCTGTGAAATTGTCAGTGAAGACAAAACTTCAGAATCCGACATCGATCCCCAACCTAAAGCCAAATCCACGGGCGACAAATCCGCCTCACGCCCAATCGAATACAACTCCTTCGCCAAGATGCGCGCTTCAATATCAAAATCTGCAAGTGCCTTGATCGTGTAATCGCCCTTCTGCCAACTATCACCACGATCAAGCATGGTCTGCACTGGCTCGCGTTGTACCAAAACACCGCTTGCATGCGGAATCGGTTTCTGCGCGCGCTGTTGATACTGATGCCAACCACCAAATACGATCACTGCTGCGAGCAGCCAACGCCATGAGAACATGTTTTATCCTTTGTTTGAATTACGTCGCGACCATCATAGCAAAGCTTTACTGAATTTTAAGATGCAATTTTGGGTTATGGCGTGCAAGCGTTACTTCACGCGATTCGTAACTGCTATTTTCCTGTATTTTTCTGTCGATTTTTCTGAATTATTTGTCTAAGTTCATGCCAGTGAACCTGGGTATAGCGACGTAAAATCCAAGGCTTTCTTTTGCCAAATCGATGTTTAGAAAGAACTCGCTTGACCACCCAATCGATTGGAAAGCCAGCCCAC
>VFQS010004234.1_pt1 | contig 10518 bp, 8 predicted proteins | sample 3512361 | NCBI WGS metagenome assembly VFQS01 (sample SAMN10412375, study PRJNA504923) | tailings metagenome | isolation source: Relicate 1 Philex TSF3 active mining | place: Philippines | reverse complement strand
AACTACGATATTTTTAGTAGTTGAATCCGAATACATTCGTTGTGTAGTTTCACCAAATACAACACCTTTATCGTAAGGGATAATCACATTGTCTGTTGGTGAAATGTAAATATCACCATCACTTGCTAAATTCAAAGAATTTGAAGTATCTGTCCATACGATACTTTTATTAGAATGACTTGTACCTCTAAGATATAATTTCCCATTAGACCATATGTCTTTTTCAATACCTAAACCACCAGATAAAATTACAGATCCAGATGTTGCACTGGAAGCATTTTTTGTAGATGTATATGAAATATCAATTGATATATCCTTTCTTGAATCTATTCTTTTCGTTGTATCATTCCACATCATTATTCCATTTTCCAAAGGGGATTCTTCACGAATTACAACTGGATTTAAATTACTTATAAATCCAATTCGAAACGTATCATCTGATTCGTTAAATACCATTCTATAATTCTCAGAAATACCTCTTGATATTTCTATACCAGATTGATTAAGAGTAACTCCTGATCCAGATTCTAAACGATTTAATAATATAATATTATCTTCAAATTCAATTACATTTGTGTTAAGTAACGTTGTATTACCTTCAACAAATAAATTACCTCTGACTGTTGCATCACCATTCAAAGTTAAACTATTAAATATAGGAGAATCTCCTTCACGAACACCTTGACTTAAAAACGATTCGTGTTTAGCCGTTAATCCGTAAACATTTTGATAAATAATTTTATTGTTAACAATGTTTTTTGGCATTATCTATTACTTATATTTAATAAAAAAATAAAATATGAATTATTGACGTAAAAACCATATTACATTTGACACAAATTTAATTCTATTTTATGATGTTTAAAAATTGAAATAATTTTGATATTAATAGAAAAGTAATATGACGAAAAAAACGATTGAAGAAACGTATAAAAAATTAAGTCAACGTGAACACGTTTTACATCGTCCCAATATGTACATTGGAGAAATTAAAAAAACATTGGAAGAAATGTGGGTTTGCGATAATAACTCTACGAAGATGACTAAACGTATGGTTGAACATAGTCCTGGGTTTTTAAAAATATTTGACGAAGTGTTAACCAATGCTTTAGATCACAGTAACAGAGATTCATCAGTTGATAAAATTCGTATTGATTACAACAAAGAAAATGGTCAAATTACTGTTTTTAACAATGGAGCAGGTGTACCTGTTGTTGTACATAAAGAACATAATATTTATGTTCCAGAATTGATTTTTGGTCATTTGTTAGCTGGTAGTAATTATGACGATTCACAACAAAGAATTGGCGCAGGTGTAAATGGTTTGGGTATTAAATTGGTAAATATTTTTTCAAAGAGTTTTATTGTAGAAACGATAGATTCAGAACAAGGTTTAAAATTTATACAAGAATTTAATGATAATATGATGATAAGATCTAAACCTAAAGTTACGAAAAATTCAGGTAAAAGTTATACAAAAATATCATTCATTCCGGATTATGATAAATTTTTTATGCGAGGTTTAGAAGATGATACTATTGCGTTAATTAACAAGAGAGTCTATGATTGTATCGCGTGTACAAATAAGAATGTATCCATTTTTCTAAATGACAAAAAACTTTCTGGAAAAGGTCTCGTTGATTATAGTAATTACTTTTTTGAAAATACAAAAACAAAGGCTTTTTATGATAGTTTTACACAACGTGTTGGTAAAAACGATATGGTTTGGGAATGGATAGTAGTACCAAGTGATCATTTTGAACAAGTATCTTTTGTGAATGGTAATTCTACTTATCAAGGTGGTAAACATGTTGATCACGTTGTGTATCAAATAACTTCTAAACTAAAGACGCTTTTGGAAACAAAAAAGAAATTAAAAGATGTAAAACCTGCAATTATTAAAGAACGATTCTTTTTATTCTTAAGATCTACAGTTGTAAATCCTCAATTTAGTAGTCAAACAAAGGAACAATTAACAACTCAAGTTAAAGATTTCGGATGTCGTGTTGAAGTATCTGATAAATTCATTGATCGATTATACAAAAGTCCTATTGTTGAAGAAATTGTAGAATTTTGTAAAATGAAAGAATCAATTGATCTTGCAAAAACAACAGATGGAAAGAAACGGAACAAGATTTATGTTCCAAAATTAGAAGATGCACTTTGGGCTGGAACAGCAAAGTCTGATCAGTGCACTTTAATTCTTACAGAAGGGTTATCAGCAATGACCTTTGCACTTTGGGGTAGAAGCGTGGTTGGTCCAGAACGTCTAGGAGTTTTTCCCTTAAAAGGGAAATGTAATTCAGAAGATACAAAAATTCCTTTATGGAATGGTGAAATTAAATTAGCAAAAGATATACAAATAAGAGATGTCCTGATTGGTGATGATGGAAACAAGAGAACTGTATTAACTTTGTATAAAGGCAATGGAAAAATGTACGAAGTTCACCAAGATAGAGGAGAAAGTTATAAAGTAAATGACGAACATATACTTACATTATGTATGCCAGAACATAAGAAAATTTATTGGTATGACTTGCATAGTTCTTGGCGAACAATATATTGGGATAAAACAACAAAAAATATAAAAGCTAAGGAAATTCAATCATATATCAAAGTAAAATGTAACGAATGCGGAATTATGATGAATAATAGAAGTTTAAAAATACATTATTCTAGACAACACCAAAATATAAAATTTGAAAAATCTAAAACTATTATTGATATGAATGATCCAAAAGTAATCGGAGCACGTAAAAAACTACAAGCATTTTTATTAAATATTGATTCAAATAATATTATTGATATTAGTATTGGAGATTATTTAAATGTAACAGAATCATTTAAAAGAAAATTAAAAGGAATTAGAGGAGAATGTGTTAATTGGGAACATCAAGAAGTATTATTAGAACCATATATTCTAGGGTTATGGTTAGGAGACGGTATGAAATCTGGTTATGCATATTCTTGTGATGGAAAAAATGATTCAGAGATTATGAATTATTTAAATGAATGGGGTAAAACGAACGATGCTAGTTTTAAACAATCATCTTATAACAAATATACACATTATATATCATCAATAGATCATTTTAGAAATAAGGAATATGCACCGTTGAAAAAATTATTATCGAACTACAATTTAGTAAACAATAAGCATATTCCAAAAGAGTATCTTATTAATTCTAAAGAAATTAGATTGCGATTATTAGCAGGTATTATTGATACAGATGGTTATGTAGCACCTGATGGGACTATTGAAATTTCACAAACAATTAAACATAAACAATTAGTAGATGATATAGTATATTTATCCCGTTCTTTAGGATTTTATACACATATAAAGAAAAAAGTAACAAATTATGAATATGTAAAAACTGGAGAACGAGCAGAAGCGTATATTATAAAAATATCAGGTGATACTAAAGAAATACCTACTCTTTTACCACGTAAACAATCAAGGAGTACAACTCAATATAATATGAGAAATTATACCGGAACAATTAAAATCAAAGAAATTGACGATTGCAATTATGTAGGTATAGGAATTGATAGCAATAGTAGATTTTTGATAAACGATTTTACGGTTACACATAATTGTCTAAATGTTAGAGACGCAACTGTATCACAATTAATGAACAATGAAGAAATTAACAACTTGAAACAAATCATTGGATTAAAACAAGGAAAAGATTACAAAGATACCAAGGATTTACGTTATGGAAAAATAATGATTCTTACAGATGCTGACGTAGATGGATCTCATATCAAAGGTCTCTTAGTAAATCTTTTCCATTGTTGGTGGCCATCACTTCTTAAAATGGATTTTATTCAAACACTTAGAACACCAATTGTTAAAGCTATTCGTGGTCAAAAAGTGTTGGAATTCTATACAGAACAAGATTACCATAATTGGCGATCGAATACAAACACCCGAGGATATCAGATTAGATATTTCAAAGGGTTGGGTACATCTAAAAAAGAAGATGCTCAAGAAACTTTTCGTAAAATAGATCGTTTACGTATCGATTATTATCACAAAGATAATCTATGTGATGACTCTATAGTTCTTGCTTTTGAAAAGGATAAAAACATTAAAACAAAGACAACAGACGAAACTGAATCAAATGAACATGACACAAATGACCAAGAAACAATTACAAGTTCTAAAATGGTAGATTATATTTCATCTGATATGAAATGTTCAGATAAACGTAAACGTTGGTTGGCACAATATGATAGAAACAGTTATATTGATGCAAAAACAAACCGTGTTAGTTATCAAGATCTTATTCATAAAGAACTTATTCATTTCTCCATTTATGACAATTTGCGAAGTATTCCAAGTTTATGCGATGGATTAAAACCAAGTCAAAGGAAGATCATGTATTATATGTTGAAAAATAATATTAACAAGGTTATTAAAGTTGCACAATTGTCAGGTTATGTATCAGCAGAAACTGGTTATCATCACGGAGAAGCAAGTTTACAAGGAGCGATTGTAAATATGGCTCAAAATTTTGTTGGGTCTAATAACTTGAATTTGTTGTATCCTGATGGTAATTTTGGATCTCGTTTACTTGGAGGAAAAGATGCAGCTAGTCCGAGATATATCTTTACAAGATTATCAGATGTCACTAATTCGATTTTTGACAAACGAGATTCACCCTTATTGAAGTACTTAAATGATGATGGTATGCAAATTGAACCAGAATGGTTTATGCCAGTTCTACCAATGGTTTTAGTTAATGGTTGTGAAGGTATTGGTACAGGTTATTCTACATATATTCCACCTTATAACCCAACAGATATCGTTGCAAATTTATTAAGGGTATTAGATGACAAAGAACCTTTACAGATGACACCATATTTCAAACATTTCAACGGTGATTTACGAGAAACAGAACCTGGTAGTTACATAACAACTGGTAAATGGCAACGTGTATCCGATACACAAATCAAAATTACAGAACTTCCAGTTGGATCTTGGGTTACTACTTATAAAGAATTTTTAGAAGCTTTAGTTGAAAATAAACCAAAAACTACAAAATCAGCTGGTACCGGAGGCACAACAAAATCTAAAAAACCATCAGTTCAATTGAAAGACGTACAGAATAAGACACGTGATGAAAACAGTGACATTTGTTTCATTGTCGAGTTTTGTAAGACAGAAGATTTGGACGCGTTGATCAAAACAAACACTTTGGAAAAAACATTACGTTTATCACGAAGTTTTACTACAAATAATATGTATTTATTTAGTGACGACCTCATTCTTACAAAATACAAGTCAGCAACAGATATCCTACTTGATTTTTATGATCTTCGTATTGAATTTTATGAAAAGAGACGATTATATCTTATCAAACAATTACAAAATGAATTAACATTATTAAACTCAAAAATACGTTTTATTAATGAATACATTAATGGAACTTTGGATATTAATCGTAAATCCCGAGATTATATCATAAGTTTATTGGAAGAACGAGATTATCCAAAACTAAGTTCTGATCTAAAAGAAGATATTGACCAAGAAGACGGTACCGGAGGTGCAAAGTCATTTGATTATTTAGTAAAGATGCCTTTGATTTCTCTTTCACTTGAAAAAATACAAGAATTAGAAAAACATCGTGATACAAAACAAAATGAATTAAACACTTTACAAAAGAAAACTGATCGAGACCTTTGGCGAGATGACCTCCAAAACATCTTGAAAACAATTCAAAAGTAAACATAAATTTAAAGTAAACAACAATTAAAAGTAAATAAAAAATAAATTAAAAGTTATTTTTTATTTAAAAATAAGATCTTTTTTAATAAAAATAATAAAATAATGTTTTATGAATTATTTATAGTAATGTTTGGAATTTATATGGGTCAAGAATATCAAAACTTGCCTAATATTCGAATTGTTATACACAAGTGTTTGGAATATGTTAATAATATAGATAACACTAATTAAAATTTCAAGAAAAAAGTGAATTTAAAAACTGTATTACGATGATTACAATGAATAGATTGTTCGCTAATTCTATCAACAAAGTAAAGTACATTAAAGAAAATTACATTAAAGAAAATTACATTAAAGAAAATTACATTAAAGAAAAGTACATTAAAGAAAAGTACGGTAATTATAAAGAAAAGGTATTAGATCAAAAAGTATATATTGTTGATTTTTTGAATATTTTTTCTGATTTCCGTGAGATAAAGTATAAAAAGTACGATATTGATTTTCATTCTGTAAAACATTGTAATAAGGAACAGGACACGTATGATTTTTTTAACTTATTTTTTACAAAATATATAGAATACGTTAAGATTGATAAATCAAGTCAATTTTATTTTGTAATGAAAAAGTTGAACAATTATGATAATACATTGGATAATATTATTAAAATGCATAAAATTTTCAATATAAAGTTTATTATTATAGAAGACAAGTACAATAACGATATTTTGGATAAAAATAAAGATGATTTTTTATGTCAATATTTTTTCTATATTTTACACAAAACCAATAATTGTATTTTGATTTCAAATGATAAATACAGAGACAAAAAAGATTATGTAAAGTTATTTAATTTTGATATTTTTATAAAAGTTGTTAATTATAATAGAAAAAGTGATACATTGGATAAAACAATTCTTAAAATACATATTACAGACACTATAAGTAATGATATATTGTTACAAAAATACACTAGATGTACTATCCCCAAAAGAGACCTTGATAACATTTTATAAAAACAACTTTAAAACAACTTTAACGTATAATTTTAGACTTTTAAAATTCTTTAAAAACAAATATAGTGGATAAATAGTCATAAAAATATTTTTTACATAAAAATTTAAACATAACTGGTTTTTCTTTTTGTTTTGATTCCATGTAATCTGTAAAGTATTTTGATTTTAATATTTGATAAATCATAAACATACAATTTTTGTTAGCATATATTATATCATAGGGGCGATGAATGTAAATGGTATCGTCTTTTAACGGATACATAATTTGTAAAGTGCGTCGTGAGGTAAAGTATTTCTGATTAAATTGTATAATAATATCTAATTTTTCTGATATATTGACATTACTCGAATTACTCCTTGAAAAAATTTTATCTAAAATAGATATAACATTTTCGTGAAATATTTTTGATTGATTATTATTTAATTTTTCAACGGATTCTATAAATTGTATAGAATCTGGATATGTTATTAAAGTTTTATTTGTATGACTTACATTGTTCGCCACATCATTGTTTATTATTATATTCATTTTATATTGTTTTATAAATAAAGACAAATCATCATTTGTAGTTTTTATGTTATTTTCATTTAAGAAATAAATTCCTATATTAGGTAATGTTAAATTTAAGTTTTTATGTTGATATATGGTATAATCGTCATCTGTTTTTGAATCATAATATAATAATATTTTTGAACTTTTGTCTATACTTATTCCAGTGTTTATTGATATTTGTGATAAGATATGATTGTATTGTAAAATACTATCTAAAATATTGGTTATATTTAGGATGTTTATATTTACTATAAAGTCTTGTATATTTTGAATCTTGTATTGTGATATAAGTTGTTCAACAGTAGTTGTAAAAATTACATTTTTTTTGATATTAAAACAATTATTTCCTTTAATATTTAAATCATCGTTGGGTATCCAATAATTATGATTTGATTTATCATAAAACATCAATGTTTCACTTGATATTTTTGATTTTACTAAAGCTTTAGATATCAATATAACATTCTGTTTACGTAAATTTTTAATAATGTCTATATATTCATTTCTAGGTTCTATTAATAGAATTGGCGAGTCGTCAGAGTTATCTAGACAATTTGGGGTATAACCATAAATTATTTTACAATGGGGTAATGTATTAGACATAATAAAAAGTCTTAATTAATCTAGTTTATATAAAATAAATTAAAAAAATTTATAATATAAACATTACATTAGAAAAATGTCAAATAAATCTTTTGACAATGATACATTGCCTTCTATTACGTCTTTACACGAAGAAAAGACATTAAAAGAATCTTCCAAAAATGACATTTTTAAAATAGTTTTAAATAAGATAATTCAAAAGATTATTTATACAAATAGACATACTGAACAAACATATATTATATTTGAAATTCCTCAAATTTTAATAGGATATCCTCAATATGATATGAAATCGTGTCTATTATTCATTATGAATAAATTAAATGAAAACGGATATCTAGTCGATTTTGTTGATCCATTTTACTTGTACATTGACTGGGGGAGTACTTGTAAAACAAAACAAATGAATATTAAATCAAATATATCATCAAAGCACAAAGACAAATTACAATCTCAAACTCGTAAATTATTAGAACGTTTTCCAGAAATAGAATTTATATACGAAGACCAAGTTGCAAAACGTCGTGTAAAAAAAAATAAAAAAAAATAAAAAAAAATAAAAAATTTTTATAGTTTACAATAAACACCTTATGAGTAAGTTATGGAGTAAACACTCAAGTATTGTTAAAAATTTATATAAAAAATATAAAGTTGACATTTGTAAAAAAAAAGTTTACACTTTGCGTAAAAAAGATTTAGATGTAGAAGAATGTATTTATAAAACAGACCCCGAGTTAATTTATAAGATCATAGAAAATCCAGATACAAATATTAAAAACATAATTTATGAATTTATAAACAAATATTATATAAATATATATTCAAATGAACTACTCGATTATTTGTTAAAAAACAGCGTGTGTATAATATTTTTCCACGAAAATGATGAACATAGTCAATTACATGACGCGATAATAGGTTTAGCATTTTTTCATAAAGACTATTTTTATTCAAAAGAAAATTTAGAAACTACAAATCAAATACAAAACCAAACACCAAACCAAATACCATATGTAAATGTAAAATTATTATGTTTACGTAGTAATTTTCACAATATTTATAATATAAAATTTATGATAAAATGCATTGGTGAAATAACAAATGAAATACATATAGACCCAAATGCGAAATATATAATTTATAAGTCAAGATATCCTATACCATTGCCTTATTTTTGTAAAAAATGTTATTATTGTAGACCTATTAATATAGATCATACAATCACGAATAAGAATCGTAATTTTCATTTTAATATGAATAATAGTAATTTACAATTGATAAAAAAACTATATAATACATTTAGTTATCCTACATATTTTGTAAATGATTTCTATTTAGATTTTTTTTTAGATTTAAATGACCTCACACACAATGAAAAGATATCATTTGTAGATACAATTTTTAATTTGTTAAACGATTATAAATCCAGTACTTATACTATTTACAAAAATGATACTAAACAAGATATAGAAGAAATGTTATCAAATCCTAATTTTTATAAATTTGTTATTAGAGATCATAATAATGTTATTAATAATTTTGTTTGTTTGTATTATTATGATATACAATATGAAACAAAGTGTAAAAATGCTATTGTTTATAGTATCGTTTTAGAAGATTTATCATTAAGTTATCTTTCTTATATATTAGAATATATTTCTGAATACTGTTATATTAATAATCTTTGTGATATGATTAGTCTAGAGAATTTTGTTGATATTACTGGATATAAATTATATAAATTATGTAGATTCCATCTTGATTGTTATTATTATTGTGAACAATTTAATAAAATAAACCCTTGTAAAAATGGTTTAACTTCATTCTAAAAATATGTATATATATTCAACTGTAAAATATATATTCAACTGTAAAATATATATTCAACTGTAAATATTTATTGTTTTTTTTTTCATTGTGTATTTTAATGGATAGAGAATATTTAATAATAGATAATCATACTGGTAAAAACGGAGATATTGCTGAATTTAAAGAGTGTGATGGAAAAATGTTAGTAAAACAGTTTGCTGGTATAAACACTGATAATTTTATAATAAAAAAATACAATGGTAAAAGATTAGAATTTTCATTTTTCAAGTTAAATGGCATATACTATATTAATATAAATGGATGTCATATAATAGATTATAAACATTTTGTTAATATTCAACATATCTCTCAAGTACAAGAAAATGTAAAAATAAAAAATACTTATGTAGGAGAAATATTATTAGTTAATTGTGACATTGATATAGTTCATAAAGCTCTAACTATAATGTCAGATTGGATGAAATCCAAACAACACGTTTTGAGTGATTTTATGTATTATATGTTTCATTAACATAAGTTTCAAAATACGTAATTTATAATCAAGGCTAATATAATAATTGAGAATTGAAATGTATATAACGTTTTTTTATAACCTTCATCATCTTTGCCAATACCATAAACCCTAGGTTTACCATTTGGTTTAAATAATATATTTGGTTTTACTATATAAATTATTACAATTGCCATCAATAAAAAAGGTAATTGTCTTATGAACTTATCGTACGATATTGTATTCATTCTACTTATTATTCATATAGAAATTAATTTTTATATAAAAATTAATT
>VFQS010004233.1_pt1 | contig 10521 bp, 11 predicted proteins | sample 3512361 | NCBI WGS metagenome assembly VFQS01 (sample SAMN10412375, study PRJNA504923) | tailings metagenome | isolation source: Relicate 1 Philex TSF3 active mining | place: Philippines | reverse complement strand
CGCGCCTGGCCGAGATCAACAGCTGACGCGTGACGGCGCGCAGCACGCGGCCGGCTGCTCGACTGCGACGGCAACCGGGCGAGCATCCGCCGACTTGGGCGAGTTCTGCATCTGATCGGCGTCGGCGAGCACGGTGTACACCTCGAAGCGGTGTTCGCCGCCCTCGATCCAGAACTTGTCTTGCACGGCGTAGCAGCACGTGGTTTCGCCCTCGACGAAGATGGGCAAGCCTGCTTGCGTAGCGCGTTCGTGTGCCGCGCGAACCTCGTCGACCGACTCGACTTCTACGCCGAGGTGATTGACGGAGTCGTCGGCGCCGGGGTTCTCAATCAGCACGAGCTTGAGCGGTGGGTTCACTATGGCGAAGTTGGCGTACCCCGGGCGCACTTTTGCGGGGCCGACACCGAAGACCTTGGTGTAGTGGGCGATGGCGTCGTCGAGATGATCGACGTTGAGGGCGAGTTGCAAGCGTGACATGCGCTCACGGTACCCGCCGCAGGTGAACGAGCCGTGCCGCGGCGACGTCAGCGACGCGCTCTGGTGCCCCCCCTCGGATTCGAACCGAGGACCTGCGGATTAAGAGTCCGTTGCTCTAACCAGCTGAGCTAGAGGGGCAACTTTGTTGCTATTGCAGCGGCTCAGCCTAACTCGCGCACCAAGTGCGATGCCGAGCGCACGAAACGCGCCGCAGAGCGTGACGCAACCGCATCAACGACTTGGGGTGGACGACGGGGCTCGAACCCGCGACCTCTAGGACCACAACCTAGCGCTCTAGCCAACTGAGCTACGCCCACCAAGCAGCGTCCATTCTGCCACGGGTAGTCTCTAGGTACACACCTGTTTGGAGCTGATAACCATGCCAGCGGCTGACAAGACGCTGTCGCAATCACTGGTAACGCGGGCCAAAGAAATCACTGCCCGCGAACTGCAGACCTACGCTGACCGCACGAAAGGCTCCCAGGCGGCAAATGCCCGGGCCCGCAAGTCGTTGCCGCTCGGCGTGCCGTCGAGTTTCCAGGACTACGACCCGTATCCGATCGTGCTTGCCCGCGCGCAAGACCACTGGTCCGTCGACGTCGACGGCAACCGATACATCGACTACAACATGGGCTTCGGCGCGTTGTTCGCCGGGCACATGCACCCCGCCGTGCGACTCGCCGTGTCGTCGCAGTTGGATGACGGCACGCTCTTTGTGACGCCGTGTCCGAGCAACGCCGAGGTGGCGGAGTTGCTGACTGCGCGCTACGGATTTCCGCTGTGGCGATTCACCAACTCGGGCACCGAGGCCACGATGGACGCCCTGCGCGTCGCGCGCGCCGCGACCGGCCGCGAAAAAATCGTGAAGGTCGAGGGCGGCTACCACGGCCACCACGACGAAGTGATGATCTCGATGAAGCCGGCCATCGACAAAGCCGGCCCGGCCGACTCGCCCTATTCCGTTGCCTCGTCGGCGGGCATCACCCGCGGCGTCGTCGGCGACACGATTGTGGTGCCCTACAACGACCCCGAGGCGCTCGAGCGGGCGCTGCGCGGGGGAGACGTGGCGGCGTTCATCGTCGAACCCGTCATGCAGAACATCGGCATCTGCCTGCCGCAGCCCGGCTATCTGCAGGCGGCGCGCGAGATCACCCGCAAGTACGGCACGCTGCTCGTGTTCGACGAAGTGAAGACGGGCATCACCGCCGGCTGGTCGGGTGCGTCGGGGGCGCTCGGTGTCGAGCCCGACCTCGTGGCGCTCGCCAAGTCGATCGGCGGCGGCCTGCCGCTCGGTGCGTTCGGCGGAAAGCGCGAATACATGGACGAAATCACCAACCGGCGCGTCGTGCACCTCGGCACCTACAACGGCAACCCGCTGTGCATGGCGGCCGCGCGCGCGGTGCTCGCCGACGTGTGCACGCCCGAGACGACCCGCGAAGTGATCGACCGCAACCATCGACTGGTCGAAGCGTGCCGTTCGGTGGTCGCGCAGCACTCGCTGCCGGCCAACGTGGTGGAGTTCGGCGCGAAGGGCTGCGTGACGTGGTCGCCCGAGCCGATTCGCAACTACCGCGACTACAAAGCCACCGACTTCGACCTCGCGTTCGCGCAGTGGATGCACGGCATCAACCGCGGCATCCTCCTGCCACCCGGCTTGGATGAGCAGTGGCTCATCTCGGTGCTGCACACCGACGAAGCCGCGATGACGTACGCCGGCGTGTTCGCCGACTTCGTCGAAGAACTCGTGCGCTAACCCTGGGTCTCGTCGCGCAGGGTATGGTGTCGCGCGTGCAACAGTCACCGGCTCTCGGCGCGATGCTGTTGCGCGGATTGTTCCGCCGTTGTCCGCACTGCGGCAACCGCCACGCGTTCTTCGAGAAATGGTTCGTGCGCCGCGAGCGTTGCGCGGGTTGCGGACTGCGCTGGGAGCGCAACTACGAAGGATTCATGCTTGGCGCGATGGCGATCAGCTTCATCACCACCGGCGGATCGCTCTTGATCACGATGGCCATCGGCGTGATTGCGTCGTATCCCGAAGTGGCGCTCGTGCCCGTCTTGGTGAGCACCGTGTCGGTCACGCTGCTCGTCGGCATCTTCGGATATCCGATCTCCTACACCCTGTGGCAGGCGATCGACTTGTACCTGCGGCCGGTGACTGAAGACGACGGCGAAGACCACGGCCGCGCGGTCGCCGACTAGCGCGCGCAGCAGCCGACTAGACCGTGGCGGTGTAACCCGCCGCCTTGACGGCAGCGGTGAGGGCGTCGAGCGAGAGCGGGCCGCGGGCCGTCACCGTTGCCGATGCGTTCTCCAACGACACCTGTGCCGAGACCACGCCATCTACGTGCAGCAGGGCTTCGGTCACATGGCGCACACAGTTCTGGCATGACATGCCCGAGATGTGTAGAACGGTATCTGTCATGCGTCGGACGCTACTGCTATGTGCTGCACTCGCGCTTGTCGGGTGCTCGGGCGACGATGCGAACACGGCGCCTGGCGCGGCATTGACCGACTCGCACAACGAGTCCGACGTGGAGTTCGTGCAGGGAATGATTCCGCACCACGAACAAGCGGTGCAGATGGCCGACATGGTCGTCGCCGGGGAGGTGTCGGCCGAACTCGCCGAACTGGCCGACCAGGTGCGCGCGGCCCAGCAACCCGAGATCGACCTGATGATGTCGTGGCTGGCCGAGTGGGGCCTCGAGCGCGACCCGCACGCGGGGCACATGATGGGCAGCGAGCACGGCATGATGAGCGATGACGACATGGCTGCCCTTGATGCCGCAGAGGGCGCGGAATTCGAGCGAATGTGGCTCGACATGATGATCAAGCACCACGAGGGTGCGGTGGCCATGGCCAACGACGTGCTGGCCGCGGGTGTCGACCCGCGGGTTGCCGCCCTGGCCGAGGCAGTGGTGGAGGCCCAAACGGCCGAAATCGCCCTCATGCGCCAGATGCTTGCCGCCCGCTAGCCCTTTTCTCCCCGAGGTGCTTGACCGAACACCTGTTCGTAGGTAAGGTCGAGGTCGACCCGTGGGGGTGTCGTGCACACACCTCGTGACATCCCACCCGTACGGTGTCGCGTTCCCCCCAACAACCACGCAATACCGATGAAAGGACACCAGCAATGAGCATCGACAAGAAGGCCGACAAGAACAGCGACAAGCCCTCAGACAAGATCGTCGAGCGGTCCTCGGCGCGACCCGGCAAGCCCGCCGCCGACCCCGAGCGCGCCCGCGCCGCCGAGCGCGCCAAGGCCCTCGAGGCCGCCCTCGGTCAGATCGACAAGCAGTTCGGTGCCGGCTCGGTCATGCGCATGGGCGAGAAAGAAGCGATGGCGATCGAAGCCATCTCCACTGGTGCGTTGCCGCTCGACATCGCGCTCGGCGTCGGCGGCGTGCCGCGCGGCCGCGTGGTCGAGATCTTCGGCCCCGAATCGTCGGGCAAATCGACCCTCGCCATGCACATCGTCGCCGAGGCCCAGCGCAACGGCGGCATCTGCGCCTACGTCGACGCCGAGCACGCGCTCGACCCGGTGTACGCCGCGGCCATCGGCGTCGACACCGACAACCTGCTCATCTCGCAGCCCGACACCGGCGAACAGGCGCTCGAGATCGTCGACATGCTCGTGCGCTCCAGCGCCATCGATGTCATCGTCATCGACTCGGTCGCGGCCCTCACGCCGCGCGCCGAAATCGAAGGCGAGATGGGCGACAGCCACGTCGGTCTGCAAGCCCGACTGATGAGCCAGGCGCTGCGCAAGCTCACCGCCAACCTCAACAAGTCGAACACCATCGCCATCTTCATCAACCAGTTGCGCGAGAAGATCGGCGTCATGTTCGGCTCGCCCGAGACCACCCCCGGCGGTCGCGCGCTCAAGTTCTATTCGTCGGTGCGACTCGACATCCGCCGCATCGAATCGATCAAAGACGGTGCCGAAGTCGTCGGCGCCCGCACCCGCGTGAAGGTCGTGAAGAACAAGGTGGCCCCGCCGTTCCGCCAAGCCGAGTTCGACATCACCTACGGCAAGGGCATCAGCCGCGAAGGCGCCGTGCTCGACCTCGCCGTCGAGCTGGGCATCGCCAAGAAGTCCGGCGCGTGGTTCACCTACGACGGTGAACAGCTCGGCCAGGGTCGCGAGAACTCCAAGCAGTTCCTCACCGACAATCCCGACGTCATGATGCAGATGGCCGAGCGCGTGCGCGAAAAAGCGATGGCGCGTAACGAAGCTGCTGCAGACGCCGGCGGATTCAGCAAAGACGACGACGAGCCGATCGAACTCGAGTAGTCGCACGCGGCGTGCCGCGCGGTTGCACTGACGACCGCGCGGCAGCGCACCGCCGCGGTGACCACCGCGCAGTGGCGCACCGCCGCACAACGGGTCGCCGACGACCCACCTCAGTAGCCTTCAGCGTGCTGTGACACGTCGATATGTGGTGCGCACGTTCGGCTGCCAGATGAACGAGCACGATTCCGAGCGCATCAGCGGGCTGCTCGAACACGACGGGCTCGAAGAAGCCGCCGACGAGGCGTCAGCAGACGTGGTGGTGCTCAACACCTGCTGCATCCGCGAGAACGCCGACAACAAGCTCTACGGCACTCTCGGCACCCTGAAGGCCTGGAAAGACGCCGACCCGACGCGACAGATCGTGGTGGCAGGATGCCTCGCGCAAAAAGACCGCGACATCGTGCGCGGGCGCGCACCGTGGGTAGACGTGGTGCTCGGCACCCACAACGTGCACCGCACGGCCGAACTGCTCGAGTCGTCGCGCACGCACGGGCCCGTCACCGAGATTCTCGACGAGGCCGTGGTCGACGACTACGCGCTCTTCCCGTCGGCCCTGCCCGTGAAACGCGAGACGTCGTACCGCAGTTGGGTCACCATCCAGATCGGCTGCGACAACACCTGCGCGTATTGCATCGTGCCCGCCGTGCGCGGCAAAGAAATCAGCAAGCCGTTCGACCAGATCGTCGACGAAGTGCGCACCCTCGCGGCGAGCGGCGTGTCGGAGATCTTTCTGCTTGGGCAGAACGTCAACTCGTACGGCCGCGACCTGTCGCTCGCCAGTCGTCGCGCGGGTGACGACAGCGTGCGCGTCGCTCCGCAGTTCGCCGCGTTGCTGCGCGCGGTGGGCGAGGTGCCGGGCGTGAAGCGCGTTCGATACATGAGCCCGCACCCCAAAGACATGCGCGAAGACACGCTCCTCGCGATGGCGCAGACGAAGTCGGTGTGCGAGCACCTGCATTATCCGCTGCAGTCGGGTAGCGACGCCGTGCTCGCCGCCATGCACCGCGGCTACACCGCCCAGCGATACCTCGAGCGTCTCGCGCAGGCGCGCGCGACCATCGACGACCTCGCGGTGACCACCGACGTGATCGTCGGCTTCCCCGGCGAGACCGAGGCCGACTTCCGCCAGACGATGGAGGTTGCCGCCGCCGCGGAATTCGACTCGGCGTACGCCTTCATCTTCTCGCCGCGCGACGGCACCGCCGCCGCCGACATGACGGAGAAGTTCTGCGACCCTGCAGTAGTGGGCGAGCGATACGAACGACTGAAGGTGGTGCTCGACCGCACCGCGGTGATGAAGCATCGTGCGCGCATCGGGCGTACCGAAGAAGTCGTCGTTGAAGGCACGAGCCGCAAGAACCCCGACCACATCACCGGTCGCACGCGCCAGAACAAACTGGTGCACTTCACCGCCGACGAACCGCTGCGCCTCGGCACCTACGCGCGCGTGGAGATTCTCGATGCCGCGCGATTCCACCTGTCGGGTCGGCTCGTCGAAGTCACCGCATTGCCGACGCACCGCACGCGCATCGCCGTCGCCTCGGCGTGAGCATGCGCCAAGTCGCGATCGTCGCGCCGACCGCCAGCGGCAAGAGCGACGTCGCGATGGCAGTGGCGCGCGAGACCGGCGCCCACATCGTGGCGGTCGACGCCATGCAGGTGTATCGCGGCATGGACATCGGCACGGCCAAACCCACCGCTGCCGATCGCGCCGCCGTGCCGCACCACTGTCTCGATCTCGTCGGACCCGACGCGCGATTCACCGTGGCGGATTTCAAGACGCACGCAGCGGCCGCGCGCACCGCGATTGCCGCTGCCGGCGCAGACGCGTTGTTCGTGGCCGGCACGGGGTTGTATCTCACCGCGGTGATCGACGACCTGCAGCTGCCCGGCGAGTGGCCCGAGATTCGCGAGCAACTGCAATACGAATCCGACGTGGAGGTGCTGTTCGCGCGGTTGCAAGCGCTCGATCCGCTCGCCGCGTCGCGAATCGAAAAATCCAACCGTCGTCGTGTCGAGCGCGCACTCGAAGTGTGTCTCGGCAGCGGCAAACCGTTCTCGTCGTTCGGACCCGGCACCGGCGCGTATCCACCGAGCGACGTGCACCAGATTGGCATCGTGTGGCCGCGCGCCACGTTGTCGCTGCGCATCGAGCGTCGTGTGCACGCCATGATGTCGGCGGGTCTGCTCGACGAAGTACGCGCGCTGGTGGCGTCGCACGACTTGTCGCGCGAGGCCCGCCAAGCGCTCGGCTACAAAGAACTCATCGAGCACCTCGAAGGCCGCCTCACCCTCGACGAGGCGGTCGCGCAGATCGTGCTGCACACGCGCCAGTTCGCGGTGCGCCAAGAGCGGTGGTTTCGCCGCGACCCGCGCATCAAGTGGATCACCGTGAAAGAAGACCCCGTGGCCGAGGTGGCGCCGCTCGTCGTCGCCGAACTGCGATAAGCATGAATACGAGGAAACTGCGATGCGCGTGAGCAAATTCGACGCCTGGGGCAACGACTTTCTCGTGCTCGACGTTGCTGACGTGCCTACCGGCAGTGCCGACGTGCGCGCCGGCAGTGCGCCCGATTGGCCCGCCGCCGCCCGCGCCTGGTGCCATCGCACGACCGGCGTCGGCGCCGACGGCCTCTTGTTGCTCGAGCGCATCGACGACGTGAACGCGCGCATGCGACTCTTCAACAGCGACGGCTCGACCGCCGAGATGAGCGGCAACGGCGCCCGCTGCTTTGCCCACGCGCTGTTTCGCAGCGACGATGCGCGCGCCGAGCGGTCGTACGTGTTGCACACCGACGCGGGCGAGCGCAGGGTGACCGTCGGTGTGCAGCGTGACGACACGAGTGGCAGCACGGTGCTGGCGAGCGTCGACATGGGCGAGGTCGTGCGCATCGACGCGCCTGCCGGCTGGGAGTCGATCGGCGCGCACCCCGATCGACCTGTGATGCACGTGTCGGTGGGCAATCCGCACACGGTCGTCGGCGTCGACAGCGTGGAGGGCATCGACGTGCTCGCGCTCGGTCGCAAGATTCCGCAAGTGAACCTGGAGGTCGTCGCACCCGGCCCCGAGGTGAACGCCATCACGATGCGCGTGCACGAGCGCGGTGCGGGCATCACGCAAGCCTGCGGCACGGGCGCCTGCGCGAGCGCGTGGGCGGCGGTGTGGTGGGGGCTCGTGCCGCAATCTGCCGAGCGCTGCGAAGTGATCGTGCACATGCCGGGCGGCGATGCAATCGTGACGCTCAATGCGCCGTCGCGCGGCCGCGTGATGCTCACCGGCCCGGCGCGGTACGTCGGCTCGTTCGAGGTGTCGTGGTGATGTCGTCGTTGCAGGTCGCACCGTGAGCACGCCGTACCAGGAAGCCCTCGGTCGCACGCTCATCGAGCGCACGATTCGCGAGAAGATCGTGATCGTCGGTGTCACGCTCGACGGCCATGACGACGACCAGACGCAAGAGAGCCTCGACGAACTCGAACGCCTCGTCGACACCGCAGGCGCCGACGTGGTGGCTCGCCTCACGCAGCGCCGCCATGCTCCTGACCCTGCGACCTACATCGGCAAGGGCAAGGTCGACGAACTGAAAGCGACATGTTTGGCGCTCGACGCCGACACCGTCGTGTTCGACAACGAGCTCGCGCCGGCTCAGCAGTACAACCTCGAGAAAACGTTGGGTCGCACCGCGATCGACCGCACGGCGGTGATTCTCGACATCTTCGCGCAGAACAGCCACACGCTCGAAGGCAAGGCACAAGTCGAGTTGGCGTTGATGCGCTACCGACTGCCGCGCATCCGGCGCGGCGCGAGCGCCGGGCTCACTCAGCAGGGTGGCGGCATCGGCACGCGCGGCCCTGGCGAGACGAAGTTGGAGACCGACCGCCGTCGCATCAACGACCGCATCGCAAAACTCGATCGTGAACTGCGCGAACTGCAACGCACGCGCGACGAACAGCGCAAGGGTCGTTCGCGCAGCGGTCTGGCCAACGTCACCATCGTCGGATACACCAACGCCGGAAAGTCGACGCTGCTCAACCGCCTGACCGACGCCGGTGTGCTCGTCGAGAATCGTCTCTTTGCCACGCTCGACCCCACCACGCGCCGCCTCGCCTTGCCCGGTGGCGAGCCGGTGCTACTCACCGACACGGTCGGCTTCATCAAGCGCCTGCCGCACACGCTCATCGAAGCGTTCAAGAGCACGCTCGAGGTCGCGACGCGCAGCGATTTGTTGTTGCACGTGGTCGACTCGAGTGCCGTCGACCCGCTCGCGCAGATCACGGCGGTGCGCGAGGTGCTCGGCGAGATCGAGGCCGACAAGGTCCCTGAGTTGCTGGTGTTCAACAAGTGCGACGCCAACCACGACGCCGCCAAGCGGCTCGTCTACGACAATCCGGGTTCGGTCATGATTTCTGCCGCCACCGGCGAGGGCATCGACGACCTGTTGCGCACCGTCGCCGACCGCGTGCGCTCGCTCACTGCGGTAGTCGAGTTGCTCGTGCCCTACGAGCGTGGCGACGTGATGGCATCGTTGCACCGCGAGGGTGAAGTGGTGTCGACCACGCACGAAGAAGGCGGCATCCGTGTGCGCGCCAGGCTCGCCGACGCATCGCGCGGGCGTCTGACAGAATTCGTCGTCGCACCCGCATGACCGCGCAACCGTTCGTTCCACCGCCATACCCCTACGACCGGCTCGACGCGCTCGCCAAGCTGGCCGCCAAGCACGACGGCGGCGTCGTCGACCTGTCGATCGGTACGCCGTGCGACGCGCCGACTCCCGCGGTGGTCGCCGCGTTGTCGTCGTCGAACTCCGAACGCGGATACCCGCCGAGCATCGGCTCCGAACCGTTGCGCACCGCCGCCCGCTCGTGGATGCAGCGCCGCTTCGGAATCGACGTGCCGCTCGCGCAAGTGGCGGCGTGCGTGGGCAGCAAAGAGTTCGTCGCCACCGCACCGCAATACATGAGGCTGCGCCGACCCGACCGCGACACCGTGTTGTATCCGGCCGTGTCGTATCCGACCTACGAAATGGGCGCCACGCTCGCGGGTTGCCGCGGCGTCGCCGTGCCGATGAACGCCGCCGGCGGGCTCGACTTGTCTGCCATCAGCGCGTATGACGCCGCACGCGCACTCATGTTGTGGGTGAATTCGCCGAGCAACCCGACGGGCGCGCTCGACGATCTTGCGGCTGCGGCTGCCTGGGGTCGCGCGCACGGCGTGCCCGTGTTCAGCGACGAGTGCTATGTGGAATTCACGTGGAGCCGTGCGGGCGAGAGCATCTTGCAGCACGGTCTCGACGGCGTGGTGGCGCTGCACTCGCTTTCCAAGCGATCGAATCTCGCCGGTGTTCGTGTGGCGTTCTACGCGGGCGACGCCGACATCGTCAATTACTTGAAGGAAGTTCGCAAGCACGTCGGCATGATGGTGCCCGGCCCCGCGCAAGCAGCGGGCGTGGTGGCGCTCAACGACGACGCGCACGTGGCCGCCCAACGCGAGGTCTATGCGCGGCGCCTCGCGCGCACCGCAGAAGTGTTGTCGAAGTGGTCGGGCCTCACGGTGCCGCAACCCGCGGGCGGCTTCTATTTGTGGTTCGATGCGCGCGACGGATGGGAATTCGCCGAGCGTCTCGCGCGCGACGGGGGAGCCCTCGTGTCGCCCGGAGATTTCTACGGAGCGGGCGGCGCCAATAACGTGCGCGTCGCCGTGGTGCAGCCCGACGCGAAAATCGAGATGCTCGCCGCGCGACTCGGCGTGTAGCGCGCGA
>VFQS010004230.1_pt1 | contig 10532 bp, 7 predicted proteins | sample 3512361 | NCBI WGS metagenome assembly VFQS01 (sample SAMN10412375, study PRJNA504923) | tailings metagenome | isolation source: Relicate 1 Philex TSF3 active mining | place: Philippines | reverse complement strand
TAGCTAGCTGGGTATTTCTATATATTGCGCAAAGAATATTTGCACGTTTAGCTGGCACTGTAGTGGTTGATTTATGAGTTTCTGTGTAAAGGTTGACAACGTCAGTCGAGAATATCGAAAGTATTATCAAAGAACTTTCAAAGAATTTTTAACCGATAGACATGCAAAAAATTTTAATACTGTTTTTTGGGCATTAAAAGATGTCTCATTTGAAGTTAAAGAGGGATCAACTTTAGGTTTAATTGGAAGAAATGGGTCTGGAAAAAGTACTCTATTAAAAATTATTAGCGGTGTTTTAACTCCATCATCAGGTCAAGTTATAAGACCGGTGTCTACAGCAGCTTTGTTAGAACTAGGCGCAGGTTTTCAGCCAGATATGACAGGACGAGAAAATATTTATTTAAATTCATCTATTCTGGGTCGATCAAAAAAAGATACTTCTTTAGTAATTGATGAAATTATTGATTTTTCAGGAATTCGAGATTTCATAGACACTCCTGTTAAATTTTATTCAAGTGGAATGTATGCAAGATTAGGCTTTGCAATTGCAATTCATACTAATCCAGAACTTTTATTAGTTGATGAAATCTTGGCTGTGGGAGATGCACCATTTCAAAAGAAATGTTTAGACAAAATCAAAGAAATGCAAAATGAGGGTAGAACCATTATTTTGGTCACACATGATTCAAATACAGTTCAAACTTTTTGTGATTCTGCAGTTTTATTGGATCATGGAAAACTTATTGATCAAGGTGATCCAGTAAAAGTAGTAACTACTTATTCTCAATTACCTTAAGATCTTCGAAGTAACTTTTTCGCTACTTTTTTAAGAAAAGCTTTTAATCCTTTATCTTTTAATAATTCAGCTGCAGATATTAAATTTGAACGAGTAAGTCTAGGAAAACTTGCTAAATAAGGATTTGAAAATCTATTTTCACCTAATAAATCTGGCATCAAAAGTCTATCTGGAGCAGGGGTTGCCGTTTGAATAAATTTATAAAGTGGTTTTAAAACTTCTTTCCAATAATAATTTGAAGATAAATTCTTGGAATTATTTTGATATTCGTTATATTTTTGTCTATTTTCAAACATTTCTTTTATTGCCTTGGTCCAACCATCTATATCTTCGACTGCGACGGTTAAACCAGCTTTATTTTCTTCAATTACGTCAGCCAAAGTGTCACCTTTGGTGGTAATTACTGGAAGACCAGTCCAGAAATAATCAAGGATTCTGGTTCTGAAACTAAATTGTGTTTCTATGTGGTCAAAATGTGCACTAACTCCCACATTTGCACTCAATAAATATTGAGATCTATCCTCATAATTAATCCAATCATTAACAAAAAATACAGTTTTATTAGTTAAACCTAATTGATCAGAGAGTTTTCTCAAATCTTTAACAGCGTTCATTTCTGGAATGTTTTTATTTGGATGAGTTAATCCCATAAAAACTAATTTAATTTTGTCATTATTTAAATTCTTTATTGCTTTAACAATTGTTTGAGGATCAAACCAGTCATACACTCCCCCTGCCCAAAGTAATACAAAATCATCTTGCTTAATTTGAGGAAAGTTTTTTCTGATTAAGTCTTCTCGTTTTTCAGGATTAGTTGGATTAATTCCAAATGGAACAACATCAATTAATCTTCTTAAGTCATTTGATGAGTCATATGTATATGGATTAACTCTTCCTTCAGCAGCAAGTTGACCTAACCAAAGACTTCTTTGCTGTTCTGAGGCACAAATAAAATAATCTGCTCTTCTAAGTTGTCTATTTAGTGCATCAGTTGTATCTCTGCTGCCCTTGAGTCTATTAATGATTCCCTGTTGTTTTCTTTGTTCCAATATTTCTAAGTGGAATGGATCATAGACATCTGCAATGAGAATTTTTTCAGTGTCAGCCATCCAAGGATTTTCAGAAATTAAAAGACCCTGGAAAATAACGATATCTGCCCAATCAACAAGCAGTTTTAGTTTTCTATGTCTTGTGCTAATAGTTGAAACAGTTTCATGTTTTAAATCATTACCTTTTGTAGTTGCAAGTAATACATCAAAATCTTGCACTAAAAATTTTGAAATTTCTAAAGCTCTAATTGCAGGCCCTGCTAAATTTTTGGAAAGCGGTTCCCCAGTTACTACCAGAACTCGTTTCTTTTCTTTGCCGAATGTTTTTTCGATATTAAACACATCCATTATTTTTTGATACCCCTCAAGATACCTTGGCCAAGGATAAGCAGGCTCCAGTGCTTGGCGAAATAAGTTAATAATTTCTGCATCACTTTTCTGTCTATTTGCTTGTATTTCTTTTCGGGACTCGGTTAATGAGGGTAGATGATCAACGAATGAATCAATTGCTAAAAGACCAGTCAAACTATCTTTTTTAATACTTATTTCATCAGTTTCACCAAATTTTGATTTTGTAATATCCAACAAATCTGGTTTAAGTTCACCTCTAGTAATACTTCTTCTGACCATCAAAGCCATTGCAGCAGGGAGTGCTTGGTCTAAAGAAGCCGCTTCATAATTTTTATAAAGTGACATTAAAGCATTTTTTTCCAATAAGTAATGTTCGTAATATTGTCCAAATTTTTCTATTGAAGCATGATGTTTGTGATAAGCAATAGAGTTAGGATCAAAAATTACTTTATAACCTAATAAATTTAATCTCCAACCAAAATCAACATCTTCATAAAACATAAAAAATCTATCGTCAAATCCACCTACTTTTTCAAAAATATCTTTTTTTATAAACATTGCAGAACCAGTTGCAAATAAGACTTCTTTTTTAAAATCAATAACTTCATTAGAGTTTTTTGTGGCTTCTCTTTTATAGCCCATGCCATACCAAGTTAAAGATCCATCAACAAAATCAATTTCTTTGCCATCAATACTTAGAACTTTTGAAGCAACACAAGCATTTTTTTCATCTTCTAAAAGAGTCTCAACGGCAGAAGAAATCCAATTTGTGTCACATTTTGCATCATTATTTAATAAAGCAATAATTTCTCCACTGGAATTTTTTACTCCAAGATTTACTCCACCGGCAAATCCAAGATTGCTATCTGATTTGACGAGTGTGATTGATTTATTTAATTTTTCTAATTCAGAAACAGAATCATCATTAGAAGCGTTATCAACAACAACTATTTCGATTAATTCTTTTGGATAGTTTGTTTTATTAATACTTTCAATTGCATTTAAAGTGTCATTAACTCCACGAAAGTTAACAAGTACAACACTTACTTTGGGTTGACCCATATAACTGAGTTTAGGCGAGACTTGCTACGTAACGTTCAGCAATCTGCAAAGTATTAAGGGCTGCACCTTTTCTTAAATTGTCTCCACAAACGAAGAAATCAAGGGTTTTTGGGGCTTCTGGGTCTTGTCTAAGGCGTCCCACCCAAGTTGGATCAGTTCCCACAACTTCAGCAGGAGTTGGGAATACTAAATTCTTTGGATCATCTAAAACTTCAACCCCTGGAGCAGTTCTTAATATTTCTCTTGCTTCAGACACATTCACTTCTTTTTTAAATACAGCATGAACTGCTAGTGAATGAGTCGTCACAACCGGGACTCTTACACAAGTAGCAGTAACTTTTAAAGACGGTAAACCTAAAATTTTTCTGGATTCATTTTTTACTTTCAATTCTTCACTCGTAAAATCATTTTCTTTTAAAGATCCTGCCCAAGGAATAACATTCATCGCTAATGGTTTTGGAAAAGGCCCTAAATCATCTATTTCATTAGAAATATCTTTTGCAGTTGATCCTAAATCTTTTCCAGCTACTTTGCTTATTTGATCTTGTAAAGTATCAACTCCAGGTTTTCCGGCACCAGAGGCAGCTTGGTAGGAGGCAACAATAATTTCTTCCACTTCATATTTTTTATGAAGTGCACCAAGGGCAACAATCATTGACATGGTGGTGCAATTAGGGTTTGCAATTATTCCTTTTGGTCGGTTATGAATTTCTTTTTCATTTACTTCAGGAACAACTAATGGAACTTCATTGTCCATTCGAAAAGCTGCAGAGTTATCAACTACGACAACACCTTTACTTGCAGCAATTGGTCCCCACTGTTTACTAATTTCATCCGGGACGTCAAATACTGCAACATCTATACCTTCAAAAGCATTTTCACTTATTTCTTCAACAGTTAATTCTTCATTTCTTACTTTTAATTTTTTTCCGGCACTTCTTTTTGAGGCAAGTAATTTAATTTCTCCCCAAATATCATTTCTTTCATTAATAAGTTCAATCATTACTGAACCAACAGCTCCAGTTGCACCAACTATGGCTAGTTTTGGTTTAGTCATTTTTATCTACCAGTTCCTGCATAAACTACAGCTTCATTTTCTGAATCTAATTCGAATGCTTTATGGATTGTTTCAACTGCTTTAGCCGCAACATCGGAGCGAGTAACAACAGAAATTCTAATTTCTGAAGTAGAAATTAATTCAATATTTGCTCCCGCTTGAGCCATAGCGCGAAACAAAGTTGCAGAAACTCCAGGATGAGATTTCATTCCTGCACCTACTAGTGAAATCTTTGCAATTTGATCATCGTAATCTAATGATTCAAATCCAATTGTGGATTTAATATTTTCTAAACATTTTAATGCTTTTTCACCATCTGCTTTAGGGCAAGTAAAAGTTACATCTGTTTTTCCACTTTTACCTACTGAAACGTTTTGAACAATCATGTCAATGTTTACTCCAGCGGTTGCAATATTTTCAAATATTGTTGCTGCTGTTCCAGGTTTATCAGGAACTCCAATAATTGTTATTTTGGCATCGCCTAAGTCTTGTGCGATTCCAGAAATGATTGGTTGTTCCATTCCTGATTTCCTTTCTTCTTCACTGATTAACCAAGTTCCTTCTTTTGTTGAAAAAGAAGAACGAACGTGTACTGGTACTTTAAAGCGTCTGGCATATTCAACACATCTAGAGTGCAACACTTTCGCACCATTTGCTGAAAGTTCAAGAACTTCTTCATAAGTAATCTGTTTTAGAGGATGTGCTTTTTTTACAATTCTTGGATCAGCTGTAAAAATGCCATCTACATCTGTATAGATTTCACAAATATCAGCTTTTAATGCAGCAGCAAGTGCAACTGCAGTTGTATCTGATCCGCCTCTTCCTAAAGTTGTTATGTCTTTGGTACTTTTTGAGACTCCTTGAAATCCTGCAACAATTGGAATTGCATTTTCTTTAAGTGCTTGCTGAATTCTTTCTGGCGCAACGTCAATAATTCTTGCTTTGCCATGAGTTGCATCTGTAATTAATCCTGCTTGAGAACCAGTGTAAGAACGAGCTTCTTGACCAAGATCATTAATTGCCATAGCAAGAACAGCCATCGAAATTCTCTCCCCTGCCGTTAATAACATGTCTAATTCTCTTGCTGCAGGTTTTGGTGAAACTTGTTCTGCTAATTCAATTAGTTCATCGGTTGTGTCACCCATGGCAGAAACCACAACTACAACTTCATGACCTTGTTTTTTTGTGTCAACGATTCTTTGGGCAACTCTTTTTACACTTGCTGCATCAGCAACTGATGAGCCACCATATTTTTGAACAATTAAGGACACTTAAAGCCTGACTTTGTTGGGGAACTTATATTCTACGAGATCATAATTTGACTATTTATGCCTGCTAACTATGGCGTTAATTAACAGGAATTCTCAAGTGCTTGGTAAGTATAAATACCAGCATCATCTACGCCGCTTAGTTTTTGTAGCAAACATTTTTTGCCTCTTAGTATGTTGTGGTCATTCATATACATATCAGCTAAATCTGCTAATTCTGGTTTACCAATAAAGTAAACATTTTTCGTTTTTGCTAGATCGAGATAAATATTTTTTGGGTTAAGACCCAAGGATAAAGCTTTCATTTTCCATGATGGAGAAAATGTTGACCAATCTAGGGACAGAGTTTTATTTTTAGTATCGAGTGTATTAATAAATGGACCAGAGTTGGAAATAGGAAGGTAACTAATGGTTGAGATAAAAATTGCATTTTCATTAAAGCTATTTAATTCCGTCTGTCTTTGACTTGAAAAGTTTAGCTTACTCTTATTTTCTAATAAAATAAATTTAAATCCAAAACTTGAGTACCAATTAAAAAGAAATATAACAAAGATTGATAAAACAAGGAAAAAGCTTTTACTTTTAATATCCATTTTACGTTTTAACCCAGCTAATTCTAAATTAAAAATTACAAGAATAGAAAAAACAATTAAATATGGAAGGCTTACTCTAATTGGAATCCTTAATACTGCAGCGGCATAATAAAACCCTATGAAATAACTAAATAACAAACTTAAGTTAAAAAGAGTTGAGTATTTATAATTTCTAGCTCCAACAACACTAAATATAAATATCAGAATTGCAATAAATAAAAATATTTTTACATCAGTTAGGTAATAAGTCATTGTTTCAATAGTTGAAATCAAATCAGACCTAAATACGCCATTTAATCCCATGAAATTTTCCACAGATTTTTTGCCTGTAAACATTGTTTCTGAATTATAAATATTTTGATCAGGATAAACCCAGTTTCTAAAAAGTATCATTTCAACATTTGCCCATTTATCTGGATTTATATCGCCAGTAATTACTTTTTGATGCATTTTTAAAAAGGCAGGAGTATAAAAAAGTTCATGACGTAAATTTTGAAATTTTAGATATTCAAGAGTGTTTAAGTTTTGTGCCGAAACCCTTTGATAAATAATATTTTGACTCAGAATTAAAATAAATAACGGTGCTAAAAATATTGAAATCTTTTTAATAAGATTTACATCTCTGAAAATTATTAAAAAAATAATTAAATACAACCCAAAAAATACAAGACTTCCTTTTAAAGAATCTGTTCTGATAGAAACTCCAAATGCAGCTATCAAACCAGCTAGCAAAAAATATTTGTATTTTTTCTCCTTAATTTTAAGTAAGTGGAGAAAATAAAACAATCCAGAAAAAGTTACTAAAATAGAAGTTACTGTGTAAGTAGGTCTAAGAATCAGATAAGGAATTGAAATTGAAATTATTAAATAACAGAGATATCTGGAAATATAATTCTTAAAGTTTTTTACAATTAAAAGAGAAATTAAAACGAATAAAAAATTTCCTAAAGTTAAAGTTATTCCAAGCCAATAGTTATAGTTAGTTAATTTAAACAAGATTGCTAATGAGAATCCTAAAATTAGACTCATAAAACTTACTACAGAATTTTGAAAATCACTAGAATTATTGATTATTGAATTTAATACGTAATCATCGTTGATTCCCCAAATTGAAGAATTTTTAAAAATAAAAACTAAAGTGAAATAACCGACAGTAACGGCTATAGCCGGAAGATAGTTCTTAAACTTTAAAAAAAACCTCATAACATTTTTGTCCAGAAGAATTTTCTTATATCGGCCTTCTACCCTTTAATGCTCTTCCTAAAGTTACTTCGTCAGCATATTCAAGTTCTCCGCCAACAGGAAGACCACTTGCAAGACGAGTTACCAAGACTTGAGTAGGTTCTAGAACTTTTACAAGATAAGCAGCGGTTGCTTCACCCTCTAAGTTTGGATTTGTGGCGATAATTATTTCTTGAATTTTTTCACCATCAACTCTTTTAACTAGGTCTTTAATTCTTAATTGATCTGGACCAATTCCATCTATTGGACTTATCACTCCACCTAATACGTGATACCTACCTTTAAATTCTCTCGTTTTTTCTATAGCTGAAATATCTTTTGCTTCTTCTACAACGCAAATACTTGTTTGATCTCTTCTAGTGTCATTACATAAATTACAAATTTCTGTTTCAGAAACTGCTCCACAAGTTCTACAACTTTTTACTTTCTGCTTAACTTCTACTAATAATCTAGCTAAATTTTCCACACTTATTGGATCAGTTTGCAAAAAATAGAAAGCTAAACGTTGAGCACTTTTTGGGCCAATTCCTGGAAGTTTTCCTAAAGAATCAATTAAATCTTGTAAGGAACCTTGATACATTTCTATCTTCCATTTTCAAATTCATCAATTTTTACTGCTCCTAATGATTCAATTGCAACATCAATTCCACCTTTTTCATTTACGTTTTCATCTTGAGAGTCATGAACAATGACTTCGTCTTTTATTTCATTTTCAATTTTTGTAAATTCTAAGAATAGTTCTAAATCAATTGATTCTTTTAAGACTTTCTTTAATATTTCTTGCCATTTAATTTCATTTGCTTGAAGTAATTTTGCTGAGTCACTTAGACCAATTATCAATTTATTTTGTACTAACTCTAAAGGTTTTGAATCCATAAAAATTAACCAAGTAACTCGGTTTGCTCGAGCAAGTTCACCTAAAATATCTGACCATCTAACTTGGATTTCTTTAATGTCAGTAATACTATTCGTCGTTTTTTTAACTACTTTTTTTGCTGTTTCTAATTTTTTTTCTTGAATTTTTACTTCATCTACTTGATTTTGTTCTTGAGTCACTTTTGTCACAGGTTGATTAATAAATAATTTAGAGATGGCTAGATCTAAAGATAATTCAGGATTTGACGAGGATTTTAATTGCGAGATTGAGTTTGAAATACTTAAAGCCGTATTAACTAAAAATCCAAAATCTTCTTTATTAGAATTTTCAACTTGTCTGATTTTTGCTCCTAGGTGATTTAATAAATCACTCAAAAGTCTGTGAGGTTCAATTCCTTGATTAGTTGCATTTCTGATTATTTCTAAAGAAATGCTTAAATCTTTATTTAATATTGAATTTGTTAAGTCATCTAAAATTCCAAGTGGAGTTAAACCCAGTTGCCATTCCACATATTCTGTTGATAAACCTTTTTCATCTACTCCTGCAGAAAATTGGCCTAATAAACTCAAAGCATCTCTTACACTTCCTCCACTTGCTTCAGCAATTGCCAGAAGTGCTTTCTTATCTGTTTTTATATTTTCTTTTTTACATATTTCTTCTAAGTGATTTGCTAGTACTTCTTTGTTCACTAATCTAAATGCATAGTTATGAGTTCTAGATCTAATTGTGCCCAGCATTTTTTCTGGTTCTGTAGTAGCAAAAATAAATTTTAAATGACTTGGAGGTTCTTCAATCATTTTTAACATAGCATTATTTGCTGCCGTTGATAACTGATGTGCCTCATCAATTATAAAAATTTTGAATCTATCTTTTATGGGAACAAAAATTACTTGTTCTCTTAAATCTCTTGCATCATCAACTCCACCATGAGTTGCTGCATCTATTTCAACTACATCAACACTGCCAGTTCCACCAGGAGCTAAAGCAATACAAGATTCACATTTTCCACAAGGGGTTGAAGTTGGACCTTTTTCACAATTTAAAGATCTTGCCAAGATTCGCGCAGTACTTGTTTTTCCACAGCCTCGAGGTCCACTAAATAAATATGCATGATGAACTTTATTTGAATCAATTGCTCTAGCTAAAGGTCCTGTTACATGTTCTTGGCCAATTACTGTAAGTAATGTGTCTGGGCGATATCGACGATAAAGTGCTAAAACCATGATTAGTTAAGCCTATGTTGTGATACCCACAAGGCAAAAACGCAGTTGTAGATAAAGGAATCAAGAACAAATTACCTAGACTGAAGAACCGATAAAGATTAGAGGGAATTCAAATGGTGAGTACTCCTGCTGAGCGAAAGCGCCTGATTCAAGGCGTTGTAGTGGTTGGTGCAGGATTAGCTGTTCCTCAAGTGCTTGCATATGCAGCAAGTGTGATCGCTGCTCGTTTACTGATCCCTGCAGAATTTGGTGCTTTTGGCGCAATGCAAGGAATAACCCAAATAGGAACCCCAATTGGATTAGGCATTCAAGCAATTGCTGCAAGAAGATTAGTAAATAGATCAAACAATCCTCATCATGATTTATTAAAATTTGGTTTAGAAGTAGCCATAGCAGTAATGCTGTTAACTTTAGTTATTTCCTTTCCATTATCTGGAATTTTTAATATTGATTATTGGGTTTTAGTTTTAACCATTGGAGCAATTGCTCCATTTGTTTTTATAAGTACGCAACTTGGAATTGCACAAGGAAAGGAATTTTATTTACGCCTTGCTGGAATTTACATTGTATTTGGTATCGGTAGAAGCATTTCAGCAATTGTTGGTTTGTTTATATATCCTGAATTAATTTCGGTTGGTATAGGTTTTTTTGGAGGAACTTTACTTAGCGCAATAGTTGCTCACTTTATTTTAGGAAATAGTAAAAAGTTTTGGAAATCTAATAGAGCAGAAAAAAGTGTTAATGAATTATTAAGAGCAACCCAAGCTCTTTTTGCTCTCTATGTTTTAGTAAATATAGATGTGTTGTTAGCAAGAATTGTTTTGTCACCAGAAGAATCTGGAATTTATTCTGTAGGAATGCTGGTTGCAAAAATTGCATTCTTTATGCCTCAAGCTATAACAGTAGTTTTATTTCCCAAAATGGGAAGAAATGATTCTTCTGCATTAAGACTTGCAGTATTGGGCACTTCAATTATTGGTTTCTTTTATATTTTAGTTTGTTATTTCGCATCTG
>VFQS010004227.1_pt1 | contig 10539 bp, 9 predicted proteins | sample 3512361 | NCBI WGS metagenome assembly VFQS01 (sample SAMN10412375, study PRJNA504923) | tailings metagenome | isolation source: Relicate 1 Philex TSF3 active mining | place: Philippines | reverse complement strand
TGGATTAATCATACCTAAATTATGTAATTTATTATATTCCCATGCTTTACTTGCTATCATAGGATTATTAGTAATTGCCCAACCAAATCTGTAACTTGGAACACCTAATTTACTAAATGATCCAAGATATATTTCATTATCTGAAAATTTAGTATTTAAACTTGCAAAACTATTAGTAAAAACAGGAGTGTCATAAACAGCATCTATTACTTGGAATTTACCAAAACGATCATTTACTATTTCACCTGTAGGATTATTTGGAGAAATTAACACACCTAAATCAGAATTTTGTTGATATTCCATTGTAGCATCCAATCCATTAATTTTATATTCACAATAGGGTATAATTTTTTCAATATTAGAATGAACATTATAAGTAGGTGGTTTGTTGATATGAAAAATTTTTAAAGGGTTAAAATTATTTTTATTCATGAGTTCTTTAAGAGCCCAGCAAATAGAATAGTAAGCACCTAGACTTCCTTGCGAAGGTATAATATAATCAGTCTGTGACAATGGTGTATTTTTAATATTGTAATAGTAACGAATTAAATCATCATATTCTTTTAAATATTCTTTCTGATAATTAAGTTCTTGTAAATTTTCTATATTTCCTCTGAATATTTCTAACTCAGATAATTTGTGTATATGTACAATATTTTCATAAATTAATTTTGGATTTCCAACATTAGTATCAATCATTTATTTATAATAATTTATTTTTTTTATATCTAAAATAAATTATTATATAAAATAAATGTTTGAAAGATTTAAAAATTATTGGAACAATAATGGTTTTGAAATACTAGTAATATTATCTATAGCTTTAATAATAATTTATGGTTTATATCGTATTATTACTAAAAAAAAAGGTAGTTATTCAAAAAATTTTTTTTACGATGATGAAATTAAAAATATAAAAGATAAAAAATTAGATAATCAAAATTATTATAAAGAAGAAAATAAAGAAGAGAAAAAAGAAAGGGGAGATAGCAAAGGGGAAACAGAATGCAGACGTGTATTACAAAAAATATTTCAAAGACCTTTTTTAAAAGCACGACCTGATTTTTTAAATAATCCTGTGACTGGTAATCAATTTAATTTAGAATTAGATTGTTATGATCATAGTTTGAAATTAGCTGTTGAATATAATGGACAACAACATTATCAATATAATAAATTTTTTCACCGTAACAGAGAACACTTTTTAAACCAAAAATATAGGGATGATATGAAAAGAAGAATATGTAAAGAAATGGGTATTACATTAATAGAAGTTCCTTACACTGTTAAAATTGAAAATATTGAAAAATATTTATTAAATGAGTTAGAGAAAAAAGGATATATTTAAAAATTTAAATTTATAATATATAAATGTCTTATAATTTGTTAAAAACAATACAAATTTTTTGCGAAAAAAACTTACTTATAGATTTAAATATAGCAAAAAACAGATTAATTTGTTTTACTATACCTCATTTTATTTATACGTTTGGCACAACTAAACAAAAAGATATTTTAATTACTAAAAAATATACTTTTGAAATAAATGGTTTTACTAAATTTATGATTATAGATGAAAATAATTGTCATTTTTGTGTTAATAATAGTTTTTGGTATTGGAAATGGAATTCTTTGGAGGATTGGCATAAGTTAGAAGAAAATAAAAATGTAAAAATAAAATATTATGGTTATCGTTTACCAGTTTTTGGTATGTTTCCCAATATTTTTAATACAAAATATTAAACATCCTGTAAAGTTTAATATTTTAATATTCTAATTTTTTTACTCTACTGTTACTACTTTCGCTAAATTTCTTGGAATATCAGGGTTAATATTTTTATTAATAGAAATATAATAAGATAAAAGTTGCAATGGAATAATTCCTAATAAAGAAGAAAGTGATTTATTATATTTTACATAAAGAATTTTTATATTTTTACCTTCTTTAATTTTAATATTTTTATTATTTGTTATCAATAATACAGGAGATTTTCTTGATATTACTTCTTCTATACAATTATTAATTTTTGTATCATAAGTATTATCACAATTAAGTATTATAGTTGGAAAATTCTCATCTAGTAATGCAAAAGGACCATGTTTTAAAGAACTAGCAGAATATCCCTCTGAATGTATATATGAAATTTCTTTTATTTTTAAAGAACCTTCTTTTGCAATCCATTCATCTATACCTTTTCCTAATATAAACATATTTTTATAATCTTTCCATTCTCTAGCAATATTTTGAATATCATCTTTTAATTCTTGAATAGTAGTAAAAAAATTATTTTGCAAAGTTTTTAAATCTTGAATAAATTCTTTTCTTAATTCATTATTAATATTTTGAATTTGTGAAAACCATAATATTAGTAATATAATACATACTACTTGAGATGTAAAAGATTTTGTTGATGCAACACCAATTTCTCTTCCTGCATTACAATAAATACCACATGTAACTTCCCTTGAAATTAAAGATCCAACTACATTAATAATTCCTATTGTTGGAATATTGTATTTTTTTGAAATCTCCAAAGATAAATATAAATCTCTTGTTTCACCTGATTGAGAAATTAAAACAAATACTGTTTTACCATTTTTAGGAATATCATTTTCGCTAAAGTCAGCACCATCATAATATTGAACTATATTAAATTTACATAATAATTTACAAAAATATGTACCTATAACACAAACATGATACGAAGTTCCACAACCTAATAATATAATATTATCAACACCTTTAAAAATATTTTCATAATTTTCTATACCACCAAGTTTAATTTCATTATCATTTTTAATTCTTCCACCATTATTTAAACTACTATTTATAACATTAGGCTGTTCTAAAATTTCTTTAATAGTCCAATGTTGGTGTGGATAAGGTGTTAAATCATATTTACTAATACTTACATCTTTTCTTTCGTATTCTTTTTCTGATGTCATTTTAAATATTAGAGAATTATTTTTATCATAAAAAACATAACCTATATCTTTATTTTCTAAACATATATAATTTTTAATTTTACCACAAAATCCACTTTCTTCTGATGTCAATATTATTTCATCTTTGCCTAAACCCATTAATAGAGGTGAACCATTTTTAACAAAATAAATTATATTTTCATTTTTATTAAGAATTAATAAAGCATATGTTCCTAATAACTGGTTTATAGTATTTTCTATTGCTTTAATAGAAGAATTATATAATTTATAATTGTATGATATTAAATTGACTATTACTTCAGTGTCTGTTTCTGACTTAAATTGATAATTTTTTTCTAATAAAAAATTTTTAATTGATAAATAATTTTCAATTATACCATTATGGACTAAACACCAATTACCACAGTAAGATATATGAGGGTGAGCATTATGATCCGTTTTTTCTCCATGAGTTGCCCATCTATTATGTCCAATTGCTATTGTTCCAGATAAATTTTTTTTTTCTATATCATTTTGTATTTTTTTTAAAGAAGAAATTTCGTTAGTAGAAGCATATTTTATAAGATTAAACTTATTATTTTCTATTAAACATATACCAGAAGAATCATATCCTCTATTTTGTAATTGTATTAAACCGTCTAATATAAAATTAATTATATTTTCATTTTGGGTTTTTAATATTATTCCTAAAATTCCGCACATTATTTATTATATTATAATAAATAAAAAATTACTTTTTAGCAATAGAAGGTGGTAATCTTTTTACACCATTTCTGAGTTCTTCCAAATCAGAATCAGAATCAGAACTAGTGCTTTCATTTTCATCAGAACTACTTACACTTTCATCGTCTGTGGATTCTTCAGCAGATTCTAAATCTTCATCATCTATATCTTCATCATCTATATAATCTTCTATCTGACCATAACCTAATATATCAAACACTTTACAAATTTTAGTTTCATTACCATCTTTTTTCTTAAAATCAAAATCAATTTTTTTTAACTTTCCATCGAATTTTCTATGAAATGAAGTATGATTTAAATCTACTTTAGTCATTTCTTTAGCAGTTTGTGCTGAAACTGGATGTTCCATATCTAAATCAAAAGTGCTTAAATCATCTAAAATACGCCAGTCAACTTTTTCTAATTGATTACTTAGATAATTTAAATTATCTTCATTTCCTTCAATTCTAATAAAATAATACCAAGATTCATATTCTTCTCCACTTGTTTCCATTAAAATTACATAAGATCCATCCATTTTATGCGATGGTAATTGTTTTGATTTTTCTACGGGGGACATTTTTAGATTAAATTTTATATTTTTAAATTACTTATTTTTTTATTACTAAACTTTTAGTAATAAAATTAAGAAGTTTCTTCTGAATCATTATTTTCAGAATCATTTTCTTCTGTATCGTTATTTTCAATATATTCATCATCATTTTCTTCTGTTTCATTCTCTTCTGTATCATCAATTATGTTATTAACAGTAAACATACTTAACATAGAAGAATTATCATGTTTATTTATATTTAAATAAGGATTTTTTGAATCATTTAAAAAATATGATATCAAAGCAATATCCGAAGGTATTAACTTAACTCTTCCTGAATGTATAGCTATAAAATTGGCATTATATAAAATTTTAACTATATATTGTTCAATGAAATGTTGTAGAATAATAAATACATCCTTACTTATTTTTATATTTTCAACCATATTTTCAACTTCAGTTTCTTCAGAATCATATTTGTGTTCTTTGAATATATTTCTAACTATTTTTTCAAATGCTGATTTTGCTAGTATCAAACAATCACTACTCTTTTGTTGTTTTTTAATTTCTCTAATAGCTACAGTTCCTGGACGAAATCTATGGGGTTTATTAATGTTTAAATTAATAATATTTTTCTTTTTTCTTTTTTTCTTATTAAGAAGCGAAGAATGTATAAAAGGAAGTACTCCTCCTCCTAAGAAAGATACATTTAATTTATTAAATAGTTTATTTAATTCATCATCACATCTAATAACTACTTCTAAATCACGTATTGTTATACGAACTCTTTTGTTATCTTTTGCTATTATAGATGCTAAATCTATAATTTCATATGTAATATATTCTAAAACAGAAGCTAAAAATATTGGGGCTAAGCTTGTAATCATTAATTTTGATGTTCCAAAATTTCTTAAAAATTTTTCGGTTATAGAAGGAGGAAATAATATATTTGATTTACTTTGTCTTGTACCTTTTAATTCTATATTATTTTTATAATTAATAATAGATTTTTCACCTTCAGTTAAAGAATTATTTAATAATTCACCACTTAAAATTAATTGTATAGCATTAGCTACTTCTTTTTCTGAAATAGTTTTCTTTTTTCCTATTATCGTTAATTTATTAATAATATTAGAAACATACTTACAAAATATGCATAAAAAACTATTTAATTGTTGTTTAGCGTTTGCTGTTATACCACAATTTTCAGCTGTCTGTTTTAAAACTTTTGAAATGTATATTTCGAAATAGTGTGATTTCTTTTTTTTAACTGTTTTTTCTTCCATTTTTATTTAAAAATTACTTCTTTAAATGTAATTTAAAGCGGTCATCTTTAGATGATAAAATGGAAACAATTACTAAACCTTCATTAACTAGATTAGCTAGAAGAGCAGGAGTAAAAAGTTTATCAGACGATTGCTTTGATACTATTAGAAATCTTATTGGACTGAAATTAACAGAAGTTGTAAAAAGTATATTAGTAGTTAATTCAGAACATCAAACAAAAACAATTATGACTGCTGATGTATATGATGCTTTACATATTTTAAATTATAATGTTACATGTTCTAATGATTTAAATACAAGTAAATAATTTATAATTTATAATTTTTCATATTATAAATTTGAAAAATAAATAAAAAAATACTAAAGTAAAATATTTAACTTTAATTTTTACCTTAAATATTTATAATAAATTATTAAATTTGATTACTCTTTATAATTAAAATAATCATTTAAAATAGAATATTTTAGCTCAGCTATATAAAATTATAAAAAATTTTATATTTTACATATTAAAAAATATAATCATATAATTTTTAAATAATAATTATTTACGAAATATTTATTTTTTCTTTAAAACATTTATAAATTTTTTTTTAATAAATTTTTTTTTTCTTCTTTTAATATAAAATGTCTTCCGTTATTACTTCTAATGTAACCTCTGGGTTTATCGATTTAGCTACCTTCGATGAAATTGAAAAGTACATGTATGGTGGTCCCGATGCCACTGCTTACTTTGTTCGTGAAACTAGAAAATCTACCTGGTTCACTCAAGTCCCTGTTGTCTTATCTCGTGCCGCCGGTAACCCTGGTTTCGGACAAGATTGGTCTGTTAACATTTCTCGTGCTGGTGATTATTTACTTCAAACTTGGTTAAGATTAGCTTTACCTTCTGTTACCTTAGTTAGTTCTGCTGGTAACAACACTTTAAGATGGACTGCTAAATTAATGCATAACTTAATTAGCGAATGTACTATTACTTTCAACGATTTAGTTGCTGCTAGATTTGATAACTACCATCTTGACTTCTGGGCTGCTTTCACTGTCCCTGCCGGAAAACAAAATGGTTATAACAATATGATTGGTAATACTTTGACTTTAACTAGACCTTATCCTGCTGGAACTCCCATTCCTGAAGCTGTTTTGAACTTACCTTTACCCTTCTTCTATACTCGTGATAGTGGTGTTGCTTTACCTACTGCTGCCTTACCCTATAACGAAATGAGAATTAACTTCAGCTTCCGTGACTGGAATCAATTACTTGTTATTACTACCCCCGGTACTTCTGGACCCTCTGGAACCCTTGGTTCTACTGGTGTTCCCGCTAGTTCAGCCGATCTTGTTAGCATTCCTCAACTTACTCAATGCAATGTTTGGGCTAACTACGCTATCGTTTCTAACGATGAACGTAAACGTATGGCTTGTGCTCCTCGTGATATCCTCATTGAACAAGTTCAAACTGCTCCCAAACAAACCTTTGCCCCCGCTAACAACCCTCAACCCAGTTATGACATCAGATTTTCTCATGCTATCAAGGTCTTATTCTTTGCTGCTCGTAATAAATCTTGTGCTTCTGAATGGTCTAACTATACTGTCTGGTCTCCTGCTGTTACTGCTATCCCTAACACCAATGCTTACACTATTGTTTACTCCGTTGGTGCAGTTGACCCTATTGACAACACCTCTCTTATCTACGAAAATACTGCCAGATTAGCATCCATGGGTTCTGACTACTACTCTTTTGTTAACCCTTACTACAATGCCCCTGTCATTCCTAGAAAGACTGGTTACCACAGTTATTCTTATTCCTTGGACTTCATCTGTTTAGATCCTATGGGTTCTACTAACTACGGTAAGTTAACCAATGTTAGTATTATTCCTACTGCTTCTCCTGGAGCCGTTGCTGCTGCCCAAACTACTTCTATCAGCCAAGCCAACTACAAGAATAACCAAACCTACGAATTCATTACTACTGCTGTTAACAACAACATCATAAGAATTTCGGGAGGTGCCCTCGGTAAAAAAGGGAAGCCGAGAAAAGGTAGATGCTTTAAAAGTTGTGGTAAAACTTTTGAAGATAAACATTTTAATTACCACTTTTTAGTCAAATCAATAACTTGCTAAAAATATATAACTACCTAGTGTATTAAAAGAAAAAATACGCAAGATAACTTATAATGTCGGGAAACTCCTTAAGATTATACTACCAAGCTAATATTGAAATGTATTAGTGGCCACGTTAATAGCGTCGGGTATGGTAATAACGTATAATATTGGACAATCCGCGGGTAAAGATTTTAAAACCGCTATCGCAAGGTTATGAATCTCCCTCAACGATCACCGGGTTATCGGTCTTAGATGTCTAGCAAACATCCATAATAGGCTTAAGGTATGATCTGTCCTTCTTCGAAAGTTGAAGGAATACAATTACACGTTCCCTGTATTGTAAATCTTATATATCATCAAATTTTTATACAAAAATATATGTATAAAAATGTATAAAAATATAAACTCAAATAAACTCAAATGAATATTTACTATCAATTAAAATATTTTTTTCAGCACTTTTTTTAATATTTTTTATGGATATATCTGTATCTTTCGATGCTTCTGTCATATTTTTATATTCTTTGATTATAATTCCATTTTCATCTTTACAAATTACTGGTTTTGGTGCAAATTTAGATTCTTTCTTTATAAATATATCAGGATCTAACATTTCATTTTGCCAAATTTCTCTTAAATTTTCATTTAAATATTCCCATTCAAAACCTCCTCCATTAATATGTTTATCTTTTTCTTTTGTATAATGAGTTAAACTATATTCTATACTACTTCTTAAAATATTAGTAATTTTACTAGCAATTTCAATACTTGGATATTTAGCTATTATTTTTCCATTTAATTTTTGTCCAACAGATTTTAATTTTTTTGACATTTCTAAATTAAAACCATGCTTAGTATTTTCACTTTGTGTAATCCATTCTAAATTATTAACATTATTATCAGTCTTAATACCATTTTTATGATTTACTACCATATTTTTATTTTCTGGTGGTGGTAAAAAAGTTATAGCAACTAGTCTATGTACTAAATTACTATTATATGAATAATAACCTTTAGATATTAACTGTCCTTTTGTTATAATATTATTTGCATTAATTTTACCATAATTTGATATTAGTATTTCTTTTTTATCACTAGTTAAACACTTTTTCCATATTTCATTTTCACTATCTATTTCATTCTCCGTGTCACTGTCTTCGAAAATGATTTTTTTCTTATTTTTATTAGTTTTCTTTTCTTTCCTGTTATTGTTATTATCTTTCATCGAACTTTGTCTTAAATTGCTATAATGATTATTTAATGGATTTCTATCAATATGATCAATGAATAAATATTTTTATCATAATCTAAAAAACATATAGATACAATTTGATGAAGGAATACTTTACGTTTACTTTTTCTAGAACCAGTACTTAAGACAACTCTATAATAACCACCCACAATTTCAGGTTTTAATAATTTTTTAGTTTTAATATTTCGAACATCGCCATATTCCGAAACTTCATAGTTGCTATAAATATCTAATAATTTTTTCCATTTAACATTATCCTCTATAAAGTAATTATCTTCTGCTGTAATTTCCTGATGATGATAATCAGAATCTTTATCTGTATTTCTTATTGTTTTTATTGTTCCATCTACTTTCGCACATATATTACAATAAAATATATTTGAATTTTTAAGTAAATTAGAAAAAATAGTATCTGTTGTTCTTTCAAACTCGTGTTTTCTTTTTTTACACATTATTTTAATTTTTGATGATTTAATTTTCTTTTCTGGTTCTTTAACAATTTCTATATTTTCCGATTTACTTAAAGTATCTAAAAATTCTTCCCAATATGTCATTTTTAACTTATTTTTTTATTAATTTTTATAGACTTTATAAAAAAATTATTCAATTCTAAATTTGTATCAGGCTTTAGGCTTTCCCCTTCAAAAAAAAAGTAAAAAGGTATTAAATTTCAATTTCAATTTTTATTGTTAATTTGACCCCTTAATTCTGTTATTTCTAACCTAAGTAACATATTTTCTTTTTCTAACTTCTGATACTTCAATTTATAATCATTATCATCTAAAATTTGTTTTATATTTTCAATAAACTCACTTAATTTTCCTTCTGGTTTATATATTTCTTTTTGAGTTCCAAAAGAATGTTTATATTTACTTAATAAATTGTGTAAAATATCTTCAATCGGTTTTCCAGAAACTTCAAATGTATCCAATACTAAAAATTGTTCATACTTAGATTCACATGAAATATGTTTAGCTAAACGTTCATCAAATTTAGAATCACTGAAACCAATTTTCAGAAGTCCAGAGCCAATATAAGCAACATAAACTAATGCACAATTTGTATTTTTAGCCCAATTAAATAATTTTTCAAGCTCAATAGCTTCTTTATCAATGTCAGTTATATTAATAACTTGACTTAATGGTCTATTATTTTCTAATATAAATTTATATTTATCGTCAAGAGTGTAGCTACCAGTTTTACGAATAGAAGGTAAAATGTCTGTATATACAGCTTTTTGAAATAATTTAGCATTAGGTTTATTAGACCGCATAATCATATAATATAAACCTGATTCATTGATAACCTGCATTTCTTGCTTGCCTCCAGCGGTGTCCATTTTTTGAACACCCTTCATATAATCATCCATTTTTGAATAAACATTTCTATAATTACATAATTCTAAAATATCGGCAATATCTTTTAAAACAAATAATGGTTCTTCTATTGTTCCCGTAGTTCTTATCTGTTTATCATCAAATTTAAATATTTTATTTAAAGATGATTTATCCTGTAGTATAATTTTATTTTCTTTTTCATTGTTTATTTTAATCTCTTCTATTTCAATATTTTCATCATTTTCATCATTTTCTTCAATACTATCAGTGTCATCATCTTCACTATCATCTTTACTATTATCTTTACTATCATCTTCTTCATTTTCATATTCAATCAT
>VFQS010004224.1_pt1 | contig 10542 bp, 11 predicted proteins | sample 3512361 | NCBI WGS metagenome assembly VFQS01 (sample SAMN10412375, study PRJNA504923) | tailings metagenome | isolation source: Relicate 1 Philex TSF3 active mining | place: Philippines | reverse complement strand
TTAAAGCAGGTCAGATCATGATTTTCCCAAGCAACTTTATGTATCCTCATAAAGTCTTGCCAGTGACAAAAGGAGTTCGTTATTCTTATGTTTCATGGGTTTGGTAATAACAGATAGATAAAACGGACTACTCGAATGACAACAGTTGTATCAACTAAAATCGGTGGAACAAGTTTACAGACAATCGGAACTGCTGGTCAGGCTCTGAAAGTAAACTCAACTGGTGATGGACTCGAATGGGGTTCAGTTGGTGGTGCAATTAATGTCGCCAATGAAGTCACAATAAACAGTTCGAATTATTACTTGTTATTCACAAGCGCATCAAGCGGAAATATAACTTCTACAAATGTAGCAACAACAAAGTTATATTTTAATCCAAATAGCGGCACTGTAAGCGCAACAAATTTTAATTCTCTTTCAGATCTAAACGAAAAAGAAAACGTCGAGACATTAAAAAACGCAGTAGATATGCTCGCCAATATTCGTGGTGTGCGTTTTACTTGGAAAGAAACTGGTGCGCCATCTCTTGGTGTTATTGCTCAAGAATTACTATTGATTGCTCCAGAACTTGTTACTCGTAATGAACAAGGTGTTCATACTGTCAACTATGCAGGTTTGCATGCGATTCTAATTGAAGCCATGAAAGACATGCACTCAGAACTCAAATCATTACGTGCTGAAATTGAGAATCTAAAGAATGGCAATTCTACTAGCAGGTAATACAGCAGTTGGTGAAACAGACAACGGAAGTTTCAATGTAGTGTCTGTAACAAGTAATGGGTACATCGAAATCCCAGATACTGTTTTTTCAGTCAATGCTAATTCAAATGCATTCATAAGCACCACCGCTGCTGGTGTTACAATCAATAATGCTATGTGGTCTTGGTGGATTAAGCCAATAATTCTTCGTGATCGAAACGCATCTAATCACTGGACTTATGCGTGCTTTACGCAGTCTAATGGTGCTGTTGGCGTTTCTATCACCAATCATAGTACAGCTGTTTCTACTCAGTACACAATTACTCCTGCGAATGCATTCGCAAAAGATGACCACAATGCCAGTGCTGTTGTAACTGGAAACAATAAAGCATATATTTTTATTCAAGGTCGTACTGCTAACGCCAATATCTTGAATTCAAATAATATGTACTATATTGAGTTTAATGAAGGCGAAAGTCCAGCAGGAAAGACATTAACCAATGTCACGTTTTCGACAGCACCAACGGCAACTGCATCGTTTTATCCAAATGCATTTAATGCCAATGGGAAATTTATTCTTCTAGGTCGACAACAAACTGCTGCGACTGCAAATCAATGGCTTGCAGTTATAGGCGATTATCCAGTTGCGAATTTATCTTCTCCGAAGGGATTATTTCGATCAACATACACTTGGCCATACTTCGCGCTACGACGAAGTTTCGCTGATCGCGATGTGATTAACTTTGCTCTTGGTTGGCATCCATACGATTCAACATCGAATAATAACATTTACTTTGGAAAGATTCTAAGAAATGGAAATACTGGTCCTTGGGATGTGTATTCTAATAATTCTGTTGTGGGAAACCTGACCACAGGAGCAGGATTGCCGTTAAGCGAAGCAAATTTAGAATTAGTATTTGCTAATTCTGGTGGCAATAACTCTGTACGTCTATTTGATTCTCATGACGATGCTGTTGCATTTGGAACTTTTGATAAGAAAGTAAACAAAGTTCAATACAAGATGGCATATAAAATTGCCAATACTTGGTATACAAAATTAGTCTGTGATGGTGGTAATCCGTTTCATGGCGTCCAAGTTCGAGATTACTATGGCGGTATGGCGATCTCGGAGAGAGATAAGTTTACCGTTACAGTTTCTGCTGAATTTGATAATCAATGGGAAATTCGCGAGTACAAATCAACCGACAGCGGTAATAATTGGATTTTAGTTGATGCGACCCAAGCAAATCAATACGAAGTCGCTGGTCGTCCAATGGATGAGGTGTTATCAGAAGATTCGCATATTAATGGTTATGCTGGACAACTCGGATCATTTAGTTGGTTCGGCACTTACGACGGAACAGATTTTACTACGTTTAGTACAAACATCGCATCTACAAGGCTTTTGTCAACAAGCAAAAGCGATACGAGTATTGATGCAGACCAAAGAGGATATTTTAGCACTATTGACACTCTAACTTCAAATGGATATTTTGAAGTGCTTTCTCCTGGATTATCTTTCGGATATGCTGCTGGTGGATTAACAAATAATCCTTCACCAACAACGACAAATATAATCGAAAAGTATCCTTTCGCTGTAGATTCAAACGCGACTGACGTTGCTGATCTTACTTCGCAGATTAGAGGCGCGGCAGGCATTTCATCGCCAACGAATGGTTATGTAGCTGGCGGTCAGTTTAGTACATCGTTGAGTCCTCCATCAACCACAACAAATATTGATAGATTTCCATTTGCAGCAGATGTTGGTGCAACTAAAGTCGGTAATCTAACTATTGCTAAAATTTTCCCAACAGGACATCAATCATCTACTCACGGTTATGCAACCTTGGGTCAAACTCAGTCTCCTGGTGGAACAGCAACTGGATTTTTGACGACAATAGAGAAATTTCCTTTCTCTGCAGATATTATACAAACAACTAGCACAGCAAGTTTAACTCAAGCACGATTTGGTGCTGCTGGTCAGAGTTCATCTGTAAGTGGCTATGCAAGCGGTGGTGGTATACCGCCATCTCCAGCAATACCAAACGTCGCAACGATTGATAAATTTCCATTCGCATCAGATACGAATGGAACTCTTGTTGGCGATTTGAGTCAGGCTCGTCGAGTTGCTGGTGGACAATATTCAACAACTCACGGATATGCGACAGGTGGTGGACATCCAGCAGGACCAGTTTTCTTCTCTGCTGTTATTGATAAGTTTGCATTTGCAACAGATGGTAACGCAACTAATATTGGTAATCTAACTCAAGCAAGAAGAATCACTAGCGGTCAATCATCACTAGTTAGCGGATACACTGCGGGTGGTTCTGATGCACCTATTCACTTAAATACAATTGATAAGTTTCCATTCTCTGCAGATGCGAATGCAACTGACGTTGGTGATTTGACTCAAACTAAAACTGATCCAACAGGATTACAAGGTTAATGGCTATTCGATTAAACAATATCGATGTGATTACTGATAGCGCGAATGTTAATGTTACGCATCTCGGAATTTCATCGCTAGGTCATATTGCTGTTGGAGTGCAAACTCAAACATCACCTCCTCATGCTGGAACTGTGGCTGGATATGCTGGCGGTGGCGTGAATCCAGTAGCCTCTCCTCCAATATTCTTTACTGCGATAGAAAGGCACTCATTTTCTTCAGATACGAATGCAACAAGTGTCGCAAGTATGGCAGTTCAACGACGTCGTTCTCACTCAGCGTCCTCAGAGCAAGCAGGATATGCTATGGGTGGTGATGCTCTTGCGGCACCAACTCTACCACCATTCCAAGGTCAAACATATTATTTTGGTATTGAGAAATTTAATTTTGCAACAGAAGCACCTGGTACTGCTGTTGGTAGTCTTCAATTTGTTCGCATCACTTCAGGACAAGGATGCGCATCACCAACACATGCATATACTGGCGGTAGTGCAATATATAATATGCTTGGAGTTCAGATTGAAAGATTTCCGTTTGCTAATGAAAGAGAAACCGCAGGAATCGGTGGGCTTACATATAATCGATTGAGTTCTGCTGATGCTGCTTCATTAAATAATGGATATAACATAGCAGGTCTCATACAATTCTCACCAAATATAACATCAACTATTGTTGAGCGATTTCAGTTTGCCGCTGAAGCAGAAGGTGTTGTTGTTGGCGATATGACAATCGGTCGGCAGTTGTTATCAGCTTTATCATCGCCGACACATTTATATTGCGCTGGTGGAGTTTCCTCAACACCTGTTGTTCGCTATAAAACTATTGATAAAATGCCATTTACTGCAGAAACATCTGCAACTTTTGTTGGTGATCTGACATCAAATAACGGAAGTATGGCTGCAACAACAAGCGCAACTAATGGATATGTTCTTGGTGGCGCAACGAGCAACAATCCTCCAACACCAGTTGTCGGCACAAATGCAATTGACAAATTTCCATTTTCAACAGACGCAAATGCAACTGACGTTGCAGATTTAACGGCAGCAAAGTTCCAAACGACAAATTATATGAATTGATTTTTAGCCAGATATATACTATAATAAGTGATTTATGATGGATAATATGATGCACCCAAATCAACATAATATATTCTTCGTCCCAATCTGGGGTTATATTATTAAAGGCGAACAATATCATTCGTCTGATTATCTCGATTTAATCAATAATCTAGAAACAACTGAACCAAGCGTTCGGAAAAGTAATTTCGGTGGCTGGCAATCGAGAGATAATCTCCACAAAGAACCTGTTCTCCAAGAATTAAGAAAGTCTTTGTCTATTCTTGCGAATGACGTTGCAAAGTCGCAAATGTTGCCGCCAGTCCATATGATTAGTATGTGGGCAAATGTTAATTACAAGAATTCATTTAACGCTCCACATACTCACGAAGGTATATTCTCAGGTGTGTTTTATTTGACAGCCCCAGAAAATTCTGGAAAGTTAATTTTTAAAAATCCAGTCGTAAGATCAGAAACATCTGCATATAAACTTGCAGATTATCCAATTACACCATCACCTCTTGCTTGTATCATTTTCCCAAGTTGGCTAGAACATTATGTTGAACCAAGTTTAAGCGACGAAAGAAGAGTGTCGTTGAGTTTTAATTTTGACATTGAGAGACCAATATCATGAGTGCAAAAGAATCATTTGAGAAAAATGGGTTTGTAGTTTTATCTAATGTGTTACCGAAAGAGCAATGTGACTCTTTGGTCAAGCATATGTTTGATCTTTATCTTGAAGGTAAGTTGGTCAAAGATGATCAGTGCCCATTAAGCGATTCAGTTTACGGCGATCCAATATTTGATGACCTTTTGCAAAAGTTCGCCAAGCCGATTGGCGATCATTTAGGTAAAACTTTGCTCCCAACTTATACTTACTGCAGAATCTATAGAACTGGTGAAGTTCTAAAGAAACATAAAGACCGTCCAGCATGCGAAGTCAGCGCAACAATGACTTTGGGTTTTGATGCCAAACATCTTTGGAAGATTTATTTCGACGAACAAAAAGAAATTCCAGTAGACCTACAAATCGGTGAGATGGCAGTTTACGCTGGTTGTGATATTCTTCACTGGCGTCCAGCGTTTAAGGGTAACTGGCATGTTCAGGTATTCTTTCATTACGTCGATGCGAATGGTCCGCATGCTGATCACGCAGTAGACGGAAGATCGGCTTTTGGCATAGATAAAACTAAAAACATTAAACCTATTGCAAAAGAAAATAAGATCACATTCCCAAAGCCGATCTTCAATACCGTCACAATTCCTAGCAGCACAGATAACTTTTTTCCTGGGTATATGCCTATTAATAGTCAGAATCTACCAGAACTCAAATTTACAACGCAAGAGTGCGATAAGATTTTGGACATGTTGAGAGAAGCATATCCATCAACAGCAAGCGTTGGCGGAACGGTAGAGAGTTCTCGTATTGCTAGAGGTATTCGTTCGGCAAACATCTATATTTTAGACAATGACGAAGAAAACAGATGGATCTTCGAGAAGGTTGCAAGTGTTGTCTCGTTCGCCAATCAGTATCATTTTGGCTACGATTTAACTGGTATTGTGCATGGGATTCAATTAATTGAATATTGTTCTGATGCAGAAGTTCAGGGACATTACGATTGGCACGTGGACTCTGGAAACGGTGAACCAGCCACTCGAAAGATCTCTTTCACGGCTCAACTCAGTGATCCTAAAGATTACGAGGGCTGCGAGCTAGTTATAAATAATCATGGAACAGAGGTGGTTGCAACCAGAGAAAAGGGTTCAATTCATCTGTTCCCAAGTTATATGACACATAAAGTGACTCCGATTACCAAAGGAACTCGTTATGCATTAGTCATTTGGATTCATGGATCTAGGAGATTTAGATGAGTGAAACTGAAGCGAAAAATAAAGAAATAGCAATCTTCGAAGAAATCCGTAAGGATTTGGCTCTATCATCAGAACTTAAAGTTCCGATGAGTTATGTTTTTGGTCGTGGTACTGTAAAAGCAGAAAAGAGTTTTGGAAACACTTCTTTGCTTGTCAACTCAACTAAAGTTGATCATGCCATTCAGAACGTCGAAGAACTGCAAAGCATTTGGAATCACAGTCACTCTCAGTGGTCGTGGAGACATTTAAATCTCAGTTATCATGCGCCTCATAAGAATATGCGTCAGATTGCCGCTGAAATGGCAAAAAAGAAAGCCGCATTAAACGAAGCAAAGTGGCGTCATGTTGAGACTGAGATTAAGATTCGTAAGATTGAAGAAGAGTTACAAAAAGAAGGTCTGGATTATTGGCGCGAAGTCGAACTAAAGGTCAAACTCACCAAACTTAAAGAAGGTTTGGCTGAAGGTATGACATACGTCGAAGGCGCAATGAAAGACGTTCTTGTATTAAATGAATTGTATGAGCAGTTGAAAGCGAAGGTTTCTGGTTTCTCTGAACATGATATTGAAAAGGAAGAAACAAAGAGCCATCTAAAGCGTTCAATTGTTCAGTGTATTCGCGACGTTCGTCAGTTTGGTGGTATCTCCAAAGGCGAGCAAGAATATGTCGAACAAATTGGTGTAAACCCAATGAAGTTGCAGGCAGTTCTTCGTGCGTATGTTGAGAACGAAGCCAAGCAAGAAACTTGGGACGTGAGCGGATTATATGAGTTTGTTGATAAATTGGCTGATGAATTGACTGATGTTTATAAAGTGGACGTTGCTCGTATGAATCTTCAGGGATTCAGCAGCGAACCTATTGAGGAATTTTCTTATTCAAACAAAGTAGCATTACTCGAAAAGAAAGAGGAAGAATAAATGCCTGTAGCAGAATACATGCTTCATAAACAAGGTCATCGTCGCCTAGTGCCAGAGTTTATCGCCGATCGCGGTCACTGGTACAATCCAGTTGATCACACCTACATTGGTTGGATTGAAGAAAATCCAGATCACTATGTTCCTGACTCAATTACTTATTTGACAAAGGAACAGTTTATTACTCGCGCACTAGCCATCCACGCTGCTTTTCCATTTCGTGATCAAGATGGAGAGATGATTGGTGGTGGTGTTGAATTTACCACTGAGCAAGTTCAGACAATGGCGGGAAATTGGTATGATGATTTTGTAGAGAAAAACGCTGCCTAAAATGGAATCAATACTTGCTAAAAAATTATCTGAGTTGGATGTGAGTGAATTAGTCAATCTGCTTATGAAGTTACAAATGGAAGAGCCAGAAGCATTTGAAGCACTTCAGAAAGCGATTGAAGACCTATGACCATTCGTGTACAAAAAGATAGAATACAATTTGACGACTATACTCTCTTTGCGACTCCGACAGGATTTTCGTTCGACGGACAGATCATAGCGTCAAATTTTATCAATTTCTTTCAAGGCAGTATTTCTGGTTACACTTCTGGTGGAACTCAATCTGGTCCAGCCTTTCCAACAACTGCAATCGTTAATATCATAGATCGGTTTCCATTAACAGCTGATGCAAACGCAACTGATTTAGCAGATCTATCAAAAACTAGAACTGGTCCTGGTGGACATTCTTCTACAGTCGCAGGATATGCAAGTGCAGGTTCTGATCTTTCTGCTCACTATAAAGACATTGATCGATTCCCATTCGCAACAACATTAAACAATGCTGTGAGTATTGGCAATCTTGTGTCAGAAAGACAGTTAGTTACTGGTCACTCATCTGCAACTCATGGTTATACAACTGGCGGCACTTGGCCAGGACCAAACGTTGACTCAAATGTCATTGAAAGATTTTCATTCGCTACAGATGAAAATGCTTTAGACGTTGGTGATCTTTTGTTTACACTCGTTGGTGGTGCTGCGCAATCATCACAAACTAACGGATACGTCAGCGGTGGTGGTCAAAACTTTCCAACCTCAATTGCTGGTTATCAAACAATACAAAAGTTTCCATTTGCTGCAAATATGAATGCATTTAATGTTGGTAATTTGACAGCAAATACTCGCGTTGCTACTGGTCAATCATCAACAACACATGGATATACTTCTGGTGGATTTCTTCCAGGTGTCCCTGCGTTCTATACGACAATCAGCAAGTTTCCGTTTGCAACAGATACAAACGCAACTAGTGTTGGCGATTTAACTCAAGGTCGTCGTCAAGGCGCAGGTCAATCATCAATCACAAGTGGATATACTTCTGGTGGTGAAGCATCATCTCCAGCAACATCTGCTGTGAATACGATTGATAAGTTTCCATTTGCTACAGATGCAAGTGCAACTGACATTGCTGATTTATCTGCGATTAGACGTGGCGCAGCAGGACAACAACACTAATGACTATTCGAGTTTACGAAAATCGAATTGAATTTGGCAATTATAGTTTAATTGTCGATAACATTGGTATTTCTGTTCGCGCATCTAACTCAAATACATTCGGAACATTGACTGCAGCATCACTTGAAGCATTGAATTATCCATTCCAAGGAACAGTTGCTGGATTTACGAGTGGTGGTTGGTTGCCCCCAGCAAGTAACGTTATTGATCGATTTCCATTTGCTAATGTAGTAACAAATGCCTTTGATCATGGTGATCTGACTGTTGCAAGAATTCATACTGGATTCCATTCATCTTCTGAATATGGTTATACATCTGGCGGATATACTGCGCCTGGAGCATCAAGTAATGTGATTGATAAATTTCCATTTGCTATTAGTTCTAACGCAATAGACGTTGCTGATATAACTATCGGAAAATATGCAGTCTCTGGGCATTCTTCAAATACTCACGGTTATTTGTCAGCAGGATATACACCAGCAGCATTAACAGCAATTGAAAAGTTTCTTTTTGCTTCAGATACGAATGCAACATCTGTTGGTAACGTAACCCAAGCAAGATATTATGGCACAGGTCATTCTTCTGGAACTCATGGCTATACGGCTGGCGGAATTTCATCAAATGTAATCGATAAGTTCCCATTTGCTGTTGATGCAAACTCAACGGATGTTGGGGACATTTTATCTGCTACTGATTATCAAATCGCTGCTGGTATATCTTCCCAGCATCATGGCTATGTTGCTGGTGGTGGATACCCAGCAGGAAACAGTAACGTTATACAACGATTCTCATTTATCACCAATCAAAACTCTGTTGATATTGCAGACCTAACAGCAGGTCGTTTTGGCGCTGCGGGAGTCAGTAGCACAGTCGAGGGGTTTGTGACTGGTGGTGCTACTGCTCCATACACAGTTCAAAATATTATCGACAAATTTCCATTCGCTGCAAGTGACGGTGCATATCTCTGCAGAGATGTTGGCGACTTAACTCAATCCAGAGCATACATGTACGGACAGCAAGACTAATGGCTATTCGAATCTATAATAACAAAGTAATGATTGGGAGTTATACTCTTCAGGAAGGATCTGGAGGATTAGTTTTCGATGGATATATTCGTGCAGAAAAGTTTGTACGCGAAGGAACTTTTCAGGGAACTGTTGCTGGTTTTGCTGGAAATGGTTGGGGTGGACCTGCAACAACTTTTGTGAATGTCATTGATAAATTTTCATTCGCATTTGATCAAAATGCAACGGATCATGGAGACTTAACAGTAGCAAGATATGGAACTGCTGGGTTATCTTCAGACACTCACGGATATACAGCAGGAGGATATGAGCCTGGAGGCGGTTATTCGAACACAATTGATAAATTCGCATTTGCGACTAATAGTAACGCATTTGATGTTGGTGATTTAACTCAAGTTATCTATGGTGGTGGTGGAAATTCTTCTAAACAAATTGCTCAAGGATTTTCTTCTGGTAGTGCTGCACCAACTTCAAGTAACATCGTAGAAAGAATTCCATTTGTAACTGATACAAATTCTTTTGATGTTGGAGATCTAACAGTTGCTCGTGGACTACAAGCTGGTCAAACGTCAAACACTCATGCATATAATTCTGGAGGTGAACCTTCTAGTGGTAGTTCAGGAACAAATACTGTTGATAAATTTCCATTTGCGTCTACAGGATATATCCTTGCGACAGATGTGGGTGACTTAACTCAGGCTCGCGGCAGAACTTGTGGTCAGTCATCATTAACTCATGGATACACTAGTGGAGGTGCAACGCTTTGGCCACCTGGAGGTCCATTTAGTGCTGTTATCGACAAATTTCCATTTGCTTCAGATTCCAATGCGACAAGCGTCGGTAATTTAAGCGATGGAAGAGCCATGGGCGCTGGTGCTTCTTCAGTCGTGAGTGGATATACTGCAGGTGGATCACCGACATTCTCTGTTGTAACAACAATCGACAAATTTCCGTTTGCTACTGATACTAATGCGTCTAGCGTTGGCGCATTAACTGCAGCACGCAGCCACTGCGCTGGATTTCAGATCTAA
>VFQS010004220.1_pt1 | contig 10548 bp, 9 predicted proteins | sample 3512361 | NCBI WGS metagenome assembly VFQS01 (sample SAMN10412375, study PRJNA504923) | tailings metagenome | isolation source: Relicate 1 Philex TSF3 active mining | place: Philippines | reverse complement strand
AAGTGCTAAGCCATAGCGGGGAGTCCCAGCTTTCGATCATCGGCTATTGCGTGGGGGGCTTACTTGCCGTACTTTGGGCTGCGATCGATGCGGCGATGCGAGGCAAAGTAAGCGCCGGCCCCCTTAAAAGTCTTGTTTGTATGGCAACACCCGTTAACAGCGATGGCTTGGAATCGCTCAAAACATGGATGGGCCCTGACTTTGACGAGGAGGCGCTTTTAGCGGAGCATGGCAATGTACCGGCTGAATGGGTACAAAATGCATTGCGATCACTTAGACCCTTTGGCAAAGTGGCAGGTGCCGCTAATCTTTTGAATCAGGCCGATCAAGAAGCAATTGTTCGTAGCAATTTGCGAATGGGCAAATGGGAGACTGACAACATTCCCTTTCCAGGTGGCGTTTTTCGGCAGATGGTCAATGATTTCCTGCGCGATAACTGTCTTATCAATGGTCGCTGGAAAATCGGTGCATACAGCGCGGATTTAGCGGCGATTCGGGTGCCTTTGCTCCACTTACTTGCTCAGGACGATCACATCACACCCTACGCCTCGTCCCGCGATCTGGTGCAACGGGTCAGTAGTAGCGATCGAGAAGAAGTGATGATCAAAGGCGGCCATGTCGGCTTAGTCGCAGGCAGAGGCGCGCAAATGCGCATGTGGCCAGCACTTGAGGCCTGGCTCGCTCAACGAAGCTGAAAACTTCATGGCATTCGTTGAGCATAAGAACGCAAACATTTATTGGAACTCGCTCGGCGCAGGTGAACCTGTCGTTTTAATCATGGGGCTTGGCTGCAGCTCGGCCATGTGGTTTCGAATTGCTCCTCATCTTGCGCGAAGCTATCGAGTCATCCTTCTTGACAATCGAGGCTGTGGGCAGACTCGAGCGGGCGCAGCGCTTGTTCACCGTGTGCCTGTGATGGCAGGCGATGTTGCCGCAGTGCTCGATGCTGCTGGTGAAGCATCGGCTCATATCATTGGTTTTTCAATGGGCGGGATGATCGCGCAGCAATTTGCAGTGGATTATCCGACAAGGCTGCGCAGTCTAACCTTGATTGGCACGCACCCGGGATCGCCTTGGGCGATTCAGGCAGCCGGACCCGTACTACGTTTACTTTTTAACAAGGCTCACATGTCTGCGGAGGAAAGTCTTAGGCAAATGAGGCCTCATACCTATGGGCCGCGCACGTCAGACAGCCTCTTCGAGGAAGACGCTTTGGTACGACTCGCTAATGCTCCGGCGGCGCGCGATTACCTTGCACAGCTTTATGGCTTGATTTACTGGTCTGTTTACCCTCATTTACCAACAATCAAAACCTCAACACTCATCATGCATGGCAGCCAGGATGCACTCATTCCACCCGAAAATGGCAGACTGATTGCCTCTCGCATTCCTAAAGCAAGTTTAATTGAACTCCCTGCCGCTAGTCATTGGCTTATGACCGATGCGAGCGCAGATTGCATTGCGGCTATAAAGCACCATCTCCGAGCGAATCATATGCTTACGCGTGAAGGCAATCTGTAATTCAAGAAGTAGGTAAAAAAGATAAGAGTATAAAAATGATAAGCCTAGACTATTAAAATAACTATTGAAATTTTTAATTGAGTTAGCTGTTTGTTGAGTTGGTTCGGTTTACGGACGGCCGTGTTTAGTTTTGGCGCCAAGGAGGTAACTGCCAATTGAACCAAAGGGCGAGTGCTCTCAAGATGACCGTACAAATTAGTGATATGAGCATACAGCCCCAGGCAGGACTATCAATGGACCACAATGCAATGTAGATCCAAGCCCCTGCGAAGGCACAAACTGCATAGGGGCGATGATCATTAAATGCGGTGGGAATCTCATTACAAACCATGTCCCGTAACACACCACCAAACACTGCGGTGATCACACCCATTAATACTGAAACTATGGCGGGTAAGCCCATCGCCAGGGATTGATTGACGCCTGCTGCTGTGAAAAGACCCAATCCAAGGGCATCTGGCCATTGAATCGCTCGCTCAGTGACACGAAAGTGTCTGGGCCTCAGAAATAGCATGGTCAGCAAGCATAGTGCAAACACACCCCACAGCACTTCAACATGTTTGACCCAAAAGAAGGGGCGCTGATCAAGAAGCAAGTCACGTAGGGTGCCACCACCAAACGCGCATAAAAATCCGACCACGCAAACACCTACGGCATCTAATCTTTTGCGCGCTGCTTCCATTACGCCGGAGAGGGCAAAAGCCGCAGTCGCTATCAGCTCGATCGAGAGCTGAAGCGCATGCCCCCAATCGTGAAAGTCATCCAAAATAAACAATACTCATAACGTAAAAAGATAATAGATCTAAGACTGCCAACCTTAGAATTGGTGCGACATTCAACCGACTTAAAGCCTGGCGCACCGATTGCCTTTTACTGTGGAGTACGCTGGAAAGTGTGCCTCGATTGCGCAATTTCAACGGCGTTAATAATGTCCTTTATACCAGCTTCGAAAAATTGCTCAGCTTCTTTTAGATTTGAGACAGTAACTTCCATCGCACCGGCAGCTAATTGCTGTTTAGCGATATCGATCGAATCGCTTGTCTGTACATGGGGGTAAACGTCATGTTCAAGAGGTGCGTCAGATTCTGCATGAGCTAAGGCTTGCATGTTATACGGAAAACATTGATCAGTGTGGCTGAGGTTTAGAGTAACAAAAAGTAAAGCGCTATTCCTAAAAAACAATATATAGAAGTAAAGACGGTCGAGGTGATCTAGAGCGCCTATTCTAAGTTTGAAGTCTGGACTGAGCTATTCGTGTTCATGCATCACCTGCAGTCATTTCAATCGCGAAGATGTACCGATACAAATTCTCGAAACCACCTCATCGCTGGTGCCTCAGTTCGTCCCCGCAAGGTTACGTAGGCGAAGCGGGCGGTCGCAGCGACCTGTGGACTGATTGCAAGCTCGCTAAGTGATGCTGCCTCAATGCCATCACGAGCGGCGGCGACAATGCCAAGATAAATCGCGTTTGTCTTGGCAACCGTATCAATCAAGCTCTTTATATCTTCGCATCTCAGTGTGATCATGAGCTGGGGGTCAGCCTTCGCGCCGTATTGTTCTACGAGTAAACGCGCCACGTCAGCAGACAGCGGCGTGCTTGCGATTGGGAAGTCGAGTAACTCTTCAAATTTAACTTTCCGTTTCTTAGCAAGCGGATGAGACGAGGCTGCAATGAAACCTGTCCTCATTTCGCCAAGGGGCTCAAGACTCAGATCCGGAGCCGGGCTCACTCTTCGTGCATCGATAACCAGTGCTTCGAGTTCGCGCGATCGCAACTGAAGTAGTTGAAGCTCAGTTGAACCGCGCCACAATGAAACCCGAACATCTGGCATCGAAATAGTCGCTTCTTGCAGAAGAGGCGTCATTAGCATCGCGCCTGGGCCAGAGCCCAGTCCAACTCGAATTTCACCTTTCCCGCCAAGACTAAAGCGGATTGCCCGCCGCCTAAGTTCTTCCGCGGCCAGTACAAGGCCCTGTGCTTGTGCTACGACCTCATGGCCTAGTGGCGTGAGCTCATTTTTTTTACCAATCCGGTCAATGAGTGCGCCACCAAGCTCCTCTTCCAATGATTGGATACTGCGGCTTAACGCCGACTGTGTGATGTAAGTGCGGTCTGCGGCGCGGCTAAATGATCCTGTTTCAGCGATCGCCAATAGGTGGCGTAGGTGCTTGATATTCATCGCCTAATCCTTCATCGGTATGAAGTATATGCATCGTAATTAGAAAAATAATGCATTGGACGCATCGTTTTTGCAAGCCTAAGATCCGGTCCATCAATACTTGTTGTGATTAACCCAAGCTAACAATCTCAACAGTAGGGTGCCTGTAAATACTAAAACGGAGGATTAATATGAACTCTTATAAGCGAGCTAGTCTAAGGAACTTGGCTGCCTTTGGTGCTGCAGCCGCCCTACCGAGCATTGGCGTTGCCGCTTCGGTCTATCCAAGTCGCACTGTTTCGATTGTTGTTCCCTACCCAGCTGGGGGCCTCTCGGATATCATCGCAAGAAACGTGAATGCAGCGCTGGGCAAGCACCTAGGGCAGCCGGTGATTGTCGAAAATATTGGTGGCGGGAGTGGTTCTATCGCTGCAACCAAAGTTTTGACCGCCCAGTCAGATGGTTATCAAGTTTTTCAAGGTTCGCCCAACGAACTCATTCTCGCACCGCTTGCGATTTCAGCGATCAAGTTCAAAAGCGAAGATTTCCGACTAGTCCAAATGATCGCGACGGCACAGATTGCATTCTTGTGCCGTGCAGGGCTTCCTGTCAATTCGGTTGATGAGTTCGTCGAGCACGCCAAACGTGCTGCCGCTGCAGGTAAGCCCTTAACTTACGCAAGCGTCGGGATTGGTTCGTTTTATCACTTACTGGGCGAGCATCTTTCAAAGATTATCGGAGTAGAGATGGTGCACGTTCCGTACAAAGGAGGCCAGCCCGCTGAACAAGATCTTCTTGCAGGCTATGTTGATGTGTTTCTTGCCCCCTATGGCAAGCGTTATGACGATTACGCAAAACAGGGAAAGCTAAAGGTTCTCGCTATGCTCAATAAAGATCGGCTTGAGAGTGTTAAGTCGCATCCATCTATGAGTGAAGGCAAGCAGTTGAAGGATTTTACGTTCAACATTTGGACCGGTTATTTCGTCAAGCGTGACACACCGGAGCCTGTCGTTCAGACACTCCACGCTGCGATCACGAAAACCCTCGGCGATCCAGCGGTTCGGCAGGCGCTTGGCGCACATAGTCTGCTTATGGCAGAGCCGGCTCCATTAGATTCAGTCGGCAAAGTATACGCTCAGGGCATACAACAGTTTCGAAATATCGCAAAGGCAATCAACTTACAGGCCCAGTGATTAGCGGATCTTCAAACCTTTTGTCGTACCAAGCGTTGGCGCGAGGAAGCTGAGAGTGGTTGCGGGTGGGTGAGGGCAAACGAGTGCGTGGGCAACACCTTTGTAGCCTGTGCACTGGCCCATCAGGCCTGCCGATACGGTGCTTCGGTCTTGTACTTCCGTCTGCCTCGCCTGTTGCAGGAGCTGACCTTGGCCCGCGGCGATGGGCGCTTTACAGAGTTGCTCGCCCAACTGGCCAAGACAGCAAAGTGCCCGATCCCTCGCAAAAGATCAAAGGTTCTCAACTCCCTTTGGCATACTTTCCTGCTCGTAAGGTGCTATTGGCTGTCGAGGTATCAAAAAGGGTTTGTACCTGCTTACCTTTCTCAAGTTCCGCGGATGATGAGCTGAAATCACAAAGCAACTCACGGACTCTACGCATTAGCGTTGAATTGACGACCTGCCCCCCTGGTTCGCGAGAGATCTTTTCGAGTCGATCAATGAGCTTTCGGATCTCAAGCTCAGCGTCTATAACGGTTTTCTTTTGGGTTCTCGACGTTTCAATTTCACTATCCCAGGGGTATTCTGAGACTTTGACCTTGTAAGCTTCCGTCCATTCGTCAGGTCTTAGTTTTCTGACATGCGTAAAGCAATCATTTTGGCTGACATACTGAAGGTTTCCCCATTTTTCGAGGTAGCTCGTAAGGCATCGTTTTGAATTGGGGTGCCTGATGACTGAGGAAATCACGCCTAAAAGGCTTGTCGCTTTCGTGGTGTCTCCGTGAACGATACTGTAATTCACGGCCTCTACCGCCGTCGCTTGAACCAATGATCTCCACTCTGACTTAGGGATTGCAAGGAGCTGAGCTGCAGATAGCTGCGTTAGCAGCACTTGCTTCTTGTTCATCCAGTCCTCCTGTTTGCTGATCCAAAGACCTATCATTATGAAAATATCGCTGGGGTATAGGAACCCGTGCGATTTTTTCTCATCAAGAACGCACTGCAAGAGGGCTGTGTTGAAAAACTTAAATGAATGGGTCTATCAGCCCCATAAACATACAGGCGATCAAAGGGAAGATTTTTCATAACCCATCTGGCTACTTCGAGCATGTCCTCATCTTCAACAAGAAAGTCAACCGCAGCCCCTAGGCGAGAGCAGATAGGTCTGCCAAGTCGATTTAGCTCATGACTAGCGTGTTGATCGAGTTCCGGTGCAATTCTTCCTTCGATGTGCTTTGTTAGCGCTTGAGACGCGAAGCCGTAAGTCAACTTGATCATTCCAAAATAGTCGATGATCGGATCGAGTAAATGTATCGCTAGATCTGCGTAGGCGTTATAAGTTTCAGCTAATTTTGGTATGTTATCAACTCTTAGGCGATGCCATGTATCACCGCACTCGCAGAAATCCCGGTAGCTGAAATTTAAACCACACGCCTCATCGAGCTCGGGGATGGCTGTTGAGCGTCGAACGGCGTAACCTTCGATCTCGTAACGAAGGCCCTTTAGGCGCGACTCAAATTCACTCACTGAGAGACGCTCAGTCCAGTCCGGCATCAAGCCCAGCTGCTCAAGCGCTGACTCACAAGCTGTCTGCCGTTCAAAATTTGCAGAGTACTCGCCAATTAATCTTGATTTCCAGTAGAGGTTCTCTGGAGGAAAACCTTCACCATATTCAAAGGTCTCCATTGTTTGATGCTTGAGAGAGATCTTTAGTCGCAGCTTCAGTTTCGGTACGCAGGTAGACTCGAATTCGTCGTAGCGCATGAGACTCAGCTTCGCTGTTCGGACGTGGATTTTCGCTACGTCATAGGAGCTAATCTCGCCCGCGATTAGTCCACCGCATTCGATATAGGTTCGGATTAACGGGGGTACGTCATCGAGCAAGGCCACAGCAAGGTGGTATTGGTCAGTTTCATCGAGATAGCCAAGTCCATTTTCTGAAGCCGCCTTGCAGGTTTCGTAAAGCTTTTCTAAGTTAGTGAGGTCTTGCAATAGGCTTCGAGCGGCTTCTCCAAGATTAGTCCACGATCCAAAGTGTGTTTGGATATCGCGCTTTAGGGATTGGCTCGATCCTTGTGTGATGCGCTTTCGTAACAGGAGTAGCTTTGCCCCGAAGCCAAGGAGTCGATCCTTTGCCTTTGACGCTGCTGCCTCCATAGCGGGAGTAAATGAGGCGTCCTGGTCAACCAATACTTGTAACGCACGTCTCGTTGATCCGATGCGGCTCTGAATCTCGGTAAGTAGACTGAGTTCTTCGTCTTGGGGAACGCGCCCAGCCGATAGGCACTCTGATTTAAAGCGTTCGAAGAGATCACGATTCTCATCGAACAGAACTTGAGCTTTGTTTGGTTTGGCTGCTCGTTCACGCGCAGTGCTTAAGATCGGACGCAGTCGTGTTAAGGTAAGACCGGATCGAAGCCGAACGTTTCGCCCTTGATATAGAAATTGCTCTTCTGCTAACTGATCTTTGAAAGCAACGAAAATACCCGGCCCTACTGCGTAAGCAGTCTCGCCTAGCGTTTGTTCGATGTAGTCTCTAAGTTCAGATTGAGAGAAATATTTTTGGAACGTATTACGCTCAGTACGGTAACCGTCTCTGAATGGCGTACCTAGGCTCGTCATGTTTGACTGCAGCATCGCGGACACACACAGCACTCTCTTTGAAAGTGAAAATGCTCCGAGCAATGCTTCAGCACGCTCGACTCGATCCTCGATGACATTAATAACGAATCCAAGATTAACAACGTCAGCTTCTTTCCTTTCCCCGTCGGCTCGAAAGTACGGGTCCCAGCCGCTAGCGTGGATGCCTAAGGCCGCAACGCCATCTATGTCGCTGCCCCTTCCGCAGCCATAGTCGAAGAAGGAATCGGAATTTGTGAGTAGGTTGGCGCGCAGTAGTGCTTGAACAGGAGCAGAAAGAAAGGCACGGTGAAGTGCAGTGCGATGACGCTCAATGTCGGCTGAACGTGTTTCAACACCTGAACTATCGTCAGCAACCTCTTCAATCGAATTTGCTATTGGCCTTAACTCGTGCGCTACTACCTCATAACCTTTAGCCTCGAGCAAGCGATTCCAGCTGAGCTTTAGACCAATCTTGTGCGGTTCATCGAATAATCCAATCGCTACCGCCCGCTCTGTGACCGCTTCGTAGACTGAAATCTCACTGTGATCTTCCGCAAGCAGGAGCTCTTTACGATGAAGAATCGGAGGATTGCTTGCAAGCGAAAGGTCGCGGTAGCGGACCACGGATAACCCAACGTCTACCGTCCAGTAGTCCTGCAGTATTGGAAAGGCCTCCGAAAAAAAACCGGGGTACCGAAGCAGCGAGACACGAGCGCTTTCACCATGAAATTTGAAGACATCAATCGACCCCAAGGGGTTTTGAATTAAGGCAAGTGCAGCTTTAATCAGCTGAGACTCTCGTTCTGCAAGGGCATCGACTTGAGTTCTATGAACGTACCACGTGCTTCCGACACGCTTTTTTCTGTTGGTCATTGCTGAAAATCAAATATGAAACAATTTCTTAGAAGTTATCCTTAAACCTATAGATACTTCGGATGGAACCTTTCTACAGATTAGGTATCCAACTACTAGAGCCTATCCCCGGTTGAATTCGTCGGAAGGAGGTTGCAGGTGAAAGACGCTTTCCCGAAAGAAAAATGTCAGTTTTTCAGCGACTAAAGGTTCCACTTCATCAGATATTTGCCGAGAGCGTACAGCAATGCAGAGGCTGATGGTTCTGGAGCGAAGCTGTTTTTTTGAAACTGCAATCGCAGTCGTTCGCGTAAGCAAAAGATAGTTACTGCGATACGGCGTTCAGCGTGTGCTTTTGATGTGCCCGTTCGGCGACGGGAAAACGGGCGCATTAGAAATTGGCAACCGCAGGAAAGATGACCACCGTATTTTTATACAAATCCCAAACACTTCTTCCAACTGGCGACTACCACCAGTTCGAGCTAAACTGTTGCCGTGAAAAACGCGATATCAAAACTCAGCCGAAAGAAGCCCGCTCATTTTTCGGGGCATGAGACGTTTCCCCTGCGTCAGATGTGGCTCAAAAAATTGTTCGACCAAGCCATCGATGGCGGGTTGATTCTCAAAGCCACTTTCGCAAACGAGAAGTCCATTGCCGATTTCGGCGTAGGCAAAAACATGGTGTCATCGATCCGCCATTGGGCCCTAGCTTGCGGCGTAATGCAAGAGGATGGAGATAGTTTCCGTATTCGCGGTCTAGCCCGGGAGATCCTGAGTGATGGCGGGCTCGATCCCTATGCTGAAAGCCCTTCGACGGCATGGCTCTCTCACTGGCAACTCGCAGGCCGCTGCTTACGTTCCACGACTTGGTATTGGTTGTTTAATCATGTGACGGCCCCGACCTTCACCCGCCAAGAGCTAGAAGAACCTTTGGCACGCTACGCCCGCGAGCTCGACCCGAAGCATCGGCTGTCGGTTTCCACGATCTCGCGCGACTTGGAGACGTGCCTTCGCAGTTACGCGCCGCGCGCCGCGGGTGGCTCCCCCGAAGATTTTGCTGAACCGCTCCTGGGCGAGTTGGGACTGCTGCAAGAGGTCCACAAGGGTCAATACGCCTTCCGCCGCGGCCCCAAGGCTTCGCTTCATGACGGCATATTCGCCTATGCCCTAGTGGACTTCTGGAACCGGGAGGCCGAAGGCCAAAGCTCGTTGGCATTCGAGAGCGTGGCGTACGCTGAGGGATCTCCCGGCAGGGTCTTCAAGCTCGACGAGGAGTCTATCGCCCAAAGGCTGATCGCTCTGTCTGACTTCACCGGGCGCAAACTCGAATGGACCGACTCCGCCGGCCTTCGGCAGGTCCACCGCAAGGACCTTTCCAAGGAAGACATCAAAAACATGATCAGGCGCGCCTATGACTGACAACAAGCTAAAGGCTCTGTCGGACATCGTTCAGATTTCGCGCCAATACCAGCGCTCCATCCGCGTGGACGCCGACATCGGCCGCGCGGATGCGCTTTCCGGCTACATCTGCCACGCGACCGCGACCGCCGTGGTCGCTGGCATGTGCAAGCAGCTCACGGGCACCAATCAACGCTGCTTCACTTGGACTGGACCTTTTGGCGGCGGCAAGAGTTCGCTTGCTGTCGCTTTGGCGAGCGCGCTGCATCCAGACAAGAGCCTTCGAGCGAAGGCCCGTCAAGCGCTCCGCTTAGACTCCAGCGCCACCTTTGACGAAGCGTTCCCTGTCAAAAGCGGGTGGTTGATCGTCCCGGTAGTGGGCCGACGGGGTAGCGTCGTGGCTGAGCTCTACGCCGCGCTGCGCCGCGCACAGGGCAAGGCGGTCGATGGCCGAAGCAAGCCCAACGCGCAGACTCTCATTGCCGCTTTACTTGACGAAGCCAAGAGCCGCCCCCGCGACGGCGTTTTGGTCATCATCGACGAAATGGGCAAGTTTTTGGAGGCTTCTGCCCTGGGCTCAGGGGACGATGTTTACTTCTTCCAAGAGCTCGCCGAAGCTGCTGCGCGCTCAGAGGGCCGCCTCGTCGTCGTCGGCGTGCTGCACCAATCCTTTGCGCAGTATTCGGCCCGATTGGGCATCGACACCCGCGACGACTGGGCCAAGGTCCAAGGACGCTATGTCGACTTGCCCTTCGTAGCCGCAAGCGATGAGGTCGTCGAACTAATCGGCCGCGCCATCGAGACCAAAGAGCGCCCACCTTGGA
>VFQS010004219.1_pt1 | contig 10550 bp, 9 predicted proteins | sample 3512361 | NCBI WGS metagenome assembly VFQS01 (sample SAMN10412375, study PRJNA504923) | tailings metagenome | isolation source: Relicate 1 Philex TSF3 active mining | place: Philippines | reverse complement strand
CATACACCATAATACTGATTAATGCCCAAGTTTCTTTTGGGTCCCAACCCCAATAACGTCCCCAACTTTCGTTAGCCCATTGTCCGCCAAGGAAGTTTCCTATGGTTAACATTACTAAACCTACAGTTAATGCCATTTCATTGATATACGTAATTTCGTCGATGCTTAATTTCATTCTTTCTTTGTTCTTTTCGTTTGTGAAAATCATCAAGAATAACGAAACTAAACCTAAAACCATCGCTAAAGTAAATGGCCCGTAACTCGCTACGATTACAGCAACGTGAATCATTAACCAATACGAATTTAAAACTGGTTGTAAGTTTCCGATTGAAGGATCCATCCAATTCCAATGCGCAATCATCAAAATCATCGAAGTTACAAAAGCAGTTGAAGCAACCGTAAGTTTCGAATCTTTCCCAAAAGCTAATCCAAAGAACATTGTTGCCCAACCCACATAAATCATACTTTCATACGCATCACTCCAAGGCGCGTGACCTGAAATATACCATCTTACAATTAGACCTGTTAAATGCAAAATGAAAAACAATCCTATTAATCCATGAAAAATATTGATAATCGTTCGGATAGTTTTGGAATTTTTGAAAATTTGAACAATACAGAAAGCTAACATTAAAACACCAGCTAACATATACATATAATATAATCTCTTGAAAATATCATATTTATTGTACATGATTTCAGAATTGATTTTACTTTCCGAAAGCATTACGGCTTTTCCGTACTTCTTTTGGTATTCGGTTAGTCCTTTTAAAAGACTATTGGGTAATTCGTAATTTTTACTTTGAGATGCTTTATCTAAGGCATTCAAATAAAATGGCATTACATTTTTAATCGAATCTAAAGCGGTTCCTGTTGGTTGGTTGATTTCTAAAAACGAAACCCATTTATTCGATTTATCTCCTGGAACTGGGAACACTTTCAAAATTTGTCCGCTCAAAGCCGAATATAAAAGATTCACTTTCTTATCTGCTTCAATGAAATCTTTTTGAAATTGGTTAGGAACTGGTTCTTTGTAAGCGGCTTCTAAAACTTTAGTCAATTTATAACTTCCAGTTTCATCAAAAAAGGCTACTAAAGGTGCGTATTTTGCCTCTTTTTCAACTCCAATTAACTTACGAATACTGTCATTTCCTCTTTTTAAGTAGATGATTGGCAACGAATACCAATATTGAGGATATTGCGTCATCGATAAAAACGCTTGATCAGAATTCATGCCTTCATAGCTATCACTTTTAGATACTTTACGAAGTAATTCCGATGAAAACGTATTGATAGGTTTCATACGACCACCATCTTGAATTACGATTTTTCCAAATTCATTTGCATGTTCAGCTGAAACTTCGTATTTCTTTAACAACTTCAGAATTTCTTCTTTACTAGGTTGGTGATTGTGTTGTTGTGCAAAAGTTAGAGTAGAAAATAAAATCAAAAACACGCTCAATAAACCTGCTTTCTTAGCTTTCACTTTTTCTAATTTCTCTTTCAAACTTGAAAAACGACTGTTTTTTGTAAATAATATCGCCATCAAACCAAAATATAATAGGAAATAACCAATATAAGTTATCCAAGTTCCCCAGAAATCGTGACTTACAGATAATTGTGTTCCTTTTTCGTCTGGATCAAATCCAGCTTGAAAGAATCTATATCCTCTGTAATCTAAAATATTATTCATGAAAACACTATCTTTAAATGTCTTTCCTTGTTCAGTATCCGCCACTTCAATTTTACTTTTGAAAGCCGAATAACTTTTTTCTGTTCCAGGATATTTATCAGCGATAAAATCATCTAATTTTACTGTAAAGGGTGTATTATAAATTTTACTTCCAAAGAATAATGTAAATTCCAAATCGCCAATCTTAACACTTTGAGGAACTCCTTGTTTTCCTTTCGAACCTACTAAAGTTATAATTTCTTCTTTTCCTTGCGTTTTGATTTTCACTTTCAAAGCATCATCGGTTTGTTTGTCTTTGAAATCATCATTCGATTTGAAAGTTAATTCTCCTTTGATTGCTGGTTCTGGAAATACAAATTGCGCTCCACCTATATTATACAACGAACGCAACATTAAAGTTTGAACCGAGTCTTTCAGTACTTTACCTTGTAATTTATCAGCCATTCGCATAAAATTACCTTCAAAAGGGGTTTGAATTGTGTAGGCTTCGGCAACTTTAGTAATATTGATTGCGCCTTCTGTATATTTATTGAATGCAAAAAGTACGTTATGCAAATTTTGAACTTCACCTTCTTTTAAGTAATGTTCGTGACGTGTTCCTCCACTCGACTCAACCATTTTAATCATCAATTGTCCAGTTTCAGAAGCGACAACTGTTTCAGTTGCGTTCATAATGAACTCTTGGTGTTCTACTTCAAATGGAATTCCGCTGAATTCACCACTCATTGAGAAATCGTTACTTGCGAAAGCATTCAAAAAACCATCATCTTTAACTTCTGGCGCTAAATACAATCCTTTTTCAAAAGTCTTACGACGCATTTGTCCTTCGTGATTTCCATCTACAAAAACTGTTAAATAAGGTTTGTCCGAATAAATCATACTAGCAGATTCACCTTCTCTTATTGGCATCATACCTTCATAACTAATATAACGCGTTACAAAAGCTCCAACTATAATTAAGATAAAAGAAAGGTGTAAAATTAAAGTCGCCCAATTTTCTTTTTTATGCAATTGATAGCGTTTGATATTACCTAAAAAATTGATAACAAAAAATACCATAATTACTTCAAACCAAACGGCATTGTAAACAATAACTCGTGCTGTATCAGTATTATAAGCATCTTCGATAAAAGTTCCGGCTGCCATGGCAAGAGCAAAAAGTATAAACAAAACAGCCATTAAGCGAGTGGATGATAACAAGGAAAGTATTTTTTTCTCCATGAGTTTAAGGAATCATTTATAATAAATTGTCGCAAATGTACTTAAAAACAAAAACTTTTTAGCGAAGTTTAACAAAGGTTTGAGGATTTTAAGCGGTATTTAATTTAGTAAAGCATTTTAATTTCTTTGACATCAAAAAATCGGATAGTATCATCTTCCAACAACACTTCTAATTTGCCTTCTTGAGTAACTTCTTGAATTTTACCAATAAAACGACTTCCATCAAAAGATTCAAAAGTAGAAACTACATCTTTCTTAAACAAAATTTGATGATAAACATTCCAAAAATGAGTTTCTCCTAAAACTTTTATCTGATTTAAATTGAATTCCAAGCGATTCACAATTGAAATCAACAATGTTTCTCTATCAAAAATTTTATTTTCTAATTGGTACAAAGAAGATGCTTGAGGCAAATTCTCAAATTGAGATTGATTCACATTCAAACCAATACCAATTATAGATTGCACTTCATTTGAATTTTTAAAAGTATTTTCGATTAAAATGCCACCTATTTTTTTATTCTCTGCCAAAATGTCGTTCGGCCATTTAATGACAAAATTAAGATTGCTAACAGATTTTAAAACATCAACAATACTAATTGCTACCAAAATATTTAGAGTAAACAAACTTGTAATCCCTTTAATCTTTTGAGTATATAAAACACTAAAAGTGAGGTTTTTACCAACTTCAGAAGCCCAACCCGAACCTCTTTGACCCTTTCCTTCCGTTTGTGATTCTGTACTAACAACAGTGAAATTTTCACAACTTTCTTGAACCGAAAGCGCTTTTAAAAAATGGTTGGTTGAATCTATGGCATCGAGTTTGATTATTCTCATATTTAAATAACAAAATTTAATCTTATGTTAAGGTTCAAAAATAATCACAAAAAATGATACCTTTGCATAAAATGATAAATATTACATGACGAAAAAAAATACGAATAATGATGATTTATTAGCACTTATCATCAAAGGAATTGAAGACGTAAAGGGAAATGATATTAATATCCTTGATTTAAGGGAAATAGAAAACACGGTTTGTGATTATTTCGTAATCTGTAACGGTAATTCAAACACACAAGTTAATGCCATCATTGGTTCTGTTCAAAAAGTGGTTTCTAAAGAATTAAAAGAAAAACCATGGCATGTTGAAGGAGAACAAAATGGAGAATGGGTTCTTATGGATTATGTAAGTATCGTTGTTCATGTTTTTCAAAAACACATTAGAGAATACTACAATATTGAAAGTTTATGGGGTGATGCAAAAATTACAACTATAGACACTAATTACTAAAAAATTTTATGGCACAAAATAATAATTCTGGCTTTAAGTTTAGTCCGTGGATGAGTATTGTACTTGTCTTGACTATATTTTTTACTATTCAACTTTTTACAAATGGAATTGATTTAAGCAATCCAGGAAAAACCAGTTTATCTAAGTTTAATGAATTTTTAGAAGCTGGACAGGTAGACAAAGTAACTTTTACCAATACAAAAGCTACTGTTTACTTAAAAAAGGAAGCTTTAAAAGATAAAAGACATGAAAAAGTAAAAAATGATATTACTAATAAACTAAATGTTAAAGGACCTCATTATTACTTTGAAATTGGCGACTTAAGAACTTTTCAAGAAACACTAGCTAAAGCAGATGCTGCTAAGAAATTGAATTCTTATGAAAAAGAACCAGAAAGCATGTGGGGTGAAGTTATCTCAATGCTTCTACCAATTCTTATATTAGTAGGCCTTTGGGTTTTCATGATGAGAAGAATGTCTGGTGGTTCAGGTGGTGGCGGAGGTCAGATTTTTAGCATTGGAAAATCTAAAGCTAAATTATTTGACGAAAAGAACGATACTCGAGTAACTTTTGAAAATGTTGCAGGATTAGAAGGTGCCAAAGAAGAAATTCAAGAAATTGTAGAATTCTTGAAAAATCCTGAAAAATACACTTCAATTGGAGGAAAAATTCCAAAAGGAGCTTTACTAGTTGGTCCTCCAGGAACAGGAAAAACCTTGTTAGCTAAAGCCGTTGCTGGTGAAGCTAAAGTACCTTTCTTCTCGTTATCTGGATCTGATTTTGTGGAAATGTTTGTAGGTGTTGGAGCTTCTCGTGTTCGAGATTTGTTCAAACAAGCGAAAGAGAAATCTCCATCTATCATTTTCATCGACGAAATTGACGCTGTAGGTAGAGCACGTGGAAAAAACAACATGACAGGTGCTAATGATGAAAGAGAAAACACGTTGAATCAGTTATTAACAGAAATGGATGGTTTTGGAACCAATTCAAACGTAATTGTTTTAGCTGCAACCAACCGTGCCGATGTTTTAGACAAAGCTTTATTACGTGCTGGTCGTTTTGACAGACAAATTTATGTAGACTTACCAGACATTAGAGAACGTAAAGAAATTTTTGAAGTGCATTTAAAGCCTCTGAAAAAATCTGAGGAATTAGATACCGAATTCTTAGCAAAACAAACGCCGGGATTCTCTGGAGCTGATATTGCCAATGTTTGTAACGAAGCAGCTTTGATTGCAGCTCGTAAAGACAAAAAAGCAGTTGACAAACAAGATTTCTTAGACGCTGTTGACAGAATTGTAGGAGGTTTAGAAAAGAAAAATAAAATCGTAACTCCAGAAGAAAAACGTGCTATTGCTATTCATGAAGCAGGTCACGCAACCGTTAGTTGGATGTTAGAACATGCCGCTCCATTAGTAAAAGTAACTATTGTTCCTCGCGGACAAAGTTTAGGTGCTGCTTGGTATTTACCAGAAGAGCGATTAATCGTAAGACCTGAACAAATGTTGGACGAAATGTGTGCTACAATGGGAGGTCGTGCTGCTGAAAAAGTTATTTTTAATAAAATATCAACTGGTGCTTTAAGCGATTTAGAAAAAGTAACGCGTCAAGCGAGAGCTATGGTGACCATTTACGGATTGAATGACAAACTTGGAAATATCACGTATTACGATTCAACAGGACAATCGGATTATAATTTCTCAAAACCGTATTCAGAAGAAACTGCCAAAGTTATTGACACTGAAATTTCAAAATTAATTGAAGAGCAATACGAAAGAGCTATTCATCTTTTAGAAACAAATAAGGAAAAACTAACACAATTAGCTGATATCCTGATAGAAAAAGAGGTGATATTTAAAGATGATTTAGAAAACATCTTTGGCGAAAGAAATTTTAACAAAGAAATAAAACCAACATCTGAAATTTCATCTGAAGATACGATTTCGGAAGAATAGACTTATCAACAAATTTATATTAATAAAAATCTTAGTTCTATATAAATAAAACTAAGATTTTTTTTATCTTTGATTTTCACAGTTAAAAACTTACTAAAGATAAATGAGTCTTTTTAGAAAATTTTTTGGCACATCATCGGAAGAAGAAGATAAAGACAAGAAACAAGAAACAAAAAGTCCTTACACACCTGATGTAACTTTACCGATAGATGAACAATTTACTTTCAATTTCAAAGAAAATGGAGGTAAATTTATTTATTGTGAAAATTTAAATGAAATAGCCGAAAATTTTGAAAATATTTTAGCCGAGAATGATTGGTTTGAAAGTAACGCCCAATGTTATGACAATCGTTTGTTTTATTTGCTTGATGAAAACAAGCTAACATACAATTATGAAACTCCTCCTGTTTTTTTCTTTTCTTTCTGTGAAAATTTAATAGCTGATGAAGGTTCTATTTTATTTTCATCGTACCAATTGAAACACTTTAAACCAAACGAATTACCAACAAATATGATTGTTTTTGCTACTACAAGTCAAATTGTTCATAGCAAAAGCGATGGCTTAAGGCGAATTAAAAGTACTCACGAAAAAAATTACCCTTCTAATATTACAACCATAAAATACTTTGAAGAAGTAAAAGAACAAGATTTTTTACACTATGGTAGTTGTCACAAAAATCTTTACCTACTTCTTTTAGAAGATTTATAATAATGAACGAAACGCTAAAAAGAGCATTATCTGGAGCCGTTTATGTTGTATTACTATTAGGCTGCATTTCTTATTCAAGGGAAGGTTTAGCCATTCTTTTTGGTGTATTTCTTGTAATTGGTGTTTATGAATTCTGTAAAATGTGCAACTTAAATTTGTATGTAAGTATTCCTATTGCAGCTTGTTCGTATTATTTTTTATGGAATAAGAATTTAGATATTAACATCAATACTGCTCTAACAGCTATAACAATTGTTATTTCCCTAAAATTATTATTGTATCTGTTTAATACAAACAAAACCAATTTCAAAACCTACACGAGATACTTTTTGTTGTTTGGGTATGTGATTTTTCCTTTTATTTTAGCAAATTATATTGCAATGGGAGTAAAAGGCTATAATCCTAAAATTCTAATTTCGATTATTATTTTAATTTGGACGAATGATACTTTCGCTTATTTAGTTGGAAAAAATATAGGTAAAAACAAACTATTCCCTAGTGTTTCTCCTAAGAAAACGATAGAAGGTTTTGCTGGTGGATTAGTTTTCACTATTATAGGTGGTATATTGTTAGCAAATTATTACATCATGTCATCAACACTATACATTTGGATTGTAATTGCAGCTATTGTGAGTGTTTTCAGTACATTAGGCGATTTAATCGAATCTAAATTAAAGCGCGTTGCCGGAATAAAAGATACCGGAAATATAATGCCTGGTCATGGAGGTATCTTAGATCGACTAGATAGTATTATATTTGTAATCCCATTTATTAATTTATTTTATTTAATTTTATACTATGTTTCATAAAGAAGGTTCAAAAATCATTTTCATTACGCTGTTTTTAGTAGTTGCAATTATTTTCTTAACCGATGCATTTGTTTCTATAAATTGGTTACAAACTATTTTATACTTATTTGCATTAGTGATTTTAGTTTTGGTTTTGCAATTCTTTAGAAACCCAAAACGCGTTGCCGATAATAGTGATAACCATATTTTAGCTCCAGTTGATGGAAAAGTAGTAGTTATTGAAGAAGTATACGAACCTGAATATTTCAAAGACAAACGCTTGATGGTTTCTATCTTCATGTCGCCAATTAATGTACACGTTACACGTTATTGTGTTAATGGTGTTGTAAAATATAGCAAATATCACCCTGGTAAATATCTAGTTGCTTGGCATCCAAAGGCAAGTGAAGAAAATGAAAGAACCACTGTTGTAATTAACAATAGAATCTATGGTGAGATATTATATCGTCAAATTGCTGGTGCTTTAGCTCGACGTATTGTAAATTATGCGCAAGAAGGAATGCGCGTAGTTCAAGGTAAAGATGCTGGATTCATTAAATTTGGATCTAGAGTTGATATTTACTTACCATTAGGAACAGAAGTTAACGTAAAATTAGGCGATAAAGCTATCGGAAATAAAACCGTTATTAGTAAAAAAGCATAAAGAATGAGCGAAAAGGATTTGAATACATTATTTGATGAAGCATTTGCTAACGCACAATTGATTCCGCAAGATTCAGTGCCACAGGATATGCAATTAATTCTGTATGGTTTGTACAAACAAGCTACTTCCGAAACCACAACTCCACTAATGTTTAAAAACCGACAAGACATTATCAATGCTTTTAAACTTAATGCTTGGATGCAAGTAAAGCATCTCACTGTAGATGAAGCTAAAAGCGAATACATTCGAATTATAAACGAATTATTAAAAGAAAGAAATCTTTAAGTACTACTGCCATGAAAAAGTCATTGTTATGGGTAGCTTGTGTATCACTAATGATGGCAAGCTGTAAAAAAGAAAACGAACTTATTGAAGTTAAAATTCCTGAACCAGAAGTAGCAACTAATATTTCGGCATTAGGAAATCCTGCTGATGTAAAAGTTACAGAAGGGGGTGTTTTTCAAATGCGAGGATTAAAATATGCTTATGATGGTTTAGAACCTCATATCGATGGTAGAACGATGGAAATTCATTATTCGAAACATCATTTGGGTTATGCTAATAAATTAAATAAAGCCGTTATTGGAACCGATTTAGAACTAAAAACCGTTGAAGATATTCTAAAAAACTTAGACGTAAACAATAAAGAAATCCGAAATAACGCTGGCGGTTATTACAATCATAATTTATTTTTTGAGATATTAAATCCAAAAGGTGGCGGGACTCCAACAGGCGCTTTAGCCGAAGCCATTACTACCGAAATGGGTTCGTTTGACAATTTACAAAAACAACTTACCGATGCCGCATCAGGACAATTTGGAAGTGGATGGGCTTGGTTAGTAGTAACTCGAGATGGAAAACTAGCCGTAACAAGCACAGCCAACCAAGACAATCCTTTAATGCCAAATGCAGAAGTTAGAGGAACTCCCATTTTAGCCATTGACGTATGGGAACACGCTTACTATTTAAACTACCAAAACAAACGCAACGAATACATAACTGCCATTTTCAACGTTATCGATTGGAATGTAGTGAATATTAAATATGAAACGGCGATCAGTAAGATTTAGTTGAAATAATAAAACATAAAACTTAATAATAATGTTACAAAAGGAAATTCAATATAAATTTTCTCCATTCGCAATTATCGTAGGTTTAATTGTATTTCTTTTTCTTTTCACAGTATTAGTAATTATTATAATTTTACTATTGAGGGAAAAAGCCTACTTAGGAGTTTTTTTTCTAGGATTTTTACTTTTCATAATATCTAACGAAGCTATTCCAAATCTTTTTCGATTTTCAAAACATTTAATTAAAAATGAACCCGCTCTTATCTTAACCGAAAAAGAATTAATTGATAATGTAAACAATGTAATCTATTCTTGGAGTGAGATAAAAAAAATAAAATATCAATTAAATTACCCTGCAAACCACATTTCTATTGAAATCAAATACCCTTCGTTGTTTTTAAAAAAAGAAACAAATCCATACAAACGTTTGATTATGAAATTGAATGCTAAATATTTTAATGGAACTTTTTCTTTAAAACCTATGCTAATTAGATGTAAAAAAAGTGAACTTGTAGAAAATTTAAATCTTTATTTAAAAAAAGGATGGGTTGAATAATAATGAGAAGCATAAAAAATTCTACAGCAAAAAGCCAAGTCTATAGTAAGCATCACATTTATAAACTTAAGATAAATTAACAATCGCAATCAACTAGATCAAGACTAATAAAAAAATCTCAATCTTTCGATTGGGATTTTTTTATTACTTCATTAAGTACATTTTTCTTCTTGAGTACAAATCGTAGAATTAATCGTCTTTTAAATTTTCAATAAACAAGATGCTTTCCTTTGTAGATTTCATATCTAGTTCAAATACACTTAGAAACTTGCTAAATGCTAAATCGAATAATCATTAAGTTTCAAATTAAGATCAAAAACCGACCTTTATAAGTCTTTTAAAAAATCTAAAACAAACTTTTAAATTGTAACAATTCAAAATTAATCCTTTCAATTAATGATAGGCTAAATTGAAAAGCTTATTTATTTCAAAGTTTTTTTATTTTAAAAAAATTATATTATCATTGTATTCTACTAAACTAGTATTAAACCAAACTCCATAAATATGAAAAAAATCCTATTATTATTAGCATTCACCGCGTTCACCATGAATGCCCAAGAAAAATTTGATTTCCCATTGAATGAAAACGGGCAAATTATCT
>VFQS010004216.1_pt1 | contig 10553 bp, 9 predicted proteins | sample 3512361 | NCBI WGS metagenome assembly VFQS01 (sample SAMN10412375, study PRJNA504923) | tailings metagenome | isolation source: Relicate 1 Philex TSF3 active mining | place: Philippines | reverse complement strand
CAAAAATCAATTACTTATTTTACTATTTTAACTGCTTTATCAAGATTTGAACAAAAAATACTATTTAATATATACAAAAAACCTGTTATATATTTACCTATTAGTTTGAAAATTAATAATTTAAATTTTGGAAATAAAATTACAATTGTTGCATCATCAAATCCATTTAATCGATTAGGTTTAAAATATTTCATAGATGAAATATTACCTAATTTATCTGATAATATAAAAATATACATATATGGAGGAATTACAAAAAGCCCTGAATTAATTGAACATAAATCAATAATAAACTGTGGTATAATTGATAATATTAAAGATGCATATGATAATTCAAGATTTTCAATTTGTATAACAATGATGGGTACGGGTAATAAAACAAAAATTACAGAATCTTTATCATTTGGTGTACCAGTTTTATGTTATGAAAATGAGGCAAAAAATTCATTATGTCAACATTATGTTAATGGAATGATTTTTAGTAATAAAACTGAATACATTAATTATTTAAATAAAATGGCATACGATGACAAGTTTGTTTTAGAAATGAGACAAAAATGTATTAATACCGCATACGAAAATAAAAATTTATATGATCAAAACATGAGCATTTTTAATTTAATTTAAAATACTTTTTAATTATTTTTTATAAATTTTTATTTTGAATTAAGTTATTCAAACCTTTCATTAAATCTATTTTAATATTCCACCCCAAATCTTTTAGTTTTTTATTTGAAATATAATATCTTGCGTCATTAAATGGTCTATCTTGAATATATTCAATCCATTGGTCGTAGTTTTCAGTGTTTTTAATCATCTTAATTAGAATTTTTGCAACTTCCATTATTGTAAATTCCATACCTTCGTCACAACCAATATTATAAATTTCACCAATTTGTCCATGTAATAATACTGTTTCAAAAGCAGTAGCTGTATCATATGCATGTAAAAAAGCACGTATACATGAACCATTTCCTTGAATAGTAACTTTTTTATTTTCTTTTAGTTGTTTAATAAACCTTGGAATTACCTTTTCAGGATATTGATTAGGACCATAAACATTATTTCCTCTTGTAATAATTATTGGCATTTTAAAACTATGATTATAAGATTGTGCAATTAATTCAGCACCAGCTTTTGTTGCTGCATAGGGGTTTGTTGGACATAATATTGAATGTTCTGTTTTGTGTTTTTCATCAACATCTATCATACTTTCTCCATAAACCTCATCGGTTGATACGTGAATAAATCTTAACAAATTTTTATTATATCTTCTATTTATTTCAAGTAAATTATGTGTACCAACTATATTATCTTTTGTATATTCAAGAGAATCATTAAAAGAATTTTGTACATGTGATTGTGCTGCAAAATGTATTACATGGGTTATTTCATTAGATTGGAAAATATGTTTTAATAAATCATATGATTGTAAGTTACCTTCAATAAATTTATAATTGGATGAATTTCTAATGGATTCGTCAACATTATTAATATCAGCACAATAGTATAAAGCATCGAAATTAATAACTTTCATATCAGGATACTTTTTGCAAAAATAGTTAATAAAATTAGATCCAATAAAACCAGCGCCTCCTGTAATAAATAATGTTTTGATTTTATCAATTTGATTTTCAATTAAATCAGATGAATCAGCAGTTGTTAATTCAATAGAACTTGTTTGCTTGATTTCTTTAGGTTGTTTTCTAGTATAAGAACAAGCATATTTAATTAACATGTCTCTAACTGATTCTTTAATATTTTTAACTTGTGGATATAATGATTCTAATTTTGTTGTATCTAAAAAATTATTACTTCTATCACTTGCTAATATTTTTCTTTGTTCTTCAGCACTAAAATTAGACCAGGTAAATTCTGGATCAACTATTTCTTTAAACATTTCTAAAATTTCATTATGTGATATTAATCCTGGATTAGTTAAATTAATTGTTCCAGTTATTTTATTTTTCATCATATCCAATACAATAGGTAATAATTCGGGTAACACAGTCATACTATTTGGTATGCTACATATTTTTTCATATGTTGTTATTTTAGTTATAAAATTTCTAGGATTTTGTTCCCCAGTAATTGGCATTCTAATTCTTAAATTTAAAACAGAATCATCAAACATATACATTAATTGATCAGTAAATCCCTTAACTATTGAATAAGATGATCCAAAAAAGTTTGGTTTAGATTCTTCTGTAAAACCATTTATTTCTTCACCGAAAGGATGGGATTCGTCAAATTTGAATATACAACCTGTACCTAAATATGTATAATGGACATTATATTTTTTGGCAAGCATTGCTAATACTAATGGAGAAAATAAATTATCTCTAACATTTTCAACCAACTTACCTTCTTGTTCTAAATAATCAATTGTTGTATAAGTTTTTTCACCTATTTTACCATGAGTTCTACCAATAAATGAAACAATGTGTGTAGGTTGGATTATGCTAATTTCATTTTCTAATTCAGTAATGTTTTCACAATGAACTGAACCTAAAACATAGTTTACATTAGCATTTTGACAAATTTGAACAAATTGTTGTCCAATCCAACCTTTTGATCCGTATATTAAAATTTTCATTAATTACTAATATAAATTTTTGTTTATATAAACTCATATTAATAATTTTAAAATAACATTATTTTATATTTAATAAACCAAACAACCTAAACACGACCAAAATCATCTTCATACCTAACAATATCATCTTCGCCCAAATAGTCTCCAATTTGTGTTTCAATGAATTCAACATCTTCTTCGCCAATGTTTTCAATACGATGTAAAACTCCAATTGGAATATAAGTATGATAATTTTTAGTAATAATATGAAAATCTTGTCCTATTTGTAATTTTGCCTTTCCTTTAACTAATACCCAATGTTCTGATCTATGAGCATGAGTCTGTAAAGATAATCTTTTTCCTGGATATACACCTATTCTTTTAACTTTAAATCCAGGTCCTTCATTAATATTTATGTACCAACCCCATGGTCTAAATTCTTTAGTATGAACATCCAAAATATTTTTATTGTCTTTTTTAATTTCATTTACCAATAGTTTAATATCTTGAGAACTTTCAGTTGAACCAATATATAGTGCATCAGATGTATCAACAATTGTTAAATTATTAACATTATTTAGTACAACTAATTTATCAGATTTTACAAAACAGTTTGAAGTGTTCAATAATTTTGTTTCAGATTGTAAAACATTATCATATGAATCTTTTTTATGATGATCATACAAAGATTTAAATGATCCTATATCACTCCAATAACCATCATAAATAACAACTTTACCATCTGTTTCATGTTCCATTACTGCAAAATCTATTGAATCATCTCGTACATTTTTAAAAAAATCAGCATTTAATTTTAGTTCATTACTAATTATTTTTGAATTGTCAATTGTGAGTTTTGTTGCATTAAAAATATCAAGGGCATAAATTGCAAGTTGTCTATTTAAATATGCCCTGTTAAAAAGGAAATTACCAGAATTCCATAAATAACAACCTGAATTAAAGTATTCGGTTGCAACATCTATTTTTGGTTTTTCAACAAATTTAATTAATTTATTGAATTCATAATTTATGTATCCATATCCTGTTTCAGGATATGTTGGTTTAATACCAAATACAACAACATTTGTAATAATGTTTTGTGCATTTAATACAGCATTTGCAAATTTTTCATCTTCCCATATATGATCACTTGACATTACTAATAATAGTTCTGATTCTGAAATATGACTAACCACATTTATAGCAGCACATGTATTTTTACCAAATGGTTCACTAATTAACATGTAATTCATAACCCCAAGTTCTCCCATTTGTTGATTTATTAAAAAATTATGACTTACGTTAGATACAATATAAAATTTATTAATTTGATTAATTTTTAAAGCTCTTAGCACAGTTAATTGAAACATTGAATATTTATCATCCGTTAGCTTTAAAAATTGCTTTGGTAATTTATTTCTAGAAAGTGGCCATAATCTTGTTCCACTGCCTCCACACATAATAACACAATCCATTTAACTATATATTTTTAATATTATTTTATAAGTTAAATATACGCGTTAAATGTTCAATAGTTTCGTTTGGACTAGATACTGTTTGTCCAATAGTTCTTGGATCTGAATAAATTTCATAATCATTACCCCCAGGATTAGTTTTGTCACCGAAAAAATATATTTTATCGTATTTATTTTCTACAAATTGCAAACAGTATGTTTTATCCCATCCTTTAGGAAATACATCCATGCTAATTTGTCCACCAATACTAAATGTTAGGTTTAAATCTTTTAGTTCTTCTTGTAAGTATTTCACCATTTCAGATCTAATATTGTAAATTTTATCATATTCAAAAAATTGTTCGCGTTCTTCTTGAGAGCAACTTCTACCAACAGGACATAGATTAATCATTCCATTTCTAAATTCAATAAATGTCCCTCTTTTGACAGGAATATCAAGATCTGCCATATAATGTAAACTAGTATTAATTAAACGTTTTAATTTGTCTTCACCCATAAAATCTTTAATTGATGTTTTATTTAGCACAGCACCTTTGTAAAATGCACAAAGACCATTTTCTGAAAAAACATAATCAAATAATTTTAAATTTTCTTCTCCTAATTGTTCTTTTTGTTTGTCTAAATCCGAACCTCCTACTATACCTAAATCAACTTGACCGGTAGACTTCAGTTTAATTAGGATTTCTAACATATCTTGCTTAATTTTAAGTCTTGATGGAGTTAATGTACCATCAACATCAAATAAAACTAAAATACTCATTATGTAATAATAAAAATAAACATTTAAGTATTATTTTAATTTAAATGTTTAATTTTTAATTTAAATCTAATATATTTATAAAATGTCAATTAATTATTCTGAAAAAAAAGTTATAACAAAAGATATGCTGGATTTAACACATGAAAATTTTGATTGTGAAATTTATTACCAAGAATTTGAAAATTTTGATTGGGAACAATATGTACAAAACTATATTGATTTAAGACAAGCAGATATTAATAACATGGAAAAAGCATGGGAACATTGGATTACATATGGATTATTTGAAAATAGAACTTACAAAAAAATAATTAATGATGACTATTATAATTTTGACTGGGAACAATATTTAAAAAATTATCCAGATTTAATTAATAATGGTATAAATACAAAAGATACTGCGTGGAATCATTGGACTAAATATGGACTTTATGAAGGTAGAACACATGGTAATTTATTAGTTGAAAAATTGAAAAATAAATAGATATATACATTCTTATGGTGTTGTAATGGCCATTTATGCAACACCTTCTTATTATGATGAATTTATTGGACCTGAAGATGAAATTACCGAGTATAAAGAATTTGCTTTTAACTCAGCTGGACTTGTGTTAGATACTAAACTCGCCGAATTATATTGTCAAAATTCAAACTTTGATTTTAATGAATCGGTTATTTCGAACCTTAAAAAATATTTTAAAGTTTATACGCCAAAATACTTTACTGCTTTTAATAACGCTAGTATGAATGGTGATTTGTATATTGGTGTTAATGATTATGGATTTGTTAAAGGAATCCCTTATAAAGGGGAATTACCTACTGACTATCTAAAAGATAAAATTTATAAAAGTCTTGAAGAATATATTCAAAATTCTGATGTTTTTAATTTCAATGATATGATTGAAATTAATTTTATAAATATTTCAAAACCAGATAATCCGACAACGTCAACAAACCCGAAGTTTTTTGATTATCTTTGTAAAAAACAAGAATATCTAATCGAATATCAAAAGTGGGTTGAAAAATTTGAAAACTGGAAAATTAGATATGCATATTTTACTCAAAAACTTGTAGATCTTGTTAATAATAAAGAATCAAGAGAATTATTGGTACAATGGATTAAATCTAAAGATCCAAACAACTCATGTATTCAATTACTAGAAACTGATTATCAGCTTGAATATAAAGATCATGGAGAAATTGCAGTGCTTAAAGATGATCCTAAAAATGTATACTATTGGGTTTGTCTTTGGAAAGATCATGTTACAGATTATCTTAAGACTATTAAACCAGTTTTTTCACATGAATTTAATCAACATAACCTACCAGTTAATCTAATTGTAAGTGCAAGCGAAATGATCCCTTACTGGACAAATTTTAATCCTAATATGAATCTTTACTTAATTCATATTAAGTTTAAAAATATTAATATTGATTCAGACAATAAAATTGTGATTAAATATAGAGAACCAAACAAAAAGCAATGGATTTGTTGTTATCGTACAAAACACGTTGATGGTACTCCTCTTTGTCAACCATTTTAGTTACTTAATTTAATGTAAATCAAACAATATTAACATATTATTAATTTAATGTAAATCAAACAATATTAACATATTATTAATTTAATGTAAATCAAACAATATTAACATATTATTAATTTAATGTAAATCAAACAATATTAACATATTATTAATTTAATGTAAATCAAACAATATTAACATATTATTAATTTAATGTAAATCAAACAATATTAAAATATTAATTTAATGTAAATCAAACAATATTAAAATATTAATTTAATGTAAACAAATAAAGATTTTTATTTATTTCACCAACTATTTCATCTCTAATATTTAACAAATCAGAATCAGGAATATTATTTTGCATTTGTGATAAAATATCACGGGCTTGTTTATATGCAGATTCAATTCCTTTATCAGTAACTAAAGTTTCCTCGATAGAAATTTTATGAATAATTGGTTTAATTTGATATCTTCCAATAAACACTTCCATAAATTTATCAATATTTGCATCTAATACACCATCGAATCTATCTGATGCAACATGTCTTGGATAGGAGGTTGTGTTCCAATGATAAAGTTTATTAACAAGTTTTAAAGTAAAAAATACTTTGGTTAAGTGATTAATATATTCTTGGGTTGCCATAAATGTATATATATTAAAATAGAAAATATTTTAACAATTTAAAAAATTTATATATTTTTTTTAAAATTTAAAATAATTATTTTTTATTGATTATCAGAATAAACTTTTAAAACTCTTGCAGATGGATCAATATAATTTTTAATTTCTTTACCGTCAGAATTCCATTTTGGCTGCCAATAATGAGGAATAATATCAGCTCTTGATTCGCCAAAGAATTCACAAAATACTTTACGATAATAATAAGATTCTTTGGTTGGACATGCCCACTTATTTTCTCGTTTAAACTCTTCATCAGAAATAATCAAGTCAATATATTCTTGAATAATTTGAAACCATGATTTTTCTTTACTACTAATACCATCACTAAATGCCTCTTTTTTACGCCAAAGCACACAATCTGGTAAAATATCTGTACCATCAAATGCTTTACGAAGCCACCATTTTTCAATCCCTTTATATTTGGGATGTCTCCATTCACCGGGTACTGTCCAGTATGATGAAATAAATTCTGGATCAAGTAATGCAACGCGACCTTCTAGACCCCATCTACTAATACAACGATCTGCTCTACGACCATCAAAAATGTGAATTTTGTCCACATATTCTTTAGCACATTGATCTAATGCTGATCCGGATGGTGCATAGTAATTGAATAAATAAGATGAACACACTTCGTCAGGACCTTCTCCTACCATAACTACTCGCGCATCAGTTTTAGTTCCAATATGTTTACACACCAAATATTGTCCAATTGATGCTCTGATACTAGTAGTATCCCAAGTTTCTGTTGTATAAATTACATCTCTGATAGCTTCTAAACCTTCTTCAGGTGTAAAAAAGACTTCTTTATGATTAGAACCAATATGTTCTGCTACTTTTCTAGCATATAATAAATCAGTTCCTTCATTCATTCCACAACAAAATGTGTTGATTGGTTGACCCAATAATTTTGCACTAATTGAAGCAACTAATGATGAATCAACACCACCTGATAACAAAAATGCTATTGGGCGATCTGCTAATAATCTACGTTTTACAGAATTAATTACAGATTCACGAATTTCTTTCAAAAAAGAACTTTCATATGCAAGTATTTCTCCTTCACACATATGTTTTATTTCATGATGGGTTAATAATTGATTAGTGTTATATACTGTTTTAAACTCGTATCTATCAGTTGATCCAATAGTTCCAAAATTATCAAAATTAATTTCTAAAATTGAACCAGGTGGAAATTCTTCCACTTTATCTTGAAAACTGTCCATACCCTTAATTTCTGAACAAAACATAAGAGCATTAGATTCAGTTGTTGGTTTATGATAATATAATGGTCGGACTCCAATCTGATCTCTCCCCGCCACGATCTGTTTTAAATTTTGAAGTCTATCAAACTCAAATAACACAAAAGCAAACTCACCCTTAACCTCATCAACAAATAATTTTGAAAAAGCTCCTATATGAGTACGTCCATTAGGATTATACTTGGCGTATTTAATATAGAGCTTAGGAATAGTCATACAATCTGAATTGTTAGGAATAATTAATTCATGGGTTTTAATTAAATCTCTAAAGTTATAAATTTCACCATTACAAATAAAGATAATTGTTCTTTCGCCATCTTCAATTGTATATGGTTGATTAGCATGAAATGTTGGGTCCATAATTGCTAAACGATGAAAACCAACAGATACATTTTTAATAGTTTGAAAATTAGACATATCGGGACCTCTTGGTTTAATTGCCATGAAATCTTTGTAAAGTTTATCAAACGGGGGTGATGTTTTTAAAAGTTGAATATAAGTCCAAATACCACACATTAAATTAATGATACTATATGATAATGACTCTTTAATTCAAATTTTTTAGTCGTTTATATTAAAAAAATATTTACTATTTATTTCATAATAATGAGCATTGAGCATAACTTAAAAAAAGTTGTTAATTTAGAAAATTCAAGTCATAACAAGCTAAGTCCAAAATTACATACTTTGATTAGATTAGATGGCCATAATTTTTCTAAAATGATAAAAAAAATTAAATTAAATAAACCATTTGATAATAATTTTACAGAAATCATGAAATCAACTGCTATTGAATCAATGGACTATTTAAACTGCTCTATGTGTTATGTAGGATCAGATGAAATAACTTATTGGATTAAAGCTTTAACCAAAGAACAAATAGAAAAGGGTTTAGAGTTACCATTTTCTGGTAGAATTCAAAAAATAACAAGTTTATTATCTGGTAAAATTTCAACTACCTTCACTCTTAAACTAGGAAAAACAATTGGATGGGATAAGCTAGAAGGCGTTGAACCACATTTTGATTGTAGAGTATGGCAAGTTCAGTCTTGGGAACAAGTATTGGATAATTTTAAAGAAAGAATGGGATATGTAACATTAAATGCTAAAATTATGTGGGCACAAAATTTTATTTCAAATAAAGATTTAAATAGTCTTAGTGCTGATGACGCTATTAAAAAAATATTAAATGAAAAATCAATTAATTACAATGAATTAGTAGATAAAGCAAATAGTTTAGGTACATTAATATATTTAGAAAACGAAAAAAAAGAAAAATCTATTGACATAATTGGAGATATTGGATCTGTTACATTTACAAGAAAAGTAAAGAAAACTGTTAATTATACATCAGACGATTTAAATAAACTAAAATTTGACTAGTTATTTGGTTTGGTTTTAGTCTGTTCTATAATATTTGTCCCATCTATCTTCATTTATTTCTTGATAATATGTATCATCAATGTCTCTATCTCTTTTACAATTTTTAATTGATGGTTTAGATTTTGAGTGTAAAAATATAGCATTAAAAATAGTTTCAACACAACCTGTTTTTACAAGCAGTGATGTGTTTCTTCTTGGTACAACATAATATAATTCTAATGAACTATCACTTAAATCATTAAATAACCAATGTATTTCATAATAATCTGGTGTTCCAAAACTTACTTGTTGATATATTATTTTAGAATTAGATATTTCTCTAATTCTAAAATTAACTTGATTGGTTTGAAAAATATTTATCATAGAATTTACATATTGAAAACTTTTTGAATTTAATACTTGGTTGTGATTAATATTTGTATTATTGGTATCATTTTGATTTGAGATATTATATACATTAAACATTATAATTTAAGGTAGTTATAATATTTAAATTAAAATTCAATTTTATTATCTTAAGTAGATTTTAAATCTACTAATAGTTTTGATATTAAAATATCTAATTTAGTACTAGATTCAATAATTATAGAAGATTTAGAGTTTTTATATAAGGACCAGGTATTTGTTTCCATATTTAAAATCATTTTATATATAGTATTTGAATAATCATCAAAACTAGATGCTTCTTGTTCAAATTCTAAAAATTTTGAGTTTTCATTGGCTTTATTAATTGTTAAAAACATCATATTTGTTTTTTTATAAATATAATGCTGTAGTTCTTCGGCTAATTTTATTCTATCTCTTCTCAAGTTTAAAATCTGATCTTGTATTTGTCGATTTTGTTTATAAATATTTTTTATGCTTTGGTCATAAATATTACCCGAACTTGC
>VFQS010004215.1_pt1 | contig 10554 bp, 14 predicted proteins | sample 3512361 | NCBI WGS metagenome assembly VFQS01 (sample SAMN10412375, study PRJNA504923) | tailings metagenome | isolation source: Relicate 1 Philex TSF3 active mining | place: Philippines | reverse complement strand
CCCCAAAACCCCAAAACCCCTTGTTGTTTCAAGATCCATATGAAAAATATAATACAGTCAGTCAGCGTTCGACAATTGAGATCTTTGAATAGATTTCCTTCAAAATTCTCTCCTTTCTCTTGTTCAAAAACCAGGTCAACAGAGAGGCGAAGAAGAACATGAGTATCATGAAAGTTCCTAAGCTGTACGGTTCAGTTCCAGGTTCTGCAAAATTACCAAATTTTTCTTAGTTTTAGAGGTATTCTGCATGTGTACCATTGAACACAGTGCACAATTCATTTAGATATTTGTCTTCAACAATCTTGTCTTGCTCCTTGAGTTAGCAGCGTTTGATCATGCGAAATCCAGTGTTCTAGCACTCAGGGATAACTTATAGCTCCTTGAACGTGCAAACTCTACACGGGTCATGAACTACGCACACTTCGCTAGAGACATGCCCTCCTCTCTGATTGGTCTCTTCCTCGTTGATAATCTGCTTGGATATGATGGTTTCTTCCTCGAGTTGTTGTTGGTCGCCCCCTCTCCTCCTCTGTTCATCAACGATTTACTGTTTCTTTGCATTCCTAATGTTTTGATACCTCTGTGTTGATGCCATTTTAATTTATATTAATAATAATAGAAGAATAATGTTCGAGGCTTTAATAACGAATGTGCTCAACAAGGTACTCGGCAACTTCATAGAGAACCTTTAGCCGCACCAGCTGGACATCTCCCTGCTCAAGGGCGACGTGAACCTGTTGGATATGAAGCTGCGTGCGGACTTGTTTGCGTCCTTGCCCCTGCCGTTCGCACTGATCTTCGGACAGATCGGACGCATTCACATAAGAATTCCGCCGCTATGGCGGCTTCAGAGTGAGGCACTCGTGATCGAAATCAGTGACATACTGGCGATAATCAGGCCTAAGCACGTCAAGGAGTGGAGTGAAGAGGTTGAGGTGAGGGAGTACCAGGAGAAGCAAAGGAAGAGGCTGGAGTAGTATGAGCTGATACAGGAGAATGCCAAAGATGCAGTCGAATACCTGACCTGACATGCTGAGCAAGCAACTCCGACAGATCAGGATAGTGCCAGTCCTTAGTCTTAGGAAAGCAAAATTGATTAATTGGTCGACAAGATCGTTGACAACTTACAGATTAGGATAAGAAATATCTATATCAGGTACGAAGACTCCTATAGCTCTCCTCATTCAGGAAAATTTGCTGTCGGAATCCTTCTTTAAGAATTGGTTACTCACACTACAGACCGTGACTGGCGCCAGATGATCATGCAAGACGCATCCTAAGAATTCACTCATAAGCTTCTCAAACTCACTAACTTCTCTGTATTCTTGGATTTTCATGATCAATACCAGTCAACCCGACCGGTAAAATCGATTATTCCAGAGCAATATCCAGATTTCAAGGTAGTTATTGAGAAAGAATTCAAGAATCCTCACAACTACATCCTGGAATCTTTTTCGATGGAGGCTCGTCTTCTTATTAATAAGAAACCAGAAAAGAACATAAGAGCGAAATTTGATGTCGATGTCATCCTGGGTGGGCAATTTTATCAGTCTCTTGATAAAGGTATCGGGTTGACAGTGCATTCGCCACAAATAGTGAGAGTAACCAAGCTCATCGAGTATATCGGATTCTTCTCAGACTTCCAGCAGGGTGCGACCTAGGACTTCGAAGATCGTCCCTTGGACTAGGACACTGCAAACGGCTATATTTAGCTCTACACCGAGTTCAAAGAACTCTCGCAAAACAAATCACTTCTGAGAGAAGCCTCTACCATTACCAAGCAGGTCAACCTTAAGGTGCATATTTAGCAATTGAAGTTGAAGCTTGAAGAGATAGAGTCCAGGTACTCAGCTGATAAGATCATAATGCTTCGCTCATATGCATTGAAGGTAATTCAGTAGAGGGAGGAAGAGAATGTCTCTAAAGGCTAGATAGTCAAGTAGGTAAAGGAGAAACGCAGTCAGCTAACTAAATGGGGCGGGTTGTTTACAAGTCGAGACGAAGAGAACGAGAATGACAGGGAGGTATAGCAGTTCCAGAAGAAACTTGAAAAATAGCTGCAGAGAAAGCTAATTCAATAAAAGGAAGAATTGGATTTGGAACTAACTAGGCTGACTGAAGAATTAAGCCAAAACACCTCTTTTATAGGTAAATCGGCTATAGAATAGCAGAGTTCGCTTGAAGAATCAAAAAAAGATCAACAGTCTGATGACTTTCTAAAGCTTGATCTAACCATTTCAATACCCATTTTCAAGCTGGATTTAATAAATGAGTATGCACACCCAGTGTTGGAAATCAAAATTCTCAAGCAGGTTAGTCTCATTCAAATAGGAACAAATTTTCAACTTTTTGAATTCTCAATGACTGCTCTTATTGCCAAGGACTTGTGGACCAAGGCAAGTGTTGAATTTTCTAATATCATCGAAACCAGAGACATCGACAATGAAGGAGAGGTGAGCCCTGATCTCCTTGAAGAAGACATTCATCCTTCAAAAATCACATTAGAAGAAGATAAGAGGGCTTTAGTTATCAGTCTTGAAAGTTAATCAAATGATTAGATTCCTACTAAGCTATCGATCTCAAGTGAGCGCACACTGTTTATTATTCCAGTATTTCCAGTCATCAATGAATTGATTAGGACGCTTTCAAACGCTTTTAAATCAGAAGAGATAGATATGAATTATTATCAAGAAGCAGCAACAGAGAAGGCTTTAGAATTCATGAACAAGGGAAAGTAGCTTCTAAACAGTATCAAGAAAGGAGACTACGAGCACAGTGCAATTAATATGAGCGTGCATCTTTTTGCACCAATGATTTTGGTTCCTGAAGATTACTTTGACATTAAGAAGCCTTGTATCCTTATTGACTCAGGAATTATATCTCTAAAATCAGATTTGATTCCACCTGAGCATTTCAAATAAGGTAAGAATCTTAAATTAGTGACAAGTGCCTCAACACTGTACGACAGATATGAGTGTGGTTTCTCAGACTTTCAGATAAATTTGCTTCCACATGGCCTCCCTCAAGGGGGCATCCCCTCGATTTCCCGTGGCTGCGGCACTCAGATCATCAAAAAGCTTAACATTCACCTCGAGTTTCTCAACTGTTTGGAGCCAATGCATCCTCTTTATCCCACCCTTGAAATGGTCTTCATTGTGCAGAACTTTGAAATACTCGCGAGCTTCAATGCTTTCTACACGGTGATGCGGATTCAAGAGCGGTTCGTCGACACCATCATCAATGACGAAGAGCTTATATTCCAGAAGCCTTAATAAAAAGAAGGGAAGTAGGTCATATCGATGGAGGTAGAGTCATGGGAAAAATATAGGGAGGAGGCAAGAAAGAGGAGTACTTTAAAAAAGGCTGAGTCATTGGAGTAGGCATAGAGGGGGAGTAAAGCAATAAAAGGTGTAGACGAGCGATAATTAATAATGAAGGAGGAATAGAAAAAGGGCGTTGAAGCTCAAGAAGCTTATGAGGTTGGAACGGATACAAGTTTTCGAATGTATTTCTCTGTCGAGAAGTTTTAGGTAATTATATACCATGATGTGAAGTCTGAAAGGTTCCGAAATTAGACCACAATGGAAAATTTATTGTAAGGATTATTTTGTTTTTGATTTTTTAAGCGATGTTCTGATGTTGAATCTTGGAGTTGAAATTGATTTGGACCGCTATAATGATATCCATGTCAATACAAATATCTACAAACTTACGATTGGAGACATCCACAAGAAAAGCAAAATTGCTGATTAGTTTAGGGTAAGTATTTACAACATCAATATGATGAAATATTTTTCAGATGATTTTATCGAGTTAAGTCCCTGATCTTCCCTAGCAATACCTGGGAAGACGTTACAAATATCTGGAAGTGGGAATTATGAAGAAGTCTCTTCTCAGTATCATAGAGTCTGAGTAGATGTCAAGAAATTTAATCCTGAATGAATTGCGGCCCTAATACAATATTCCATCAAATATAGAGCATTAAGTAGATGTAAGAGTAAGCTTGTTTAGAGCGAAACATGAAATATCCGTCAAAGTTGCAATTTCTGACATCAAACTTATTTTTACACTGCCAACGACATCTAAGATCCAGCAAATTCTTAAGGAACTTGACCGTACATTTGATAGACTCGATGTAGAAAAACTCAAGGATCGTAAAGCAAAGCTCTAAATCTACGAATATATCATTCTCCATTGTCTTTGCACAAAGACCATTATTTCTTCAAGCAACAACAAAGAATAGGATTTCCTTATGCGCACATTTTCGAATTTTGCTCGTGATAACAAGTTGGACCCAAGAATTAACCAAAGTGAGATCAGAGATGGGATTTAAAGGCTTAAGACAGCCTGGGACATGAGAAAAGCACAAAAAGAACAGGATGCAAAAGCGAAAAAACAGGGAACACTTAATAGCTTTGCAAGGAAATCTAGTTTGGCCATCGTCTAAGAAAGAAAGGAAATAGTAAAAACTAAATTGATAGTCACTGCTAATATTAAGTCCTTTCAAGTATGGATTCCACTATATGCTGATAGCGAAAATTCATAGCTACTTTAGCTATCTCTTTTCAGTGAATTCTCCTTTGTCAAAAATGCTGTCGAGGAAAACACCATTGACATAGAATTGAATGAAACAGTCGACGAAGATGTTCATGAATCTCGATCACAAATAGGTTTTGCGGTTAATCAACTTACAGTCTAGGTAGTATAATGTAAAGACCTTATAGAATAAATATCTCCAAGAGTCAGCCCGATGAAATTTAGCAAATCCTCTATTTCAGACGAAGATTTTTCGGACTCGGACGAAGAATTTGACCCTCTTATGCAATCGATTAAGCGTCGTCAAATGATCATCCCACCAACAAAGATGTCGGTCAAGATTCAAAGTTCAACTAATTTCAAACCCGAAGAAAATGGAAAGACCAACATCAAATTAAATGTTGATCCCCTAGCAATATAGATTGGGTTCAAGCATATTGACTTCTTCAATATAATCATGGTATAGCTCAATAATACTCTCGCTTTCTTCAATGAGTAAAACGGTGAAGAGAGTTAATTTGGTACCGATAAAATGGGATCGCCCCGAAAAATAAGCAGCCCAACTAAGATGAGAGAAGAAATAAAGTAATCGGAGATTAAGATCAAGAAGGCATTGAAAATTGAGGAACAAAAGGAATCAAAATTCGGAAAATACAATCCATTAAAAAGTTAAAATCTGAAAGACATCACCGAAATTAAAATACGCTTGGAATCTCTTACGCTTTCATTGAATGACGATGAGTCATCTAAGTAGAACCTTCCTTTGATCTTAGCAGAATTTAAAAACATTACAGCAATTTTAAAATCAGCAGAGTATAATGAAAATGCAGGATCCTTTATTTTAAAAAAGTTGGGCCTCTGGCAGACTTTGCAACCTTAATCAGTTCCTCACTTTGACTTTAATTCATCAGTATTTATGCAAATGAGTTACTACAATCCGAGATCCTTGTCTTTTGAGCCTCTCCTCGAAAAGTGGGATTTCGGCTTAGATATTTTGCAAATTGCTCCCTTCACTTAGAAGAAGATATCTTTTCACAGTGACAACTAATTCAACCTCAATCTTACTTTCGGTATGGCTTTGACTCTGCGAAAAATTCTTGCCAGGCTAGATAAGAGCTTTAAGCATGCAGATGTGATGCGGAAGGTAGAAGAGGGATGGGCAGTGAGTGCAGATGAATTTGAGATGTCTTTGAACTATAGAAGAAAGATTTTAGAGGAATAGGATGATGAAGAGAGTAGAGGAAATCTTAAAAGGCATCAGGAATTGTGTGAGCCGGGATTCATTTTCTAGAATTAGATGGGCATAGATGTCAAGTTTGCATTGAATGATGAGTTCAGCGACGATAATCTCGAAAGTTCAATATTCAACGTTGAGTATGACTTCAGAAGACAGTCCATTCATTAGAAGAGTGCCAATATGGGGGACAAACGGAAGGTTCCATTCTTTACTCTTAGTGCTAATAGCTCAGAGATGCTTTAAAAGAGTTATGGAGAACTGATTGAATTGCAAAACGAAACACTAATATTTAGAAGTGGAGGCCTTATGATTGAGCAGCTTGAGGAAGACCCATTGAGACTAGATTTTAAATTTAGAGGGCTCTCAAAGATTTAAGCAGTGCCAATCGAAAACATAGGCGTATTCTCATATTAAGCGAAGATAACAGATTAATTGTTCACGCATCAAATCCCTAAAAAATCTATCTTTAGGTCTCCTTTGAGAGGAGCCTATGATGATTAAATGACTTGTGGAATAATCATTAACATAACAATGGAGGGCAATTAGAAGAAAATATCTTTGGAATCTTAGGTTATGATAAGAAATAATACCAGGACACCGATTAAAATTTTTGTGAAAACGCCTCTGCAACTTGATTAAGACCTTCGGAAAGATCAAATCGCAGATATCGGCCCAGAATCTCAATTTAAAGTACCTCTGCACTGGCTTATCAGTGAAACAAAACTCTCTATGTACCTGAGCACTATTCAAGGGAACCAGCTTTTATTTAAGAATTTGGCTAAAACATTCACTCCATCAAGAGAGGTAGCGAGGCTATCTGAGAAACACTCAAAGATCGTGAAGCTAACTTTTGATCATTATGCAAGTCTTGACATTTAGGGCTATAGTTGCTTTCCAAAATCTACATAATCAATCAACCCTCTTTAGTATGTGATCTCTTTCAACTATCCTTTGATGATCAGCAACTACAATTTTCACCCTCTTCAAATCAATGCCTAATCACACCTCGAACACCAGCCTGTGGCAAGAATGGCCCCTAAAGAGACATCCTATATAGATACTCTAGATCTTGTTCCAAGTCATATGAATCTTTAATGGATTATTCACGAATCATCAATGGACAAATACACCTTGTACACTCATCACTTCGATGTTGCTTAAAGATCGCAATGGTAGATCTAAGGTGGAAATTTAGAGAAATTCAAAAATCAAACAGCCAAAAAGAAAATCAAGCTTTTTATGGAAGTTAGAAAGGTGCATCACACACAGCTTGCAAGTGAGTCTTTAGAACAAGAGAACCCGTTGGAAAACTTTGAATTGAGGGAAAGAATAATGGACTTTACGAGTAGTTATCAAGTGATGGTATATCCCAAGTATATGGTTGTCAACAAAACGTCGATCCAGCTTCAATCAGAAAAGCAGATTTTCGAGCCTTACTCGAACAACTACTTCAACATAAATCACGATAAAGCTTCATTTAGAGTACCTGGGTATCGATATTCTGATAGCTTGAATATCAACACTGTTGGTATCTCTGGTATCCTGGCCATGGATATAGACTCAAAGGAACACGTGCGTCTAGAACGAATCCTTCCAGGTAGGGAATACTTTCCGCAGAGGCTTGATTGTGGTCTTTCAATATCAACTGCAACTGCACCATTTAATAAGACCTTTATTATTTCTATCACTCCAAGGTACTAACTGATAAATCACCTCAACGTTCCCTTAGTGGTCAAATAGAAGAATAGAAACAACCAGATTCTGTTCAAAGATCAGAGCATGACCTATTTCTTTGAGTCAAAGAAAGAGCGTTTTATAATGATCCGGGAGCCTTCCAACGAAGAATTGAGTACCTCGAAACTTCAAGAGGAACTTGCAAATGACTTAGCTTGGTCCTCTCCTTTTTCAATCGATGACGTAGAAGATTTCTAGGTTTCATATCCTTAAAATCAAAATTTCTCAAGTTACTTCAGAGAATAGCCACAGTCGAAATGGTACGAACCCAATCATAAAAATGATTTCTAGAGATTTGTAAGGATTCTTGTCAAAACTTAGAACGAAGCATCAATATAGATTATTTTCACGAATCCTCAAAATCCAGAATACGAAATAATTAATAGATCAAGCTTTGATCTTATTTTTGGCCAGGTAGAAAATGATACAATTTTAAAACAAATACAAAATCTGAAACTTTAAGAGCAAAACTTTGAGGAACTAGTAGTTGCCAAGAAACTCTTCAATTTGCCTCATCAATCTTAGATTCCTTTTGCCTGGGTACAAAGGGTCTAGTCAAATAGAATAATAGGTTTGAAACTTGGACATACTCAGTAACTTCTTGAAATTGACCTAGAAAAAGCCATCCCACTGACATAAATAGTTTCTAAAGATGCTGACTTAAGATTAGCTTTTGAAATCAAGGTATCTGGATATTCCAAGAAACTAATCTTTTCAAACATCTCCGATTCAACATTATCTTAAGAGACTTAAAATAAATAGGGGTCTCTTTTCCTGTAAAATTTGCTAAAGAAACTATTATGGCACAAATAATCAATAAAATTCAAGTTAAGAGGTATTGGACTGAGTTTTATCGATGAAACTCCTTAAGAGCTTTTGTATTTTACTTTCCATGGCCTTAAGGTTTCTTTATATCAATGGCTAGAGCCGAGAAATACAGGAGAACCATCGGAGGATTGGAGCGACGAGGCCTGTTATTTTGACTTGAACTCAAAGATTCGTGGCTCTCTAAAGCATCTTTAACTTGACAATATGATCAGCTAAACAATGCCAGTGATATTAATCCCGTCTAAACCTCTTAACAAGAGCGAAAAGGATAGTCATATGATGATGGAGGAGCGAATTTAGAGGTAAATGGATGAAGAAATGAAAGAGGAAGAGCCTCATGGGATCCAAGGTCACAAAAAAACTGAAGAGTTGAGTCCACCATTCATTCAGTTTATAGTGTCTTACTCAGAAAGCACTGATGAAAAGAATGCTTCCTTTCGTTTGAGAACAATGTAGTTTGCTATGCAAGAATTCATATTCCAGATTGATACCTCTATTTTCAATAGCAACGTTAAATTTGTAATGGAGCTAATTGACACATTTTCTGAATCTTCCCAAAACAAGGTTATAAGAGCCACACCAGAGAGTTTCCACAAATTCATTAATATCAAGAGAGAAGAGGTATGTGATGATCTAAATGCAAAGAAACAGGAATCATAGAATGCTTCTGATTCTGAAAAGAATGAACAAACTATGCTTGCAAACAAAATGTTTATCGAACTGATACACTTAGGTGCAATAAAAGCTATTATTACTTTCAGACTTGAGAAAAGAGCAGTAGAGTTAGATATCGCTGATCCAGCCAAAGGCTTTGGTGCAGCAAATCTATTCTATACACTTTTTGCAGCTGTAGCTAGTATTTCACAATCCCCGATTACTTTCAAAGAGCTCATCTTGATTGACACCTTTGCCACCCAGGATAGTCTCACGAACCAAATCATCATGAATTATTTCCGCCAAGGCATCATGCAGTTCTACAAGTTGATTGCTAGCTCGGACATCATCGGCAACCCTCTAGGCCTTGTCAACAAGCTCGGCACTGGTGTCTATGAATTCGTAAGTGAACCTTCTAAGGGATTGCTGCAAGGTACCGATGAATTTGTTGGAGGGGTAGGAAAGGGCGTGCAGAGTTTGGTATCGAACGTGATCTCAGGCAGCTTTGAATCGATGTCAAAGATCACTGGCTCGCTATACACGGTTGTGAAAAACGTGTCTGGTGAAAAAAATGCTCAGATAAAAAGAAGTGAACATATCGGAGAGGGGATATACTATGGCGTAAAAGGAGGAGTAAAGGAGTTGGTGCAAGGTGTGACTGGTATAGTTACAAAACCGATTCAAAAGACACGCGAAGAAGGCGCCAAAGGATTCTTTAAAGGGTTGGGATCTGGGATCGTTGGAGCAATCGCTGCGCCAGTTACTGCAACTCTAAGAGCAGGTACTTCAATGACTTAAGGTGTAGCAGCTTCTGCTACATCTTTGGGAATGATTGGCAAAAAAACTGTTGATACTCAATCCATGTAATCTAGATTTAGGCCTCCACGTTACATAAGTGCCAAAGGAATTATGCAAGAGTATGATGAGGATTTGGCACTCGTTAGGCAGATCTTGGTTACTAAATATTTTGGTCAGTACGGAGGAGATTCGATTAAGTTCTATTCTCTGCTTCCACTGACAAAAAAGAGCGGAATAATTAAAAACAACGATCCTTCATCTTCAATTCTGATCATTACAGAAACAATGCTTCTCTATTTCAGATTAGAAACAAACGATAAAAAAAGAGGATCAGCTCACAGAATTTTTAAAACTCGTTTACGAAAAATACAGTCCTGCGAACTCTTTAAAGTGCATCTCTTGGGACCAACTTATTCTAATAGACGCCCAACATAAAGTAGCATGTCGATATACCACATTGTTTTGACTTGTTATAGTTAAGTGAAGGGATAAAAGAAGTTTACTTTGGTGAGTAATGATTATTCAAAATTTGAGAAAATATATAAGCTTCTATCTGTGTAAGTAATTCCTCCATTTTTATTATCACAAATTTAGGTTGCCATTTTGTGAAGCAGTAAATAGGGTGAAAAAATAAAGGAACAGTAAAGTCTTAGGAATTGTGGAGAAGTAGAGGAAAGCAGGCTCTTCTATATTTTGATTGTTACCATTAATTCGATGTACATTTATTGGTCAATTTATGAGATGAAAGGGGTTTTGGGGTTTTGGGG
>VFQS010004213.1_pt1 | contig 10555 bp, 10 predicted proteins | sample 3512361 | NCBI WGS metagenome assembly VFQS01 (sample SAMN10412375, study PRJNA504923) | tailings metagenome | isolation source: Relicate 1 Philex TSF3 active mining | place: Philippines | reverse complement strand
TAGATATGTTAGAATTAATAAGAAATTTTCATCGTAGAGGATTTATTCATCGAGATATTAAACCAAATAATTTTTTATTTAATTATCAAAAACCGTTCGATAAATTATATATTATGGATTTTGGATTGAGTAAACCATATGTTATTAATGGAGAACATATGGATATTAAATTTGATAGATCTTTAATAGGTACTGCACGTTATTGTAGTTTAAATATTCATTGGGGTATAGAACCATCGAGACGCGATGATTTGGAATCAATAGCATATATTTTAATATATCTTTTTAAAGGTGTTTTACCATGGCAAGGATTAAAAAAAGATAAAAATAAAAATCAAGTTGAAAAAATAGGAGATAAAAAATTAACAACACAAACAGAAGACCTTTGTAAGGATATGCCAGATTGTTTCAGATTATTTTTAGATTATGTTCGCAAATTAAAATTCGAACAAAAACCAGATTATGATCATATTTTTGAATTATTTAATAATGATATTACTAAATTAAATATTACTCCACAATATGATTGGGACTAAATTATTATTTAGTTAACTTAGTTATAATTAAAAAAAATAAATTTATTTAAGTAAATGTATATTATTTATAATATATATATGTCTATCAAATCAATGCATGAATTCTTTTCAAATTATTGTGTTTCAAATACACAATACACATACATTTATCCAGATTATCAACAAGCAGAAAATAAACGATATGAAATATTAAATGATAATCCAGAACAGAAAACATCTGTTGGAGTTTTTCCAGTTTGTAAATTTATGACTCAAGAAAAACAAAAAAAAGTATGTAAACAAAAAGCGGATGAATATTATAAATTTTTTCATTAAAAATTGAAATTATTATATGTTGATAGATTTATAATAATTAATAATTATTATAAATAAAATGTCTATTAAATCAATGCATGAATTCTTTTCTAATTTTTGTGTATTTGAAGCAGTTGATCCACATATACAAACAGACAATAAATCTTACAACACGAGTATTTTTTCAAATGAAAACGATGCGAGACAACATATGAGAGAATTACATTTATGTGATATGCAAGAACTTGATAATTTAGAATATGAACGTAAAATAGGTACAATAAGTCTAAGAGAATATGATGAAAAGTTTGACAAAATTATACGTACAGATAGACAACTTGTTAGAGTCTGTAAATTTATGAATCCGCAAAAACAAAATTCAGTATGTATGAAAAAAGGTTATGCGTTTTATCAATAAAATGTTTTATTAATAAAAATTGATTTTTTTATTTTTTTTATATATCTTAAATTATATATCTTAATAAAATTATATATTTAATTAAGATAATGTCAACAATAGAAAATCTTGGTAAAACTTTATTAAATGATTTCCATCTAGCAAATTATAGAAAAACATTTAATTATGATTTTGTAATTGATTTTAACGATCCAGATAAATCAAATGATAATATTAAAAATTTTATAAAATTCAATTTGAATATAGATTTTGATTCTAATTATATTGATATAATACATAAACAAATACCAGAAATTGGGTTAAAATATCATATCGATGATTGTGTCTTAGTTAGTAAGAAATCTGAACCAGAATATAATAAAGAAAGATACATTAAAATATCGGATAACAAATATTTATATTTTAATAATCGATTTAATAAACTTCCTACAAAAACAATAATATTTTATTCATCAACTTTTGAAATTGATTTTGAAGGTGGTATATTAAAACTATGTGATTCTACAGAGATTAAGCCACAAAAAGGATTTGGATTAGTATTTGATTCTAGAGAGGTTCATATGGTTACTCCTATAAAATCTGGAATACGTAAAGTAAGTATTGTTAAATTATATAAATAAAAATAAATTATATAATTAATTTATTTTTATTTATAATTATAATATATATATATGAAATTAAATACAATCTTATTAATTGTCTTAGTTATATTAATTATAATAATATTTTATCAAAACACATCAAATCAAGAAAATCTTGATGCAATACCTTTATCAAATGAAGCTATTCAAACTATAGCTAGTATTTATAATAATCAGAATTTGCAAGTTACTAATTTGAAAGTTACCGGTAACTTTAATATGATACCTAGAGGTTCTATTATAGCTTTCAATGGAGAAACTACACCGGAAGGGTGGGCATTGTGCGATGGTACAAATGGAACACCAGATTTAAGAGGTAGATTTATATTAGGAAGTGGTAGCGGTAATGGATTAACACAACGTAATTTAAATGATAAAGGAGGAGAAGAAAATCATAAAATAACTATCGATGAAATGCCAAAACATCATCATTATACAATAGATAGAAAGATTGGTCCTTATTTTGATCAATATCTCGGCTTTGCAAATACTGCATATAGTGGCGGTGGAGGAAATACATTAGGTACAGATGGAGGAGATGATAGTAAAAGATTTGTTACTGGTGATTCTGGTTTAGATAAAAGCATGGGCATTATGCCACCATATTATGTATTAACTTATATTATGAAACTCTAAAAAAATATAAATTAATTTGTATATTTGTTACCAATAAAATTTGTTAAAGACAAATTTTCTAGCTTGATAATAATCTTTAATTATTTTTTTACCGATAAAAATAGCTAAAAATCTAAACTCCGCAGGATTTAGATTTTTACCACTCTCCTTCTTCTGCTTTTTCAAAATTCCATCCCTCATTCTCTTCATTGTGGGCACCTTGATATGCATCTACTCTTGTCTCAAAAAAGTTATCTTTTGAATTAATCCCAATAAGTTCCATAAATGGAAAAGGATTCTTAGCTAAATACATTTTTTCATACCCGAATAATACAAGTAATCTGTCAGATACATAACGAATATAATCTTTTAACATATCAACATTCATCCCGATCATAGATACTTGGATGCCGTCAGCATGAAACTCATCAACTAAGAGCACAGCTTCATTCACCATTTGTTTAACTTCTTCATATGGAATTCTGTTTTGAATGAAAGAATACATAGTTGCGTCAGCATTAGTATGCATACCTTCATCACGTGAGATTAATTTATTAGATTTTACAAGACCAGACATAAATAGTTTATTTTTACCTTTCATTAGTTTGAGCCAGAAAATAGATGCAAATGCTCCACTAAAAAATATACCTTCAACAATACCAGCTGCAAAAATAGCATATGCAATATGTGATTTATTTTGGATCCATTTAAATGCCCAATCTTTCATAGCCTTAATAGATGAAATATTTTTTATCGCATTAAAAAGATATTCTCTTTCAGCTCTATCAGAGACAATATTATTTAACATATTTGAATATACTTCGCCATGAATATTTTCCATCATATATTGAAATCCTAACATAATCTGTGCTTCTGATACTTTAATTTCATTCATAAATCGTTCTCTGATATTAAAATTAACAATACCGTCACTAGCTGCAAAAAATGCTAAAATCATTTTTACAAATTGTTTTTCATTTTCGGCAAGAGTCATATAATCCTTATTATCATTGCTAAAATCTACTTCTTCGGCTTTCCAAAATGAATCTTCTTGTTTCTTATATAAATCCCATAGCAGCTGAAATTTTGGTTCAATTGGGAGGGTGGTTAATCGGAAATAACGTTCATCGCATAGAGGTTCAGTCGACATTTCTAGAGTAATATTAATAGTAGAAAATATATTTTTTATATAATTTTATAAAAACTTATTTTATCAATTTTTTTAGTAAGTTAACTATATTAAAATTTAAAACATAGGCAAAAATTAGTTAGGATAATTTTAATATTACGTTATTTTTTTATTAATTAAGCATTAATTAAGTAAACATTATTATATATGAATTGTGTAATTGGTGGATTAATTGGTTTGACAATTTTTGCTTTCGAATTAGAATCAGATGATATGGGAGGGATTATATTCAGAATGGATAGTAGTGGTAGAAAAGTATTATCTCCAGAAAGCATTAAAGAGATATTAAAGGCACCATTTAAATTTAAACAATTTTGGACAGATTCTAATTTAATAAAAGTTAATTGGATTTTTATGGGTCTACTTGGTGGTTTTATTGGATATATCTATCAATAATTTTTAATATATAATAATAATATAAATTTAAAAAAAATAGAAATATTTATATTTATCTATTAGTTATGCATATTCCCATATAAATCCATTGCATACAGTTTTAGTATTAATTGCATTCTGTATAGTTTTTGCACATATACCAAATTTATTACTTATTTCATTAAATGAATTAAAAATAATATTATTTTTTGTAATCGGATGTATTTGTTTTATCTTTTTTGAATGAGGTGGTATGATTCTATTTATAGGTTTGTCATATTTATCTAATAATTCTTGCGGACATTTATGATATTCGATAAAATATTTATCATCAAATATTTTATTATTTTTTATAACATCTATCAATGTTTTTTTTGATATTTTATATTTTTTTAAAATTTCATTTTTTGTATAATAAGTATCTAATATTTCCGTTTTAGATGAATTTAATTCAATTATAGTATTGATTGTACGAGGTTTGTATATTATTTTAGTTTCAGAAATTTTACTTATTTGTGGGTCAGAACCATCTTCAACAAAATCCCATCTATAATCTTTATATATAGAATTATTTTTTATGGCAAATTGTATACCAGTTTTTTGACAACCTTTATTTTCGGGACTACGTAAAGCATATACCATACTATCATATACTTTAATTATATTTTTTAAATTATTTGGATCAATTTTCTGTATTTTTCGACCCTTTGGTTTTCTTCCCTTAATTTCAAAATGACATAACATGTTATAATTTGGGTTTTGTGTCTCATCATCTTTTAATATTTTTTCATTATCATTTTTAGCATTTTCTGTATTTGTTTGTATATTAATTTGTGAATTAGTTTGTGCATTATTTATTTGTTGATTGAGACTATATAATATTTCAGGTAATTGATCAGACAAAATATTTTTTACAACATCCTTATAAAATTCATTATTAATTATATTCATTAATAAATTATTTTTCAATTTAAATTTTTCAAATTCTATTTTTTCTTTTTCTAAATCAATTCTTTCTTTTTCTAATGATTGTTCTGGTGTTAGAAAGAAATTTTTTGTTACACACTTTTTAACAATATTCAATAATTGATTATAATTAAAATTTTCTGTTAATAATACTACTTCGTGTGATAAATGTTTATTAATAGGTTTATTATAAATATTTTTTACAACTTGTTCATTTTTTAATATACTTGCTTCAATATCTCTAAAATCTTGACATTCGTATATATCTAAAAATATTAGATTTATATATGTTCTTTTTAAATTATTATATCTATCAACAATATCTTTTGTTGAACCTATTTTTATAAATTTATGTTCTTCTATTTCTGCTACATATACACATCTCTTATTTTTAAATTTTTCTAATAATAAATTATGTTTATTTATTTTATCTTGTATTTTATTTTTATTGCATATATCTACTATTTCTTTATCTTTTGATATTAATTGATTTCTTAATTCTTCAGTTTCTTCATTTATAATTTCATGTAATATTTCTTCTAATTTTATATAATAATCATGAATTTCATCTGCCTTTTTTGTTCCAGCTTTTAGACAAAATTTTTTAAATGTATTTATGTTTATTAGAATTTGTTCTTTATTATTTCCACCGTGATTATTTCCATCTTGCTCCTTCGTCTTCGGGAGCAAAATTTTATAGTCTATATCCTCTACAAAATTTTTTTTTAATGCGACTTTTGCATGGTCTTTTCTAGAAAATCCTATCCATTTCCATATATTATCTAAATCAATTATAAAATCAGTTTTTGAATTATAATTAAGATAACAATAAAAACTACTTACAAATAATTGTTGTTCTTTTTCAATAAATTTATCTTTAATTTTATTTAATAATTTATGTTGATAATCTGATGATAAACGTGATATCGGATTTTTTTCGATAAATTTTACAATATCTAATTTTTTTTCAGTCATTTTTATATTTTTATAAATAAATTATTCTTTATATTAGTTTATAGTTTGTAAAAAAATGTGTAAAATTTTACAAAAAATAATTTTATTGGTCTATATTTACATAATTATACCTCATTTCTTTTTATATATAATTTATAAATCATATAAAAAAATAAAAATTGATTCGGTAATTTAAAAATTACCTCATTACTTTTTCAATATGAAAATAAATATTTTCATATAAAAAAATTGACGCAACCCTAAAATCATATTAAAATATGATTTTTTGCCTCTATTTTTAATTTTTTATAAATCATATAAAAAAATAAAAATTGAAAATATATTATATTCCAGAATGACCGACGAGTATATCACAGAATTAGCTAAAAGTAATATGTTAAACAACTATCGCTTATTTAACTCGACTATTATCCCAATCAATAATGATTCAGATTCAAGAACATATGTATTTGACTTTCTTAATCGTTTTGTTCATTTATACGGAATTAATAAGATTAATATCGATGAATTAGTAGAAACAATAATTAAAGGTTTACATGGTGAGATAAAATTAAATGATTTCTATAACTTTGTATCCGACCAATGTGTCGTTAAAACAAGTTATCATCCCGAATATAATAAACTAGCTTCAAAAATTCTAGCAGAACGTCTACATAAAATGACAACTTCTGATATGCTTGAGGTGACAAATATTTTATACAATAATCTTGATTCTCGTGGTAATCGTTTTCCACTATTAGATGATAGATATGTTTCTTTTGTGACTGAGAATTCTGATAAGATTAATTCTAAATTAGATTTTACAAAAGATTATGAGTTTGATTATTTCGGATTGAGAACTTTAGAACGTTCATATCTTATGCGTCTTCGTTCATATAAAAAAGTAGATAAAAAAATAATCAAAGAAGATATTATTATTGAACGTCCACAACATCTATTTATGCGTGTCGCATTATTTATACATCTTGGAAATCTCGAAAAAGCTTTTGAAACATATGACCTACTAAGTGACAAATATTTTACACACGCTACACCAACTCTTTTTAATGCTGGTTCTCCAAGACCACAGATGTCATCTTGTTATCTAATTGCGTGTGAAGATTCTATGGATTCTATTACCGATACATTAAGTGATGTTATGCAGATTTCAAAATGGGCCGGCGGTATTGGTGTACATATTTCGAGTATTCGTGGTGATGGATCTATAATCCGCGGGACAAATGGACTGAGTGACGGAATAGTAGGTCTTTGTAAAGGTTTTAACTGGGCTTCATTATATGTAAATCAAGGTGGTAAGAGAAATGGAAGTGTAGCAGTTTATATGGAACCGTGGCATAGTGATATTTTTCAATTCTGTGAACTCAGAATGAATACTGGCGCAGAAGATAAGAGATGCCGTGATTTATTTTTAGCCCTTTGGATTCCAGATCTTTTTATGGAACGTGTTGAACGTGATGAAATGTGGTCACTTATGTGTCCTGATCAATGTCCTAATTTAAATAAAGTCCATGGAGATGAATTTAATAAATTATATGAAAAATATGAAAGTGAAGGAAAATATACTTCTAGAGTTCCTGCTCGTAAATTATTTAAACATATTATGACTTGTCAATCAGAAACCGGATGCCCAGATATGTGTTATAAAGACCACGCAAATCGTAAATCTAATCAAAAAAATCTCGGAACAATTCGATCTTCGAATTTATGTTCAGAGGTAATTCAGTATTCTGATGAAAATGAAACTGCAGTATGTAATCTTGTCAGTTTATGTTTACCAAAATATATAACTTATGATGAAAATAACAATCCAACATATGATTATGAAAAACTTATGTATGTAACCAGAGTATCAGTACGTAATTTAAATAATGTTATTGATTTAAATTTTTACCCAACTGAAAAAACAAAAGTATCAAACCTAAAAAATCGCCCGGTGGGCATAGGGATCCAAGGTTTAGCCCAGATTTACAATATGATGGGCTATGCATTCGATTCATCAGAGGCAGAATTATTGAATAAGAAAATATTTGAATGTATTTATTATGCGGCAGTAGACGAATCAAAAGAACTCGCAAAGGTACATGGGCCATACGCTTCTTTCAAGGGATCACCATTTTCAGAAGGTAAATTACAATATCATCTATGGGGGTTAAGTGAAAATGATCTATTGATGAATTTAGACTGGGTAAAATTATGTAATGAGGTAAAACAATATGGTACCAGAAACAGTTTATTAACAGCATTAATGCCAACTGCATCTACTGCACAGATTATGGGTAATTATGAAGGATTTGAACCATATTTAACAAATATCTTTGTTCGGACAACTCTTGCCGGAGAATTTATTGTTATTAATGAACATTTAGTAAAAGATTTAGAATCCATTGGCTTATGGAACGAAGATATGCGCAAACTTATCATTATTTACAACGGGTCAATTCAACATATTGATTCGATTCCAATCGAAATCAAAATGAAATACAAAACTGCTTTTGAATTATCACTCAAGAGTATTATCAAGCAATCGGTAGAGAGAGGACCATTTATTGATCAAAGTCAAAGTATGAATCTTTTCCAACCCAAACCAAATTTTAAAGTTCTATACACCGCACATATGTATGGATGGAAAAATGGATTAAAAACTGGAATGTATTATCTCAGAACCAGTCCAGCTGTAAATCCAATTAACTTTGGTATTGATATTGATGATCTTAAGAGACTTACTGGATTAAATTCAGTAGAAGAATTAATTCAAAATTCAATTGCTGATGCAAATATCGCATCAACTAAGAGAAAACGTAATGAAAATTCAGATTCAAATGGTGATAACGATTCAGAAGAAAAAGAAAAACCAATGGTTTGTAGATATGTTAGAGGACAAGCTCCAGCTGATTGTCTAGTATGTTCAAGTTAATTTTCTTTAAATATAAATAAGTATTAAAATGAGTTAAGAATATATCAATAATGTTTATTGTGGATAAGCACTATGGCCGAGTGGTTAAGGCGGACGACTTAAGATCGTCTGGACATAGTCCGCGTGGGTTCGAACCCCACTGGTGCTATATCTTCATTTTCTTTATTTTTAAGCACATACATTATTTTTACATGTAAATCTTTTACAACATTCTCTATTTCTTTTACATGGTTCGCCATTAATATTACATACTTTTTTACATTTATTTCTAAAACAATTATATCCATCGCAACATTCACCATCACGTTTGCATGATGTTGGGCATTTTGTATTTAAATTTTCACTATTTGTAGAAATTAATATCACAATTAAAATTACCGCAATTACAACAATATATTCTGTTTTCATATAATATATATTTTTATTTTATTTTATATATTTTTTTTAATTTTTAGTAAATTATATTAGTATATTATATTATGGATAACATATTAGAATTAATTAATAATAATAAATTCGATGAGATAATAAAAATAAAAAACTATAATGAATATAAATTAAACGAAAATAATATATTACATCTTTTAGCGATTAGAGGTAACAAAGAAGGCATTGATTTCTTTATTGATAATAAATTTGATTATAAAATAGCAAATAATGAAGGTAATAATATAATACATTTATTATTTGAAAATGGATGGGATGAAATTGCTTCATATTTTTATTTTAAATATCCGGAATTATTAGAAAAATTTAATAAACATCTTGAAATACCGATACAATTTTGTATTGATAGATATAATACATTTATAGAATGTTTTAATTTTATGAAAAAACAAAAACAAGATATATATAATTTATTTAATTATGTATCATATTTCAATGACAATATTATATTAAATATTATTGATAAATCTAATAAAAATAAATCATATTATGATTTTATTGAAAATAATTTAGATTTAATTGATTTTACAAAACCAAAACGTAATCCTGTTCTAATATATTGTATACAAAATAATTATAATAATATTTCCGAATTATTTATAAAAAATAATAAAGGTCTAGATGTTAAAAATAATATTTTTCTATTACCAATAAATGTAGCGTGTGGAAATAACAATATAAATATTGTTAAATTATTATTAGATAAAAATCCAGATATATCATATGGTGGATTAGATAATCAATATCTACCAATAGATATTGCTATTAATAATGATTTTATTGATTTATTATATATTTTAATTAAATACATTAAGAATTATAATTTAATAGATAAATACAAAAATACATATTTGCATTATCTTGCAGATAGATTAAATCATTATGTATCTATAAATAATATCGATTTAGAACATAAAGTACGTAAAATTGTTATAGATTTTATTAGAAATTCAGATATTGATTTGATGAATGTTGATGGATTAACATCAAGAACTATATTACAGAATTATTTTAAATTAAAAAAAAATAAAGATATAGATTTTATAAAAAAAGAGCTAAAAAAGAATAAAAAAAAGAATAAAAATATAATAGATAGTGATTTTGATTTTGATATAATGAAACAAAAACACCATAATACTGGATTATTTAATTCCGATGTTTTACATAATATGTTATATTGTTTAT
>VFQS010004211.1_pt1 | contig 10561 bp, 9 predicted proteins | sample 3512361 | NCBI WGS metagenome assembly VFQS01 (sample SAMN10412375, study PRJNA504923) | tailings metagenome | isolation source: Relicate 1 Philex TSF3 active mining | place: Philippines | reverse complement strand
AACAGTACCGTTGCAGGAGCGGTAGTGGTGCGTGATATTTGGCATTTTGCTCGCCAACAAGCCCGGACAATATTTGCTGAAATGACACTAGCAGATCTGTGTGACCGCCGCGATATGCTAGGCTGCGTGTCGTACGATATTTAGCGTGTGCGATTGCCCTCGTCTACATCCAGCCATTGCTTTCGAAACTAAAACGCAACCACGCCATCAACGCCAGCTCGGCTACGGTAATCGCCGTGCCAAAGATGAGCGGTCGCGCGAGTTGCCAGAGTTTGGTGACCGAGTGATCGTAGCCGAGCGCAACTGCCACGGCAAAGGTGTTCGACAGCAACAAAATGCTGACAATCCCCACCCACGAAATAATCGCAACTGGCCAATATGCCCACATAATATTGCTGTGCGTGGCCCAGGCAAAGACTCCCGCTGCTACCCACAAGAGCAGGAGTATCCAGGTGTGTTCGACCATCGGGCGTTCTTCGCAGCGGGCACACAAGACTTTGTTGAAAATGGGGATAAACAACGGTGCAGCCGCAATGCCAGCATAGGCGCCAGTGAGCGTGCGTAGCCAATTTTGAGGCGTATACAGTGGTTGCCAGCCTAGATCCACGAACAGCGAATTAAACCCGTCTACGGCCATGATACCCACCGGTATCAACAAGAGGATGAGTTGCCAGACGGGAGGGAAGCGGGTGCGTCGCCCTTGACCGAGGCCGATGATGATGGCAAAGCTGAGTGTCAGAGCGCCATAAATCCCCGTATTGCGGGCACACAATGGCAGTTGCTGACCATCGATGCCACTATTGTGGATCTGAGCACACACCCCATGTACGCTAGCGTACATGTTCCAGGCGACGCGATTGCTGGGCCAATCCGGCAGTGGTTGTGACGGCCAGCCGATGATCGCCATCACGATGATGGCATACAAACCGACTGCCGCGAGTATCCAAGGACGCAACGTTGGGGTCATGGAATACGCTCCAATTGGATTTGTAAGGCATCGGCGGTCAACAGACCGAGATGGACGGCTGCCACCTGCCCGGTGCGATCGATGAAAATGGTCGTCGGCAGATTGCGTGCGCCATAAGCCAGGCTGACATCGCCATCTGGGTCGCTCATGAGTTGAAAGGTAACCCCCAATTCTTGGGCAAACGCGGGGATGACGTCGACGTTTTGGCCCTTGTTGACACCCAGCACGACCACGTCTTGGCCGTTGACGGCGTCGAGGTCGGGCATTTCGCTCCGACAGGGTTCACACCAGGTGGCCCAGAAGTTGACGATGACGCGTTGGCCACGTAGCGCACTGAGCTGTTGTTGGACGCCGGTATGATCGGTCCAATAAAAATCTGGTGCAGGCGTATTGACCTGTACCATGGGAGCATCTGCGGCAATGAGCGTGGCATTTACACCGACATTGGCCGGCAAATCACTCGGGATGGGGGCTGCTGGGGTGGTGCCACAAGCGACGAGCAGACTCATCCACAAGCCAAGCCAGAATGTGCGCATGATTGTTGTCCTACGTGAGTACGAAACCGAACACTACCATAGCATACTAGCGTAAAAACTCTATGAGAAAACGTCAGTGGTGTAATACAAAGCACTCCTGGTTTGGTCATCCAAACCAGGAGTGCTACGCAATGCGACTATTCGCCCACGATACGGGCAAAGTGGCGGCCCTTTTGGATGACGGTGTCGGCGGTAACCAGTGTGTCGTAGCCGCTGACTTTCTCGCCATTGAGCTTGACACCGCCACCGTCGATGAGGCGGCGTGCTTCGCTTTTGCTACTGGCGAGACCAGTGCTGACCAGCACATCCAAAATGGCAGTCGGCTGTGCCAAAGTGTGCTCGGGCATATCGGTGGGCATTTCGCGGCGTTGGAATTGGCGCTCGAACGCGTCACGAGCTTGAATGGCAGCTGCCGGGTTGTGGAACTGTGCCACCACTTCACTGGCGAGTTGCTTTTTGATGTTCATCGGGTTTTCTTTGCCCGTGCTGACTAGCTGGCGAATTTCGGCCACATCGGCCAGCGGTACATCGGTGAGCACTTCGAAGTAGAGGGGCATCACGTCGTCGGCCATCGACATTACCTTGCCGAACATGTCTTCAGGGGTCAGCAGGATGTCGACCGTGTTGTCGAACGATTTGCCCATTTTGCGCCCATCGGTACCAGGAATCAAGGGCAACAAGAAGACGTCTTGGGGCTGCATGCCCATCTGTGACTGCAATTCACGGCCGGCCAGGTTGTTGAACTTCTGATCGGTGCCGCCGAATTCGACATCAGCCTTGACGGCCACTGAATCGTACCCTTGGAGCATGGGGTACATCAATTCGAGAATGGTGAGGGGTGCGCCGGCTTCGTAGCGCTTGCGGAAGGTGTCATGTGACAGCATGTGGGCCAGTGTGAAACGACCGGCCAGGTCGAGCGCGTTTTCGAGTTTGAATTCACCAAACCACTCACTCTGCCAGCGAATTTCGGTTTTGTCGCGGTCAATGACGCGAAAGAACTGTTCCATGTAGGTCAGTGCATTTTCGCGGACTTTGGCAGCGGTCAGGCGGGGGCGGGTCACATCACGACCACTCGGGTCGCCAATTTGGGCGGTCCAGTCACCGACAATCAGCACAATGGTGTGTCCGAGTTCTTGGAATTTACGCAGTTTGCGGAGTCCGACCGCATGGCCGATGTGCATGTCTGGTCGGCTGGGGTCAAAACCCTGTTTGAGGCGCAACTTTTTGCCGGCTGCGAGCTTGGCACGGAGTTCGGCTTCGACGATGATTTCAGCGACGCCTCGTGTCAGCAAATCCTCGGGAATGGCGGTCATAGTTCGGTCTCCTCAGTGCAGTTCAGTAATGAGTGATTTGACAAACGCCGCCTATGAAGTACTTGGGCGGCGCGATATCCGTTGATTGGGCAACGGGATGCCAGCAACAATATCGGCGAGTACTTGCCGTGCCCCCATGCCACGCAGGCGTGCTTGACCAGCCAACATCATGCGGTGACTGAGCACATCGCCGGCAATCGCTATCACATCGTCGGGCATGACGTAGTCGCGGCCGGCGAGCAGGGCTGTGGCCTGAGCGGTGCGGATGAGTGACAACAGTGCGCGCGTGCTGACGCCTAGCACAATATCGTCGTGACGACGGGTACTGCGCCCGATACTGACCACAAATTCATCAATAATTGGGTCTACGTAGACCATGGGAATAGTGGCTTGCAGGGTACGGACGTCTTCGGCCGTGGTGAGCGGTGTCAGTTGGGTGATGGGGTGCTGTTGGCGTTGATTGCGCAACACCGTCAGCTCGTCTTCACGGCGGGGGTAGCCCATTGCAATTTGCATTGCGAAACGATCGAGTTGGGCCTCGGGCAATGGGAATGTGCCTTCGTACTCGACGGCGTTTTGCGTGGCAATCACCATGAACGGTTGTGGCAAGGCGTGTGTGATGCCGTCTACCGTGATTTGGCGCTCTTCCATGGCCTCGAGCAAAGCGCTCTGGGTACGCGGTGTGGCACGATTGAGCTCGTCTGCGAGGACCACTTGAGCCGTGATTGGGCCAGGACGGAACTCAAACGTGGCCGTGTTGGGGTTGTACACCGAGCTACCGGTGATGTCTGCAGGCAGCAGATCGGGGGTCAGTTGAATTCGTTGGAAGGTGCACCCCATGGTGCGCGCCAATGCCCGTGCCAGTATGGTTTTGCCAGTGCCAGGCACGTCTTCGATGAGCAAATGCCCGCCAGCAGCCATGGTGACCACTGCGGCATCAACGACAGAGCGTCGTCCGATAATGACGGTTTCGATGTGCTGGACCATGCGGCGCATGAGTGTGGATGCCGTGTCCAGTGCTTGTGTAGCAGCAGGCTGTCGGTGCAATTCCATGCACGTCAGTATAGCATATTGTGTTCTGTTACGACATGTTGATACGCGTCGATGCATCACTGCAAATGACTGGGTAGGTCTCTTGTGTCAGTGTGAAACCCATCTGTGCATAGAGTGTCAAGGCAGCCTGGTTGTCGTGTTGGGTATTGAGGGTGATGCGTTGAGCATCGAGTTGACTGGCGTAGTGCCCAATATGTGCCATGATGGCGCGTGCAATGCCGCGCTGTTGCCAAGCGGGTGCGACGGCGATACGCACGATGTGCAGTGATGCTTGATGGTTGTGCCACACGGCCATGGCGTAGGCTACAAGCGTGTCTTCGTGCGTGACCACGACAGCATGGCCGGGAGTGGACCAGACCTCCTCAATTTCAAAAGCTGTTTTGTGCCACTGTGTTGCAAATACTTGGGCATCGAGGGCACGCACATGGGGGAGGTCGTGCTGATGCATGATGCGTAGCTGCAGGTTGGTCGGTAATGCAGGGGCAACGGTCTGCCACCGGGTGGATTCAAGGGCTACGATGGCACCGGCATGGCTGAATCCACGGGTGAGCAACAGATCACGCAGCCAGTATTCTGAAATGTCGGCATGGAAAAACCAGCGCTGGGTAGGGGCATGTGAGATACATGTTTGCAACAGATGGCCAACCAGTGCAGTGTGTTCGTTGCTGGCCACACCCATGATGGCGCAGGCACGGATCCAACTGGTGTCGGAATGTGCATGCTGTGTGATGAGTGTGGCCATGGGGGTTTGTTGGTGCATGGCGACGGCCATGATGAGGTGTTCGGGGGGCATGCGCTGTAGTGTGTGGCTGAATTGCAGTACGCGCATGTGTGCTCGCTGGGTGAACTCCAGGAGCGCCCGGTGTTGGGACGCCGGTGCGAGGTGATATGTAAGTTGGGCGATACGCGTTGTAAACATGGCGACCTCCTGATTTAGGGGGTGTTTGGCGTGGGTGGGTCAGCTTTGACGAGCATGTTGTTGCGTCGGAAGAAGAGCACGAGGGCGAGCGTGGTAATCATACCCACGCTGATGAATACCAGCCAGGGGGTGGCGGGGAAATTCCAGCTTTCGCCTAGACCGTACAGCGTACCGCCACTGAAACTGCCCATACCGCCACCAAGTGCGATGGCCAGCCCGGCTACACCGAAATACGACCCCAGGGCGGCGTTGTTGGCCAGATTGGCGGCCACGGTCTGCTGACTCGGTGATGCGAGCAACCCTCCCAATGAGTAGAGGGCCACGCACACGAGCAAGAAGCTGATGTGGTCGGCAAATGCGATGAGTCCGAGCCCTATGGCCATGATGAAAACGCCAATGGTGAGGGTCAGGGCAGGCGAAAATCGTTTGTCAGCCCAGCGCATTACCGGGTACTGCAGGGCAATGCTCATGATGGAATTGATGCCATAGATCCAGCTGACAGCATTGTTGTCGTGCGCAATCGTAGTGGCTTTGAGGGGGATGGCCAGGGTGATTTGCGTCCACAAAAACCAATATCCGAGCAAGAGCGCATTGTAGGTCATGAAGCGGCGATCACGCAGTGCCAGCCCAATGCCATAGGTCAGGTGCTCTTGATTGGTGGCGACGGCCACGTTTGGCAAGAGGATGAGCGTGACTACCCACGCCACTAAGTAACACGATGCTGCTGATACGGCTACCACACCGAAGTCGTAATCGAGCAGCCAGGTGCCAATGAGGGGCCCGATGGCCATGCCCAAGTTGCGCACAATCCCCAGAATCGAAAAGTAGCGGGCCCGGTCTTGTTGGGTAGTCAGTGCAGCAATGGTGGCCGAGCTGGGCGAATCAAACAAGGCCCCACCCAAGGCAGCCAAAATGGCACTCATCAACAAGAGTGGGAATGATGTGGCCCAGGCCATGGCGGCAAAGCCGAGGAAGCGCACTACGAGACCGCACAAAATCAGCAGACGTGCGCCCAAGCGATCGGCGAGCATGCCACCGACGACGGTGAAACCCTGCTGGAAGAGCTGACGCACGCCGAGGACTATACCGATGGCCGCCGTGGTCCAACCGAGTTGTTCGACATAGTGAATCGAAATCAACGGGACCACCATGAAGAAGCCGCCCCACATCATGAACGAGTTGACGATCATGACCAACATGCCATTACGACGCTGAGACTGTGTCAAATCAAGTGCTTGAATCATCGGTCTGCTCCTTTGGCAGATAGGGTCCCTCGCAGATGAGGGCAGTGTGGACGTCGGCAACACGAGTCAATACCACCACAAGCGGACGACCATGTGGCCGCGATAAGCGGCGCGCGAGTTGATCGCTGTCGACTGGTGAGCCTCTTTTTTTGACGGTGATGGCTCCAGCATCAAAGCTCGCCAGGGCGGCCTGAATGCCACGTTCGGAGAAGGGCAGAGCTGTCAATATGCGCCAACATCGGGCTAGTGGCGTGGCAATGACTTGGGTGTGTGTCAGATAGGCAATGTGTGTATCGAGCATACTGGCACCGATTGATTGGGCCAGGTGTTTGACCAACCCAGCTCGGATGACTGCACTATCGGGCTCGTACAAGTACTCGGCGGGGGCTGTTACTGCTACCTGAGTACTTGGTTGTTGGTCGGTGATGGTATGTGTGTTGTGGTCACTCAGCACGGTGGCGCGCCGGCGCCAGGGCACCGCATGATTGAACCACAGCACGGTTTCACGCATATCACCAGCGTATGACACGCATTCGACGGCATAGGGATGTGCAAAGGGCAGATCAGCGTAGTCGATGCCAGGGGCACATTTGATGGCAACGGTGCGTTGTGTGCTCATCCAATGTGTGGCAGTAGTGAGTGGCGGTTGATAGGCACCGTGGTGCATGATGCGCCGTCCGTTTTGCCGTCGCCCCGGATCAAAAAACACGGCATCGACGTCGGCGGCGAGGGCATGTGTGGTGACATCGCCGACCTGCACCTGCGCGCGAGCGGTGAGCCCACGCTGACGGAGGTTGGCCTGTGCAAGGGCGATGCGGCCCGCATCGAGATCAATACCGGTGGTGCGGGTGTGTGCGCCAAAGGCCAGCAAATCACCACCGCACCCACAACACATGTCGACGATGTGGGTGGCATCAGCGAGTTGTTGGGCACGGTGTTGGGCTACACGTTCGTGGCTGGCCTGCTCGAGCCCCGTTTGGGTGAACCACAGCTGGTGCCCATCGTGGAACTTGGTGAGGGCCTTGTGGCGCACGCTGACAAGCTCAAATACGGCTGCTGCTCGCTCGAGGGTCGTATGCGCCCGTAGCCGCGTCATGCTGGTGAGATGCTGCTGTGGGTCTACCAAGTGCATGAGCTCTTGGGCCTGGGTTGTGTGTAACCAGTCTACCGTGTCAGGATTCATGGGTGTTTGGTGTCGTTTTCTTGAATAGTGTGCGCCAGCTGCCGCCAGCAATCAAAATACCGGCAATGATGATGCTGAGACCGAGTATCGAATTGGTCGAAATCGGCTCTTGCAAGAAGATGAAGCCGTAGACCACCCCAAATGGCGCCACCAGATATGACACCATCGACACTTTGGTGGCACCAATGGTGTCGATGAGGCGATAGTAGAGGATATACGCGATGGCCGTGCAGAATACTGCCAAGATAATCATGGCGGTGATGACGCGTGTCGATGGCACGACTGTGGGCATGCCATCCCAGATAAGGGCAATCGGCACCAATAGCGAGGCACTGGTAATCATCTGGCCAGTCGAGGGTATGATGGGTTTCATGCCAGCAAATACGCGGCGGCTATAGAGTGCCGAAATGGCATAACACAGGGCTGCACCGAGCACACACAGCTCGCCCCAAATGTTGCCTTCGGTAGCACCGACGATGCCGATGGCCACCATGACCCCCACAAAGCCGATACCGAGGCCGATAATGCGCTCATTGTTGATGCGTTCTTCGGATTGCGAAAAGACATTGATGAGAGCCGTAAACAATGGTGTGGTTGCCCCGAGAATGGCGGTCGTGCTACTGGGGATGAGGCGTTGGCCCCACGAGATGAGCAAAAACGGAATGACCAAGCCGAACATGCCCACCGAATAAAAGTTAATCCACGATTGGCGGTCGCGTGGGAGCGAATCACCGCCGATGCGCAGGACCCCCCACAAAATGACGGCGGTAATGACAATGCGTACGGCGACAAGTGTAGCCGGGGTAATCTCGGCGACGGCAATTTTGATGAGCATGAAGGCGGCGCCCCATATTGCTCCCAACAAAAACAACATCCCAGTTTGACGCGCGGTCATGGTGTATCCTTTGTGATTATGGGGTCCCGTGCAGGTGCAATGGCACCATCATACCACGTCTACTTTTGCTGCCAACAGAGGCTGGGGAAGTATGCGATAATGCACAGCACGTGCTCTTTTCGATGAACCAAAGGAATCACCGTGGATTCGTATCGATCAATCCCAGCAGCGGCGTGGCGTGTCTTGTTGCACAACGTGTTGTTTGGTCTGGGTGTGAGTTTTTTTGATGTGTTGTTTAGTTTTTATCTGGTGAGCATGGACTTCGGTGTCGAATCTGCCGGGCTGTTATCGACCACGGTGCGTATTGCAGGCCTGGTATTTGGGATCCCAGCTGGCATGCTGATTGACCGGATTGGTTCCCAAAAAGCCTTGGTGTATGGTGTTATTGGTTATGCCGTAGCCATGATTATATTGCTCTTGATGCCCAATTTGTGGCTGCTCATTGCCAGCCAGTTCGTGGCCGGCTGTTTGTTTGCCATCGGCATGTCGGCATTGATGCCGTTGTTGACGCAGACCACACCACCAGCCCAACGCACCACAGTGTTTGGGCTCAACGAAGCCTCGATGAGCATCGGCCTGGTGGGGAGCATCTTGGCTGGCTGGTTCCCCAGCTGGTTGGCACCGTGGCTCGGTGTCAGTGCCCAAGACGCCAGCGCTTATCGTGGCGCATTATTCATCGGATGTGTGCTGATGATTATCGCCGTCATCCCCGTTACCAAAGGATTGCATTTGGCACAGCGGGTGCGTGGTGGCGATGTACCCATAGACCCCACCCATGTTGCCGAAGAGACATATGCACCGATTAAACCCACCCGCAAAATTGTAGGGTATGCGGTCGCGAGTATTTTTGTGGGGTTGGGGGCAGGCACATTTTTGCCATTCCAGTCGCTCTACTTCCGCATGCAACACGGCATGCCCGATCAGCAAATCGGCTTTGTGGTGGCTGGGGCAACCATCCTGATGGGGGTAGGTGCCATGGTGGCCGGGCGTTGGTTGGGCCAGCGCAATTTGCGTTTTTGGGCCGGGGCCTTGCGGCTCATTACGGCGCCAGTTTTTGCGTGTCTGATGGCACCCGTGCTGCCACTCGCCATTGTGGGCGCGTTTGGGCGTGCGTTTTTCATGGGTGGCAGTTTTACGCTCAATGATGTGTTGGTCATGGGCCTGGTGCATCCACAGCAACGTGGTCGTATGGCGAGTATTATGACGATGTTCTGGTCAATGGGGTGGGCGATTGCGTCGACGGCGAGCGGTTTTTTGCAGGAATCTGTGGGATTTGCTCCACTCATTGCCATGAGTGCCGTGGCCTACGTCTTTTCGGGGTTGTCGATTTGGTGGCTAGAACGTGATTAGGCGAGGTGCCGTGTGATTGCTTCGTATCGATTGATTCCACGTGCAGTGTGGCGCGTGTTGTTGCATAGTATGTTGATTGGGCTCGCCATGAGCTTTTTCGACGTGTTGTTCAACTTTTTCTTGGTGAGTATGGGCTATGCCGCCGATACCGTCGGTGTGCTGTCGACCGTCGCCCGCATCGCCGGGCTGGTGTTTGGCATCCCGGCTGGCATGCTGATTGATCGCATCGGGGCGCGGCGGGCCTTGATGGGGGCCGTGCTGTTGTATGTGGGCGGGTTGATTTGGGTGGTCTTTGCGCCGAGTCAGCTGTGGCTGATTGTGAGTCAGTTTGTGGTGGGCTGTGCCTTTGCATTGCTCTTTTCGGCCTTATTCCCACTGTTGACACTCGCGACGCCACATACGTTGCAACCCACCGTGTTTGGTCTCAACGAAGCCGCGCTCAACATGATTGGCTTGGTGGGCAGCCTGGTGGCTGGCTGGTTGCCGAGTGTGGTGGCACCGTGGCTTGAGGCCGATGCCCAGAGCACGGTGGCCTATCGCACCGTGTTGTTGGTGGGTGTGGCCATCTTACTCACGTCGGTGCTGCCGCTGTTTGGCGACATCCCCAAGGCCCCCGATACGGATGCCGATGGCGTCTTGTTGGTGACCGATGCCCCGCGGCGTAGCACCTGGCAGATTGTGAAGTATGGAGTGTCCGGGTTTTTGATTGGGGTGGGTAGTGGCACGTTTTTCCCCTTCCAAAGCCTCTTTTTTCGCTTTCAATTTGATTTGCCCGATAGCGCAGTAGGCACGATTTTGGCGTTTAGTGGCGTGGCACTGGGCGTAGGTGCGGTCAGCATCGGCCATCGCATTGGTCAGCGTAGTCTGCGGACCTGGTCGAGCGTGTTGCGCGTGTTGGCGGCTCCGGCGTTGCTCTTGATGCTGGCACCTTGGTTGTGGCTGGCGTTGATCGGCTACTATGTGCGCGCCTTTTTGATTGGCGGCAGTATTGCGCTCAGTGATGTGCTGGCCATGCGCCTCGTCAATCCCCAACAGCGAGGTTTTGCTTCGAGTATCTGGAATATGACCTGGGCCGCTGGTTGGGCCATCACCTCAACACTC
>VFQS010004209.1_pt1 | contig 10563 bp, 10 predicted proteins | sample 3512361 | NCBI WGS metagenome assembly VFQS01 (sample SAMN10412375, study PRJNA504923) | tailings metagenome | isolation source: Relicate 1 Philex TSF3 active mining | place: Philippines | reverse complement strand
AGGAAGCCCCCCTTAGCCTCTGCCCTCACTGATGGACAAAATTAATGTTGATCTGACCCCAATTATTTAGAGACGCATGTCGAGGGAGAGGTTCAGTTGGGGTTTGGCATAGCGGTCTGTGCGAACGTAGTCGCCATTGGCCAACTGAGTCAGGGTGATGCCGTTGGGCGGCCCGAACTGTTGCACGCCCGCGCTAGCCGCAGCCCTGAAAGACATCGTGGGGCTGAGAGGCATCATGGCAAAGACATCAATGCCGCGCGTCACAGAACGTTTCAAAACCTGCTCAGCCGTTTGGCGCGTGTCGTAGCCCGGCGTCAAGCTCAGGTTGCCGCCTACCGTCATCCGCAGACTGTTGATGCGCTGATCGAAGCCCAAATTGGCCGACCAAGGTTGCTGGCCGTCTAGGCGATTGTTGGGCCCCATCAAAGCGTCAATGCTAGAGCGATAAAAGTTCACAGAAGTTCTGATGTTCAAACCCTTCGCGTCGCTGAGCAGCTGCGGCAGAAGGTCTGACGCACGGCCGCGCAACTCCAACTCAATACCTTGCGTGACAGCGTCTGAAAAGTTTTGCGGCTGCGTGATCCATCGCGGCGCATTGGCCCAACTCACTTGACGTAACACCGTCAAGTTCCTGACCACATTGCTCAGATTGCGGTGAAACAAACCCACACTGAAAATCCCATCATTGCTAAGATAGTTTTCGTAAGCAATGTCCAAACCCGTAGCCAACTCGGGAGCAAGACCTGGGTTGCCGATGCGGTCGGGAGATAAATAGGTGTTGGTGATATTGGTGTTGGTGTAGGCCCCATTGATCACAGGACGAGCCAACATGGTGTTGAGGCCAGGCGCTTTGTAACTGCGCGTGAGACTGGCGCGAACCATGTCCTTGCTCTTGGGATCAAACTTGTAAGTGACATGCGCCAAAGGCGAGGTGACACTGCTGACATTGACCAAAGGCGACGTGGTGTTGGTGCTTTCAGACACGATGCGCTCGTTGCGCAAGCCCAAATAAAGTTGCCACTTTGGCGAAATTTCCCACTCGTCTTGAATGTAGAAAGCTTGGCGATTCATCTTGGCCTCGAAGGCCTGACCTTCAAAGGCAGACAACAACGCAAGGCCTGCACCATCGGTGGTGGTGCGGCGCTCTTGGCGCTCACGCGTTTCGAGGTCCCAGCCTGCGGTAAGGGTGTGCTGGTCGCCCAACAATTGACTGTATTTGCCGGCTTGAGTGAAGGCATCGTCGCGGTTGTTGCCGTTGGTTTTGAGTTGCGTCACGTTAGCGCGCAAATTGTTCAAATCGAAGCCGCCGCGAAACTGCTGCACACCCGCTTTGATTTCAATGCGCTGGTCTTCGCTAAAGCGATGAATCCATGTCAGGTTGCCGCGCCGGTTTTCCCAAAAGCCACCTTGAATGGCGTTGTCGTCAAAGACCGGGTTGCCCGAGACCGCGCGATTGACGTAATCGGTGCTGTAGTTCCAGTAGCCTTTTTGAAAAAATGTGGCCAATGACAAGGTTTGCTCGTCACTGATTTTGTAATTGAAACGGGGTGCCAGGTTGTACCCCCAACCCCACGAGGTGTTGGTGCCCAACTGCTCAGACACCGCGGCTTGACCGTCGGTGCCCGCCATTTTCCGATCGACCACATTGCGAACCTGACGGTTCCATTCAAACACCGAAACAGGCAGTGACAGGTTGAAAGGCCCGCGTGACTCGCTGATCGAATAGTTGAGGTTGCCCGTGGGTCTGTCGTGGCCATTGGACACGCCCACCCGCAAACTGCTCAAAGCACGGCGTGAAGTTTCTTTCAAAATGACATTGATGGTGCCCGCAATGGCTTGTGTACTTTGATCGGCCGTGCCCGCCTTGATCACTTCAATGCGTTCAATTTGAGAGGGACTTAATTGGTCTAAATTGAAGCCTTGAGGGGCCGGGTCGCCATTGATCAAAATTTGGGTGTAGCCCGCGCCCAAACCTCGCATGCGGGGACCGCCAGCGTCTACGTTGACACCGGGCAGGCGGCGCAACACATCGAGGGTGTTGGTGTCGCCATAACGGTCGAGTTCTTCGCGGCCATAAATTTGTTTGGCTACGCTGGCTGCACGGCGCAGTTCGGTGGAGCCTTGTCTGGCCACAATTTCAACGCGCTGAATGACGCTGGGCTGGTTGCCAGTGCCTGGCTCTGTTTGAACGCCAACAGCATCTTGGCCGATGGCAATCATGGGGGCACTCAGGCTAAGCAACAGTGCGGCTTGTGCGCTTGGACGCATCGGAAATGCACGTTGCCTGGCTTTGATGGGAGAGGGGCATTTCATGTGCTTGGGCTTCTTTGAAAGGTGTCACAACCGCGGCTTGTGTGGGCAGTTCATGCAGGCAGTTTGTGTGGGCAGTTTGTGAGGGTGGCCACAAGTGGCCATCCGACATTATGATGAATATTTCAAAGGCATCCAGCCTATTGGGGTTTACAGCGTTGGTTGGCGGCTTGGGTTTGGATAGGATACAAGCCCGTTCGAGGAGATTTGCTCATGATTTTGAAGTCCGCATTGCGTCGTTCTTGTGTATTGGCAGTGTCATCTTTGTGTCTGTTTGGTGCCTCTGCCATGGCCCAAAGTTGGCCCGTCAAGCCCATCAAAGTGATTGCACCTTACCCACCAGGGGGCCCCAGCGACTTGGTGATGCGAACTGCGGCCGAAAAAATTCAAGCCATCTTGAAGCAACCCATCGTGATTGAAAACCAGCCCGGCGCGGGTGGCAACATTGGTGCAGCAGCCGTGGCGCGTGCTGTGCCAGACGGGTACACGTTTTTAATTGCCACCGACACCTTGCTGACTGTCAACCCGCATGTGTACAAATCCATGCCTTTCAAATTGGACGACTTGAAACCCATCAGTGTCTTGTCGTCGTTCAGCCAGACTTTGGTGTGCAACCCCTCACTGGGCGTTAAAAATTTGAACGAACTCATTGCCAAGTCAAAAACGACGTCACTCAGTTATGCGTCTGGCGGTGCGGGTGTGCCAGGTCATTTGTCGACGGAGTTGCTGTTGAACATGACAGGGATGCAAATGACGCACATCCCCTACAAAGGCCCCGCACCTGCCATGCAAGATGTGTTGGCCGGTCAGGTGCCTTGTGGATTGTTGGCCGGGCCCACCGTGTTGCCGCATGTGCGATCTGGCAAATTAACAGCCTTGGCTGTGTCGGGCCAAGGCCGCTCACCCACATTGCCCGATGTGCCCACCATTGCCGAGGCGGGCGTCAAGGGTTATGAAGCCGACTTCAGCCTGATTTTGTTGGCGCCAAAGCAAGTGCCCGATGAATTGGTCAACAAGTTCAGGCAAGCCGTGGTGGAAGCCTTGCGCACGCCAGAAGCAAGCGACCGCCTCAAAGCCACTGACCAAATTGTGATTGGCAGCTCACCAGAGGAGGCCGTTGCAAAGGTCAACAAAGACTTTGCCAAGTGGGGCACAGTGGCCCGCAAAATTGGCCTCAGCCTTGATTGAATTTACATCTTGATGTTGGCTTGCTTGATCAGTTTGCCAAATCGCTCAAATTCTTGGCGGTTGAGCTTGCTAAATTCTTCAGGTGAAATGTTGCCCGGCTCACCGCCCAAGCCCTTGAGCTTGGCCTGAACATCGGGCAACTTGATGATGCGTGCCAATTCGGTTTGAAGCTTGGCCACCACATCGGGTGGTGTGCCGGCAGTTACAAACACGCCGTACCAAGTGCTCATTTCAAAGCCAGTCACGCCTGCCTCTGCCAACGTGGGTACGTTGGGCAGTTCGGCAGAGCGTTGTGCGGTGGTGACGGCCAAGGGTTTGAATTTGCCCGCTTTGATTTGCCCCATGGCAGACGAGGTGGTGTCAAACATGATTTGAACATTGCCTGCAATGATGTCCAAGTGAGCTTGTGCGCTGCCTTTGTAGGGAACGTGCACGCTTTTGACACCCGCGGCAATGTCAAAACCTTCACCGGCAATGTGCTGCGTGCTGCCAACGCCCGACGAGGCGTATTTGAATTCTTCGGGCTTGGCCTTCATCAGAGTGACAAGTTCTTTGACGTTGTTGGCAGGCACTTGGCTTCCAACCACCAGCACATTGGGCACGGTGACCACCAAGCCAATGGGCGTCAAATCTTTGATGGGATCAAACGCGAGCTTGATCAAATGCGGTGCAATGGCTTGGCCTGTGTTGGTGGCCACCAGCAAGGTGTGGCCATCGGGTGGGGCTTTGGCGGTGAGGTCGGCAGCAATGGTGTTGGAGGCGCCAGGTTTGTTTTCAACAATGAAGTTGCCTTTGAGCGACTCCGTCATTTTCTCGGCCAGCATGCGCGCAATGATGTCTGTGCCGCCACCCGCACCAGCGCCCACCATCAGCTTGACAGGCTTTGTGGGGTAGGCCGTTTGAGCCAAAGCGCTAAGACTGCTCATGGCACAGAAGGCTGATACTGCAAAGAGGGCAAGTTGTTTTTTCATACTGAGGTCCTTGATGTTAAGCAGCTGATGAAGTTGATTGACGATGGTGTTGGCCCATGCGAATTGCCAATTCAAAGGCATTGCACATGGCTTGAGGATTGGCGATGTTTTGGCCGGCAATGTCGTAGGCTGTGCCATGTGCCGGCGTGCAAATAGGGATGGGCAAGCCGCCGTGCACCGTGACGCCTTTTTCAAAACCCATGAGCTTCATGGCAATTTGACCTTGGTCGTGGTACATGGTCACCACGCCGTCGTATCCGCCTTCTTTGCGAATGGCGCGCACAAATGCAGTGTCGGCGGGGAAGGGGCCATCGGCGGGTATGCCCGCTTTGTGCGCCATTTCAACGCCAGGCGCAATGATGCGCTGCTCTTCATCACCGTAGTTGCCGTTGTCGCCGTTGTGGGGGTTGAGGCCGCACACTGCCAGGCGCGGGGACGATTTGCCGGAAGCTTTGAGTGCCTTTGAAATCATCTCGATCGACTCAAACACTTTTTGACTGCTGAGCAAACTGCTTACTTCTTTGAGCGCAACATGCGAGGTGACGCGGGATGTCCAAAGATCTTGCAGCACGTTGAGTTCGCCGCACACGCCGTTGAAGTTGAGGAATTCTGCAAACCAGCGCAACTCGTCTTCTTGATGCATGCCGCCCATGCGCAGGGCGCTTTTGTTGAGAGGCGCGAAGCAAAACGCATCGGCCTGGCCGTCGCGCACCAGTGACACACCCTGTGCTAGGGCATCCATCATGTAAGCGCCGTTGTCGGCGTTGGAGACGGCTCTGGGAAAGGGGGCTGATTTGAATCCAGTCCACTGGTGCCAATGAACGTGAGGCGTGCTTTGGAGGCTGCCTTCTTGGCCAATGAGGATGATCTTGTCAGCTTTTTGGGCAATGGGGCTGAGCAAGAGTTTTTGCACCAGCTCAGGGCCTATGCCCGCAGGGTCGCCAGTGAAAAGGGCTATGGTGGGTTGAGTCATGTAGGGGTCCAAGATTGCTTTGTAATCTGTAATTACGGATTGCAGTATAGGGAAACTCGTAGAATGCACAACATCCGTTAATACCCTCAGTTCATCTTCGTGTCTTGCCAATGAATCCTAAGGACCCTATCGCCAGAACCTCTTTGCATGCAGAGGTGACCGCGCGCTTGCGAAGTTTGATCGTGGAGTCGCACATCAAACCTGGGGAGAGGGTGCCTGAGTTGGACATCAGCAAAGACATGGGCGTTTCGCGCACGCCCATTCGAGAAGCATTGAAGGTTCTGGCTTCTGAAGGCTTGGTGGAATTGCTGCCCTTGCGCGGCGCCGTGGTCAAAACGTTCAGTGCCAAAGATGCAGCCGACATGCTTGAAGTGATGGGCATGCTTGAAAGTTTTGCCGCCCAAAAAGCCTGCCAAGCAGATCAAAAACGCATCGATCACGTGTTGGCCATGCACGAAAAAATGAAGGGCCTGTACAACAAAGGCAAGCGTCCTGAGTATTTTGAATTGAATCAAAAAATTCACGACGCTTTGGTCGACATGGCCGACAACGAATCGCTTACGATGGTGCACAACACCTTGAGCAAACGCATGCGCAGTTTGCGTTATAGCGGTAACAGCACGCCAGACCATTGGCGGGGCGCTTTGGACGACCATGAATTGATTGCGCAAGCCCTGTCGCAACGCGATGCAAAGAAAATCAAGAAAGCGGTCGAGGCGCATTTTGAAAACACCATCAAACGGGTTGTAAAGTAAACCCAATTTATGTCTCAACTTTTCAGCGACACCTCGCGCAACCGCCAAATTGGCATTGCGTTGGTCACGGTCACCACCTTGATGTTTGCAGTGCTAGACACCAGCGCCAAGTGGTTGGTGCAAACGCTACCGGTGTTGCAAGTGGTGTGGTTGCGTTTTGTTTTTCATACGCTATTGACCACGGCCATTTTCATGCCCAGCATGGGTGTGGGTTTGTACAAAATTCACAACCCTAAGTTGCAATTGCTTCGCGGTGTCATGTTGGCCCTCATGACGGGTCTTAACTTTTTTGCCTTGCAGTATTTGCAATTGGCCGAAACAGGCGCAGTTCAATTTTCAGTGCCTATTTTGATTGCCCTCATTTCGGCTTTGTGGTTGCACGAAAAATTGGACCTGAAAAAATGGCTCGCCATTTGCATGGGCTTTGCGGGTGTGTTGGTCATCATTCGGCCTGGCAGCAATGGCTTTCATCCTGCCCTTTTGCTGAGCATCATGAATGCTTTGCTGTACGCCGCTTTCAATTTAATGACGCGCCGCTTGGCGGGCAGTGACCATCCCATTTCGACACAACTGGCTTCGGCCATGGTTCCCTCAGTGGTGTTGGCCCCGTTTGCAATTTGGTATTGGCAAACACCAGATTCTTGGCAAGTGTGGTGTATTTTGGTGCTGGCGGGCTTAACCGGTGGTCTTGGCCACGCCGCATCAGCACTGGCCCACCGCTACGCGACAGCTGCAGTGCTGGGCCCTTTTTTATATCAGCAAATTATCTACATGAGCTTAGGCGGTTGGCTCATCTTTGACCAAATCCCAGACACCGCCGTGATACTGGGCGCCGCCATTGTGGTGCTGAGTGGCTTGTACCTCTTGTGGCGAGAATTCAAATTGGGGTCAGATCAACATTAATTCCCAATCTAAGGGCGAAGAGGCTAAGGGGGGCTTCCTCATACTGGAGTACCAGAAATCGTTCAGCCCCCCTTAGCCTCTTCGCCCTTAGATTGACAAAATGAATGTTGATCTGACCCCAATTAATTCGCCACCTCAATCATGATTTCGTTGCGCCTGAACATGGGCAGGGTCCAAGGTGGGTCATAGCGGGAGAGTTGGGCGTTGCCCAATGGCTTGAGGTTCTTTTGCTGAACCCAAGCTAAAAGCTCGTCAGTTTTGCTTTGAACCTTGGCCATGGTGTTGAAGCCTGAGTAGCTGTGAACGGCGAACAATTTAGCCGGTACTTCCTTCAGTTTGACATCGGGGTTGTTGGGTTGCGCAATGGTGTTCAGCGTGTATTGCGAGGGCATCACAAAGTGAACTCGCCACTGATTGGCCTTGCTGATGTCTGTGCCCGTGGTGCTCAAAGTGACTGGCGCCGTCATGGCGATTTTTTCAGATTGCGGTTCTATCGTGACAGGTGCTGTCATGGCAATCTTGCTGGCGTTTCCAGTTTGGACAGCGCGGTTGTTGCCAAAAATATAGTCGGCAATTTTTCTAAACCCTTTGTTCGAAGCTTCGTCCATGTCGCCCTCGACCACAGTTTCGGCAATGAGAAAGGGCGCATACTGACGCACTTCAAAAGCCTCAGCCTTGAGAACAACTTTGAACGCAGGTTCTTCAATGGCCATCGCAGGTTGCCCCATCATGAAAGCAGTCAGCAGACATAAAGTTCGAAGGTTCATAACTTAAAGGTCAACAAATCCTATTGCTCAAATCAAGCTCAGACTGCCGAGCAAGGTCAAGAGTTGGGTGGTGTTGATGTAAATGGCCGTCTTGTGAATTTTTCGGAAGTCTGGAATGGCCATCAGGTTGTTGCCTTGTATTGCGGCGCCCAACTGGTCCATTTGAGGAATGAATTTATAACGAAGGATCAAGGTGAGGGTGGCAATAGCGGCTGCGCCTAAGGCCAACAAAGGACGGGCAGCCCACACATAGCAAAACGTACCGCCAATGGCCACCACAATGGCAAACTTGAAATACGTGATGTAAAACGACCGTATGAACTTGGCGTCCATGGTGTTGTCGTGTTTCAGAATGAGCAAAGGAATGGAGCCAAGCAAAAAATAAGTGGTGACGGCCAGCATGGCCACCGTAAAAAACAAGGCAGCGTGATTCGCATTCAGCATGATTGAGGGTAACTCCCCGTAGTAGCCGTCAAAGAGATAACTTTAAAATCTGTTGCAGTGCAACAAATTGCGGTTCCTTGTTGCATTTGCCAATTTGCACTGTACCTTTAGTTTTCGTGAAGAGTTTAAATCATGGCCCGTCCATCCGCCAAATCTGCCAAGTCAGCCACCGACAAATCGGCCACCGCCAACGCATCCAGCAGTACAAGCGCAGACGCCCCAAAGGCCACGCCCCAGCGTGTGATCAAAAAGTACCCCAATCGCAGACTCTACGACACCACCACTTCCAGTTATGTCACCTTGTCTGAAATCAAGCACTTGGTCATGGACGGTCAAAGCTTTGCCGTCAGAGATGCCAAATCGGGCGACGACCTGACACGCAGCATTTTGTTGCAAATCATTTTGGAAGAAGAATCTGCCGGTGCACCCATGTTTACCGAGGCGGTACTGGCCAACATCATTCGCTTTTATGGCCACGCCATGCAAGGCTACATGGGCTCTTATTTAGAGAGCAATTTGCAGTCTTTGATGCTGATGCAGACTCAGATGGGTTCGGCTCCACAAAACATCATGAGCCAAATGCAAGATCAAATGCAAAAGCAAACCGCCCAATTTCTGTCTGCTTTTGGCTTGAAATCCTGATTCTCTGATCCGCAGACCGACAGAGGTGATCCATTTACTGGGACAATAGCCCCATGAACGACATTGCAAGCGCTGGCCCAGTAGCGGCCGCATCCGTGGCCCCCAAGGTGGGCTTTGTCAGCTTGGGCTGCCCCAAGGCCCTGACCGATTCCGAATTGATCCTCACGCAACTGAGCGCCGAAGGCTATCAAACCTCCAAAACCTTTGAAGGTGCCGACCTGGTCATCGTCAACACCTGCGGCTTCATTGACGATGCCGTGAAGGAAAGTTTGGACACCATCTCTGAAGCCCTCAACGTCAATGGCAAAGTCATTGTGACCGGTTGTTTGGGCGCCAAAGAGGCAGAGGGCGGCGGCAACATGGTGCAACAAATGCACCCCAGTGTGCTGGCTGTCACAGGCCCCCACGCCACACAAGAAGTGATGGATGCGGTGCATGCCCATTTGCCCAAACCGCACGATCCGTTTTTAGACTTGGTACCCAATGCCTTTGGCGAAGCGGGCCTCAAGCTCACGCCGCGTCACTACGCGTATTTGAAAATCAGCGAAGGCTGCAACCACCGCTGTACCTTCTGCATCATTCCCTCGATGCGCGGCGATTTGGTTTCTCGGCCCATTGGCGATGTGCTCAAAGAAGCGCAGGCCTTGTTTGAAGGCGGCGTCAAAGAGTTGCTGGTCATCAGCCAAGACACGTCGGCGTATGGTGTGGACACCCAATACCGCACTGGTTTTTGGGAAGGCCGTCCGGTTAAAACGCGCATGCTGGAGTTGGTTCAAACCTTGGGCGAGATGGCGCAAAAGCACGGTGCTTGGGTGCGCTTGCACTATGTTTACCCATACCCCAGCGTTGACGACATCGTGCCGCTGATGGCCTCGGGCTTGGTCTTGCCGTATTTGGATGTGCCTTTGCAGCACAGTCACCCCGATGTACTAAAGCGCATGAAGCGCCCAGCCAGCGGCGAGAAGAATTTAGAGCGCATTCAAAAGTGGCGCGAGATGTGCCCTCAGTTGGTCATTCGCAGCACCTTTATTGCCGGCTTTCCAGGCGAAACCGAAGAAGAGTTTGAGCATTTGCTCAACTTTGTGCGCGAAGCCCAAATTGACCGAGCCGGCTGCTTTGCCTACAGCCCCGTCAAAGGTGCCACTGCCAATGACTTGCCAGGCATGTTGCCCGAAGCGGTGCGCGAAGAGCGCCGTTCACGTTTCATGGCGGTGGCCGAAGAAGTGTCCATTCAACGTTTGCAGCGGCGCATCGGCGCCACCATGCAGGTCTTGGTCGATTCGGCCACAGCCTTGGGCAAGAAGGGCGGCATTGGCCGCTCTTATGCCGATGCCCCCGAAATTGATGGCTTGGTCAAGTTGTTGCCCCCCGAAAAGCTCAGCAAAACCTATAGGGTTGGAGAATTTACGCGTGCACGCATTGTGGGCGTTGAGGGCCATGACCTGATTGCAGTGCCCATCTGAATGAATTTGCAAATTCAGTGCATAAAAAAAGCCGCATCGTGTGCAGCTTTGTTTAAACTTGGTGCCCAGGAAGGGACTCGAACCCCCACGAAGTTACTCGCTAGTACCTGAAACTAGTGCGTCTACCAATTCCGCCACCTGGGCATT
>VFQS010004207.1_pt1 | contig 10566 bp, 13 predicted proteins | sample 3512361 | NCBI WGS metagenome assembly VFQS01 (sample SAMN10412375, study PRJNA504923) | tailings metagenome | isolation source: Relicate 1 Philex TSF3 active mining | place: Philippines | reverse complement strand
TTCAGGAATCGTGGCATCAGGTATAAATTGCAGATCACCTATCACTCTGAATCACCGCCATGCATCGTGCCGAACTCGTTGAAATCCTGGCTGCAAAGAACGACCTGTCGAAAGCTGCCGCCAATGCCGTGCTCGACACACTGATCGAAACCGTGCAGACCGCGGTAAAGAAGGGCGATGCGGTGCAGTTGGTGGGCTTCGGCACATTCAAGTCTGCCAAGCGTGCTGCGCGTACCGGCAAGAATCCCGCCACGGGCGCGGCGCTGAAAATCCCCGCGTCCACGGTGCCGAAGTTCGTGCCGGGCGCGAAGTTCAAGGCCGTAGTGGACCCCAAGGCCGCGAAGCGCAAGGCCGAGAAGGCCGGCAAGTAAGCTGCTCACCCTCGCGGCGATTGCCCTTGGGGCAACCGCCGCTTCGCACCATCCATCGCACAGGGTGAACGATGACTGCCTTTTCTGATGCATTCCGGGCCGAGGTCTTGCGCATGGCGCGCAAGGAAATCAAGGCGGACGTTGGGGGCCTGCGCAAGACCGTGACCGCCCAGCGTTCCGAGATCGCGGCGCTCAAACGGGATGTCAAGGTATTGACCTCTCAGTTGAAGGCCGTGCTCAAGGCAGTGGCCCGCCAGGATGGCGCAGGCAAAGCATCGGCGCCCGAGGACACCGATGCGCCGGCACGTCGCGGGCGCCGCTTCAAGTTCGATGCGCAGGTGCTGGCGGCGAAGCGCGAACAACTGGGCATCTCGCAGCAAGCCATGGCGGCCTTGCTGGAGGCTTCCATGCTTTCGGTGAGCCGGTGGGAGAGCGGCAAGGTCACGCCGCGTGCGGCGCAAGTAGAGCGCATTCAGGCTGTGCTGAAAATCGGCAAGCGCGAGGCGCGGGCCAGACTGCAGGGTTGACCGCTCAGACTTGCCTGTTCAGCCAAGCCTGCTTGAGAGCCTTGATGAAGGGCTGGGCGGCGCAAAAGGCAATCACGTTGCCTGTGGGCTTCACCCGCTCCCACTGCTGGGCGCTTTGGACGCCAATCAGCCGGTAGTCCTCGATTTTCTCGAAGGACGGCTTGATGCCGAAGATCGGACCGCCGCTCATGCCCACCAGATTGAATGGTCCATCGTGGTCCGTTGAGTCGAAATCGACCTCCGCATAGAGCCGTTGGTAGGGCGTCGGATCAAAGCCTGGCGCGGGGCCGCTGCGCTGCACCACATGAAGGGTGGCATGCCGTTTCGCCAACGCTCGTCCGTTGGCGCTCTCCACGAATTCTGAGGGGGTTCCCACCAGGAGCCAGTAGGGAAAATCTTCCAGATCGGTTTGATTCCAGATTGCTTCGGGAATGGGCCGAATGCCTTCTCTTTGCATCGCTTCGACGGCCAAAGGACTCAGCTTGAAGGCGGCATAGTCCATGCCCTTCACATCGTCGTCAAAGTAGATGACGTCCTTGTCTGGATCGAAGGCGATGTTGTAGAGCACCTTCATGTCGGTGCCGGGGTGAGGCTTGGGGTTGACGGTCGAATCGTCAATCGCCCAGTCTCTCGGCATGGCTCCGCGCGCAATCGCTTTTTTCAGATCACCGAACACATGACCGGCAGTGACGGCGATCCAGTCATTGTCGATCTGGGCCACGAAGGCGCTGAAGTGATACATCGGCGGCGTTCCTCCGTTGGCTTCCACTGCATCGGGCCGATGGTCGCGGTAGGTGATGTTGATAACGTGCCGGTGCAGGGGATGCAGAAATGCTTCTCCAAGCTCGATCATGCTTGTCTTTCCGTGGGCTCTTTTGAGGGTGAAGCCCAATATTTGAGGGCAGCTTCTCGTCGCACAAGATGGAACTGCGATTGCAGGCATTTGTGCGTCCCGGCGTTCCGCCGTCGGGCTCGCGGGCTGCGCCCCGCGCTTCGTGCCGAATCGCGGCCATCCGGCTTTGATCCCTGACGCCTCCGGCCCGACCCTCTGCGCTGGGCCTGCGCGCTGCGCTTGCCGCAATACCGGGAGGCGGGGTGCTGGGGGCGGCTTGCTGTTCCCTTCACCGTACCACGGCGTGCTCGCCGTCAAGGGCGGCGCCTGCTCGCAGGCTTGCGGCCTCACGGCCGTCTTCGACCCCTGACTGCTTGCGCTGCGCCGTGCTGGCGACGGTTCCGGGCAATCCCGCCCGATTCCGAACCGGAGCCGATCATGTCGCTGCTATCTTTTTCTTTCGATTCCTCCCTGCTGGTGCGTGACGTCGCTGGCAGCTATCGTGCGGCCGAGCCCAACGAGGTGCTGCAGGCAGCGCTGCGGGTGCTGGCGGGTCAGTTGCGCGGCAGCGAAGCGCTGTCTTCTCCGCAGGTGGTACGCGATTTTTTGCGAATCAAGCTCGGGACGCTGGAGCACGAGGTGTTCGCGGTGATCCACCTGGACGCACAGCATCGGGTCATCGAGTACGTGGAGATGTTCCGCGGCACGGTGAGCCAGACCTCGGTGTATCCGCGCGAGATCGTCAAGGAGTGCCTGGCGCGTAATTCGGCAGCTCTGATCCTGGTGCACAACCACCCCTCGGGCGTGGCCGAGCCTTCGCGTGCAGATGAACTGCTGACCCAGACGTTGAAGAACGCTCTGGCGCTGGTGGATGTACGGGTCATCGACCACCTGATCGTGGCCGGGCCGGCGATCCTGTCATTTGCGGAGCGTGGCCTGCTTTGAACCCCGGGGGCTCAGCCTCTTTTTGCTGCGCTTGCCGACACCGGGTGTGGCTGGGTGCCGGGTGTGGCGGCTTGCTGTTCTCCCATCGTGCCACGGCGTGCTCGCCGTGCAAGGGCGGCGCGCCGTGGGCGCTTGCGGCCTGCGGCCGTCGTGGACCCTTGACTGCTTGCGCTGCGCCGTGACCCGGAGGGGCTGGGCAATTCCGCCCGGCAACCTTGCAGGAGTTCAGCATGAACAACGCATTCATCACCGACGAGCAGCGTGCGCTGCTGCTGGCCAACGGCCGCGAAACCTTGGAAAACCCGGACTTCGATCCGGCCCCTGTGGTCAAGCTGTTCACGCCCGATGCCGGCGCGACCTGGCTGCTGACGGAGATTGACCCCGACGACCATGACCACGCTCACGGTCTTTGCGACCTGGGCCTGGGGATGCCGGAAATCGGCTGGGTCAGCTTGGCCGAATTGGCGAGTTTGCGCGGGCGCTTGGGCCTGCCCATTGAACGCGACCTGTATTTCCGGGCCGAGAAGCGCTTGAGCGCCTATGCGCGCGATGCGCGGCTGGCCGGGCGGATCGTTGTCTGACCTGGCCCTGGGGCGCCGCAAGGCGCTCCTTGTGCTTTCTCAATCATTTCAGGAGATCATGGCCATGAGCAGCCATCACGACTACATTCTCGAAATCACGGCGCAGCACGATGCGCTCAAGCCGTTCGCGCCGGAGAACGGCCAGCCGCTGCGCTTTGCGATTGGCGATGCGGTGATCTTCACCAATGAGTTCGGCGCGCAGTTCCGGCTCCGCGTCACCGGGTTCTACCGGCCTACGGGGCTTTCGGGGATGTACGTGCGCGGTGCGCGCTACCTGCTGGACTCGTCTTCGCCGTGGATGCCGGTTGCGGAATCCAGCCTGCGTCCTGACAACTCGGCCTGATGCCTTCGCGCCCCTGGCGGGGCGCTGCGCGCTTCGCTCGCCTCCAGGGGAAAGCCCTGCGGGCTATCCCCGCCGCGCAGGCTTGGCGCCCCTCTCGTGCAGCGAACCGGCTGGTGCCGGATCGCTCCCGTCATGCGGGCCATTCTGATGGCACGCCGGGCATGGGTGTGTTGGGTTCGTAGTCGCCCAGCCACGCGAAGAGATGTTCGATATCGCAATCCAACTGGTACAGCGTGGCCTGGGCCATCGCGTACCAGGTGGTGCCATCGTCCGTTTCCTCGGAGACGGACAGCAGAGCATTGAGCTGTGCGCGCCGCCCGAGTAGCCGTTGCATCTCGTCGCCGACCGTCTTCCGGTCGGTGCTCCAGACCAAGGTCGGCAGAAAGATGCCTCGCGGTGGCGTTTCGGGCGTTGGGGCTCCCGGTTCCATGTGATTCGGCATCGTCGTTCTCCTGAAGGTGGAGGCTTCACGATAGGGATGCCGCGCAGTTCGTGCCAGCCGGAATGGGCACTATCTGAGGGGGCTTTCGGGATCGGCCCCGATGGGCCATGGTGGCGGGCCTGCGGGCGAGCTGCTGTTTGATCCGGTGATTACCAGGGCTTCCAGCGCCGCTGGGGTGTGTGCGGCACGGCACCGAGCAGGTTCATCGGAGGCAGTGCATGGGGCGCATCGTTCCGGGGGAAGCGCCGGCGCACCTCGCGCTCCAGTTCGTGCGCGAAGCCGCGGGCGTCTTTCTCGCCGCGCAATGCCCGTTGTCGCCAGTCACGGGCCTGGGCAACCAGTTCATCGTCCTGTAGTTCTCGTATGTCCATGGCAAGCACCATTGTGCCGATGCCGTGAACAGTAGCGGTCCACTGGGATTTGGCTGAAATCATATGGGCGTCCCCGGCCTTCTGGGAGATGGCCGGGCGCGCTGTCGTGCGCGTAGCGCATCGAACCGCCTACGGCGTTTCGCCCCTGACGGGCTTCCATCGTTCCCGCGCTCCGCGCGGCTGACGCCTCCGGCCCGGCTTCCAGCTTCGGGCCTGCGCGCTTCGCTTGCCGTGCGGTCGGCGTATGGAAGGGCCGTTGCCTTGTCCAGCCGTCTTCCCTGACTTCATCACCTTGTCCGCGACTGTAGCCCGCGGCCTGGTGCCGTCAAGGCGCGCCAGGCCGTGTCCTCGCTGCGCTGCGGGCCGCACCAACCTGGCGCTTGTCTCCTTGACGGCCCCCGTCCACGGGCTCCCTTTCGTCGCGGGCGATGAACTCAGGAAAGACGGTGGCAACAGGGCCAGCCGGGTTCCTCGTGCCAACCGCACCGAACAGCCGCAAGGCTGGGCTCCGAATCTAGGAATCCGGTGTTTCTTCAACAGCCAAGTCAGGAGAAAGACATGCTCGCATCCCGTTTCGCAAACCATTCCCCCGCACTGCGCAGCGACTACCCGCTGTCCGATGACCAGATTCGCAGGGTGGCCCCGTCCATCTTCGCGGATGCCCCGCACCAAAGCCGTTCCGAACGGTACAGCTACATCCCCACAGCCACGGTGTTGACCGAGTTGCGGAAGGAGGGATTCCAACCCTTCATGGTGTGCCAGACCTGCGTGCGCCGCGATGACCGCCGCGATTTCACCAAGCACCTACTGCGCCTTCGCCACGCCAGTCAGATCAACGGCGCGGAGGCCAATGAAATCGTCCTCTTGAACTCGCACGATGGCACCAGCAGCTATCAGATGCTCGCCGGGCAATTCAGATTTATCTGTGCCAATGGGCTGGTGTGCGGCGACACCTTTGCCGATGTGCGCGTGCCCCACAAAGGCGACGTGGCGGGCCAAGTCATCGAGGGAGCCTATCAGGTACTGAGCGGCTTTGACCGCGTGAAGGAATCGCGCGACCTGATGCGCGGCATCACCTTGGACGATGGCGAATCCGAAGTGTTCGCTCGCGCTGCGCTGGCGTTGAAGTACGACGACCCGGGCAAGCCTGCACCTGTCACCGAGTCGCAAATCCTGATGCCGCGCCGCTTCGAGGATCGCCGCCCGGATTTGTGGTCGGTCTTTAACCGCACCCAAGAAAACCTCACGAAGGGCGGATTGCATGGCCGCAACGCCAACGGACGCCGTCAGCAAACCCGCCCCGTGCAGGGCATCGATTCCGACATTCGCCTGAACCGCGCCCTGTGGCTGCTGGCCGATGGCATGCGCCAGCTCAAAGCCTGACCCCCTCTGACGTTTTCCCCGCCGGAGGGGCGGTTCCCCTCCATTCCCTTGTTTCACTCGATTGGAGTTTCATCATGAATGCCACTACGCAAACCGAAGCCTGCGCCGTCAACACCGCAGCCAGCAGCGCCAACGTGCTGCAAGCCGCCGACCCGAGCAAGCACATGATTCTGGTGCCGCTGTCGCGGCTGGTGCTGCGCCCCACGGGCCGCAACGTGCGCAAAACCGTCCCGCGCATGTCCATCCCTGAACTGGCCGCGAGCATTCAGCGCGTGGGCCTGCTGCAAAACCTGATCGTCATTCCCGCCGCTGATGGTGAGCATTACGAAGTCGTGGCCGGTGGCCGACGCCTTGCTGCCCTCAAGCTGCTGGCGAAGAAACACCGCATCGCCAAGGATTGGAACGTGCCTTGCCTGCGCGTGGCCGATGGCACGGCCCGCACCGCCAGCCTGACCGAGAACGTGCAGCGCGAAGCCATGCACCCGGCAGACCAGTTTGAAGCCTTCGCGGCGCTGGTGGCCGAAGGCCGACCCATCGAGGACATTGCAGCGGATTTCTCTGTCACACCGCTGGTGGTGCAGCGCCGTTTGAAGCTGGCGAACGTCTCACCCCGACTGATGGCGGACTACCGGGCCGATGCTGTCACGCTCGATCAACTCATGGCGCTGGCCGTGACCGACGATCATGCATTGCAAGACGCGGCTTTCTATGAAGCGCCCACTTGGCAGCGCAGCCCGTCCGCCTTGCGCGAGCGCCTGACCGAGCGCGAAATCGACGCCTACCGGCATCCGCTGGTGCGGTTCGTGGGGCTGGACGCCTATGAAGCCGCAGACGGTGGCATCCGGCGTGACCTGTTCGCGGAAGACGATGCGGGCGTGTACCTGACCGATGCCGCACTGCTGGAGCGGTTGGCGCAAGACAAGCTGGCGTGCATCGCCGCCGAGGTGAAGGCCGAGGGCTGGGCTTGGGTGGATGCCGCGCCCGCCGCCACGCATGCCGATCTGCAAGCCTTCCAGCGTGCCCCGAGGGAGCGGCGCGAGCCGAACAGGCGCGAGGCGCAGCGCATCGAGAAGCTGCAAGAGAAGATGCGGGCCATCGGTGAAGCCGTGGATGCCGCGATGGACGCTGAGGACGAAGACAAGGTCGATGCCTTGCAGGAGGAAGGCGAAGCCTTGGGCGAGCAGTTGCAGGCGCTGGAAGATGGTTTGCAGGACTACGGCCCGACCGTGAAGGCCGCGGCCGGTGCCATCGTCACCATCGACCGCAACGGGCAGGCCGTGATTCATCGCGGGCTGCTGCGCGAAGCCGAAGCCAAGGCGTTGCGGACGCTGGAGAAGCTGCGCCAAGGGTTCAACGGCGCGGATACCGCGAACGACGACGAAGGCGAAGATGCCGACGACACGCTCAAGGCCGCAGCCATGTCCGACCGGCTGGCGCAACGCTTGAGCGCCCATCGCACCGCCGCGCTGCAAATCGAAGTCGCCCGGCATCCGCAAGTCGCCTTGGCCGCACTGGTGCATGGCATGGTGCAGACCGTCTTGCAGCGCCGCTACTACGGCCACGATCTGCCGCTGGGCGTGCGCCTCACAGTGCAGGACCGGCTGGAAGGTATGGCCCCGGACTGGCCGGAATCGCCCGCCGCCGTGGCCCTGCGTGAACTGCAACAGGTGACAGGTGTTGCCTTGCCGCAGGACAGCGCCGCACTGTTCGCCGCGCTGCTGGCGATGGAGCAAGGCGAACTGGTCAAGCTGCTGGCCGTGTGCGTGGCATCGACGGTAGACGTGGTGACGCCGCGTGCCACTGCGCACCAGCCGGGCGCGGAACTGGCGCAGGCCGTGGGCCTCGACATGGCCGCATGGTGGCAGCCGACTGCGGAAGGCTACTTCAAGCACGTTCCAAAGGCGGCGGTTCTGCAAGCCGTGGGCGAGTTCGCACCCGAGAGCGTGCACCGGTTGGCGAAGCTCAAGAAGTCCGACATTGCCAGCGAGGCCGAGCGGCTGGTGAATGGCAAGGGCTGGATGCCTGCCATCTTCAAGGCGCAGGCGCAGGAGCACGCGCCCGAGGAAGGCCCGCAGGATGCGGAGCAGGACGGCGCGGAGGGAGCCGCCACCGTGGCGGATGAACCCGCCGAGGTATTGGCCGCTTGACCCGCACTGCAGCAAAGCGCCCGGAACCATCCGGGCGCTTTGCTTTACGGAGAACCCGCCCATGACCCGTACCACCACCCGCTGCCCGCGCATGGCGGCGGTCTATGCGCCCGGCACCGTGCGCGCCCGCCGCTGGCACGGCGATGGCGACGTGCGCGGCTACCGCCCACCCTCGGGCTGGACGGCCCGCGCCGACCTTACCGACATTCATCCCATCACGGGCCGCGCCTTGGCGCGTGCTGTGTGGTGGATCATCGAGACGAAGGAATAACCATCGCTAGCACCGCGCCCAGGCCGTTTCGCCCTGGGCGCGGTGAACTTCAAAAATTCGGGCACGGCAGTGGCCGTGCCCGGTGTCAACGCCAAACAGCCCCAACTGCCACGCAACCGACTTCACTGACACTCAGGCACCAGGTGTTTGCCGAATACAAGGTTAACTGCTGTCACAATCTTGCGCAGAAGGTCGTATCGACCACTCAGCCAATCAGCCCTCGTAAAACTGGGGGCGGTTCAGGCCCTCCGTGAACCGTCCACGCGGTCATGGCCTGACATCCGTTGGCTTCAGCTTTCAACATTGGATACCACTTGACGACCCATCGCAGCGCGCTGGCTGCTGCGCACATAGCAGCGTTACTTTTTGGACTCACCGGAATCTTTGGGGCACTCATCAAGGCACCGCCGAGTGTGATTACCTGTGGGCGTGCGGCGTTTGCCACTTTCGCGCTCGCCATCTTCGCCTTCGCACAAAAGCGCCCACTGGTGCATCAACTAACTTGGCGCAAGGTCCGCATCTTTGTCTTCACGGGTTTGTTGCTGACGTCCCATTGGGTCACATTCTTCATCGCCGTGAAAGTTGGCGGCGTCGCCGTCGCCACGCTGGGCTTCGCCAGCTTCCCGGCGTTCATTGCGATGCTGGATGCGCTGGTGTTTCGGGAACGCATCGGGGTCAGTGAAGCCCTGTTGCTGGTTTTGGTGACAGCCGGCCTAATTCTCGTGGTGCCGTCGTTCGACTTCGGCGACAACGGCACCATCGGACTCGTTTGGGGGCTGGTCTCCGGTTTGTCATTCGCCATGCTGGCAATGACAAACCGGCGGGCCGGTGCGGGACTGGATCCGATCCAGGTGGCCTTCTGGCAGAACATTGTGGTGGCGGCTGTGCTGCTGCCCTTTGCCATCGGCGGGGTTCCTGCGCTGGGGACAACAGACTGGGTTCACCTGACCCTGCTCGGCATCGTCTGCACCGGCTTGTCGCATTACCTCTTCGTCAAGAGCCTGGGAGGTTTGAGTGCGCGCAGCGTGGGCATGATCATCGCCCTCGAACCCGTCTACGCCATCGCCTGCGCGTGGTGGCTCTTCTCGGAGCAACCGTCGGTGCGCATGTTGCTGGGCGCTGCGCTCATCATTTTCGCCATCGCGCTATCGACACGATCCAAGGCGCCGGAAATGCAGCCTGCATAGCATCAGCGTGTCGGCGCGATGCGCCGCCGGGCTATTGGGCTGCGCCCCGTGCCGACTTTGCCGTCACGGCCATTCGGCTTCAATCCCTCACGCCTTCGCGCCTGCGGCGCTGCGCGCTGTGCTTGCCTCCAGGGGAAAGCCCTGCGGACTATCCCCGCCGCGCGATGCTTGGCGCCCCTTGATACCGCCGAACCGGCAGCGCCGGATCGGCCAAGGCCAGCGCCCCGCCGCATGGGCAGTGCCCAATCGGTACGCCGGGGCTTGCTGCGGCAGGTTGTGCGAATGCGTGCCGTCCGCGACGCTGGCAGTTCGTCGCCTGTATGTCACGAAGGATGGTTCACGAATATGCCACCCGGCCTTGCATTGGGGCTCCCCACACCGCGCTGCAAGCATGGGCGCCTGCATGGGCAGGGGCATGTTCCCGCTGGTCGTTGGGGATGGCCTTGCCGAGTCAGGGGGCGTGCCGGTGAAACCGTCGTGCGGGGATGCCGAGCTGGCCATGTCTCCTTTCGGATTGGGGTGGTTCAGCCCAAGGCGTCCTTGTGTTGTTGTGAATCCTGGCGGGGGCGCGGCTGCGCCTCGGGCTTCATGGCTGCAACCGTCCAGCGAAAACAATTTCCCTTGCTTTGTCACTACGTTCGGCGCATTCCTCGCGGCACAAATTCTTTTCGCCTCCCGGTGCTCCACTGCGTTGCGCCCGCAAGCGGTGCAGCCAGCCCGTCCCCCGCCGGCCGGATCACAACAAGGACGCGATGGGCGCGAACCTTGTTCAACCGTAAGGAGATTCATCATGGCAACCATCGGCACCTTTACCGCAGACAAAGACGGCTTCGCCGGCACGCTGCGCACCCTGACCCTCAACGTCAAGGCCAAGCTGGTTCCCAACGACAAGGGGGACAACGAACACGCCCCCGATTTCCGCGTGCAGGCGGCAGGCTTCGACATCGGCGCTGCATGGCGCAAGGTCAGCAAGGCCGAACGGCCCTACATTTCCGTGACCCTGGATGATCCTTCGTTCCCGGCAACGGTCTACGCCCGCCTGATCGAGGAGGACGGCGGCACGCACAACCTGATCTGGTCGCGCAGCAAGCCCCAGGCGGCCTGACGGCCGCCGGCGCCCCGCCCACGCGGCGGGGCGCTGTGCTGCGGATGCAGCGAAGAATCGA
>VFQS010004206.1_pt1 | contig 10567 bp, 8 predicted proteins | sample 3512361 | NCBI WGS metagenome assembly VFQS01 (sample SAMN10412375, study PRJNA504923) | tailings metagenome | isolation source: Relicate 1 Philex TSF3 active mining | place: Philippines | reverse complement strand
CTCTAATTTTTCTATATGAACATTTTTACTCTAATTTTGAATGTAATTTTACATATTTTTTTACCCCAATTTTTTTGTTGAGTGATTTTTACATTAATTTGTTTAGCAATTTTAAATACTTTTTTACATTAAAATATTTATAGAATCTTTTTTAGTGTAATTTTGTTTGTAAATTTATTTTATTTTTTAAATATTTAAAGACTATAAATAATATATATAAAATGGATAATAAAGAACAAATAATTATTGATGATCCTGTTATTATTTCTTATTATAGAGAGAATCCACATCTAGATATTGTCATTATGAATCATATTTTTATAGATATACTTAAAAGTCTCTCTACAAATTTATTAACTACAACTAACAACACAATCAATCAAAAAATTTTTAATTTGGTTAATGAATTAAACTCTAATATTAATATTGTTAAAACAGATGTCTTTTCTAAGTTGCACGATTATAAAAAAGAATACGTTGAAGATTTAAAAATAATACTTACTAACAATATTTTAACTAACGAAAAAAATATTGGTTCTTTAATTGAAAAAAATAACGAACATCTTTTGGCAAAAACAACATTAGTTATTAATGATATTGTTCCAAAAACAAATGAAAAAAATTTTAACCAGATCGAAACATGTGTTAAAAATTTTTGCTCAACTATTTCAAATGACATATCAAAAGTAATTGAATCTACCAACAAAAGTGATAACAAAGAAGACAATATCAAACTAATTGTTGATAATATTGAAAATAATTTTAACAAAATGGTCACAAATATTCAACAACCTATTTTTTCGGTTATTAATAAAAGTGAAGAGAGAACCAGTACTGAAATCAGAGAAATCAATAAAAATCTCAATATACAACTACATAATAATAACAAATTAACGACAGAAATAAATGACTTTTTAAATAAATATAAAAATAATTCATCAACCAAAGGTAACGTATCTGAAACTGAACTATATTTCCTCTTGCAAACTCTTATGCCTACTGATGAAATTGTAAAGGTATCTACTGATACCGCTAGTTGTGATTTTAAAGTTAATAGAAAAGACGAAACAAAACCTACTATTCTTTTTGAAAACAAAGATTATTCACGCTCAGTTAATTCTGATGAAATTAAAAAATTTGAGAGAGACGTGCAGATACAAAAAAATCACGGCATTATGATTTCACAGAATAGTCCTATTACTTTTAAAGATAATTTTCAAATTGATGTTATTAACGGATTTATACACGTTTATGTTCCTAATGCAAATTACGATTTAGAAAAAATAAAAATAGCAATTGATATTATTGATAATCTTTCTTTTAGAATTAATAATGTTACTTGTGAAAGTGATAATGAATTCATATCTTTAACTAAACACGAATTAGATGATATAACAGAAGAATACAGATTATTTGGTATTCAAAAATCACAAATGATTGACACAATTAAATTAATAACTAAACAACTGATTGATAAAATGGAAGAAATACAACTACCAAAACTTAAAAAGATTTTAATTAAAGGAGGTAATGTTGAAAATGATAATGATTTCAAATGTGTTTTTTGTAATAGTTGGTCTGGTAAAAATAAAGCAAGTCTTGCAGCCCATCTCAGAAATTGCAAATACAATCCAAAAAATAAAGATTGCATAGCTCCTGAAATAAATATTAATACTGATATTAATATAAATTCAACTTCTTCAAATACAACATCTAAAAAAATAATAAAAAATAAATAATGTTATACATAAACACATATTTAAACACAAAGTAATATAATAATACATATTATGACATCTTTGTTCTCTATTAAAAATCAAAACACTACTTATAACTGCAATTATGAGTGGGATATTATTCGTAAAAATATATGTGATGCATACTTAAACTATATTCACGTTTATTATAATATTCACATTATTGACGAAGACCCAGGCAGTTACAGATATTTTTATTTAACCAAACTGAAATCATTCATCGATGATTTTACTTCTATTAATTTTGAGTTGAATTCTTTTCTCTATGAATTTAAATTGGCTTATCATGTTTTTGCCCACTTCAATCTCGAACAACTCGACGCGATTGATTTCACAAATTCAAAAGAAATCGATGTTACAGAAGTACTTTCATTTAAAGAACTCATTAAATATTGCGTTCCATTTATTAAAGATGCAAATGTATTAACCTGCATTTATAATATAGATAATTTACTTTCTTCTTCATTGAATAATAACTCTATAACTTCATTTAACCTCATAGGTTAATATAATTATTTCCTTCCATAATCAACACAATTACCATAAAAATAACTAAACCAATTAGTTCAACTCCCATTTAAATACATTTGTATACATATATTTAAATACTTATGAGTGACAAAAACTATTATGTCTATCTTCTCGTCGCCGACGGCAACAATACCTACGTAGGAGCAACAGTTGACCTCGATCATCGCCTCAGACAACACAATAAAGAAATCAAAGGTGGCGCTCATGCTACCTCTATTAAAGTACAACAAGGCGAATCTTGGACCCGTGTTTGCCACGTTAAAGGTTTCCCTAACTGGTCCTCTGCTTTACAATTTGAATGGCGTTGGAAACAAATCTCTCGAAAATTACCCATCAAAATGTTTCCATTAGAGAGAAGAATTCAAGCACTTAAACAATTATTGGCGCTTGACAGAGCAACTAGCAAAGCAATACCATACGCTGAATGGACCACTCCACCAGAAGTTGTTATCGAAGCCGAAAATTCTCTCTTCAATATTTTAGACAAAGTAGATAGTTGATTTATTTTTTCTATCCTTTTTATATGGGAAAAAAAATACATAAACAAAAAGGAGGCATTACTACCGATGAACGCGATTTTGAAAGTGCATTTATAGATTTTATACGTGAATCTAAATTTACCTATGTAACTAGCGGTGCAGGTGGTGCCATCTTTAAAGCACGTTTTTATGATACTTCTTCAAAATCTCCTTATTACTCGTTTAGAACAAAAAATTATGGCGAACCTGCAAATGCACTAATAATCAAAGTAATGGTACTTCACGAAGATGCAGAATATGATGGTTACAATAATGACGCAGAATTATCTTGGACCATGGAAGATGGTGAGGATAGTAAAACTTTTGATTATGTAAATCCTGACAGATTCAAAGAAGAAGTGGTTATACAAAGTTTAGCCACTATTAACACTATGAATTACTTAGAACCCCTTTCTCCTGTTATTGTTTTCTCCGATATTTACGATAATAATGATGCCATCAATTTTTTTAATCTAGTCTTGCGAAATCCTGACGGTCAACCAGGATCAAAGGTTACCAAAACATTAAATAGAATTGTATTGAATTTTAAGGATGCAATAGAAAAGACTATTTCCAAAAAGGTTCAACGTAGTGGAGGCAATTGTGGTTCTTCTCCATGTGTTTCTAAACCAAAACTAGGTATTATTGCGATGGAATTAATTGACACTACAAAGTTTACCACTATGCATGATTTTTCTTCTGAATTAGTTTCAAATAATCCTGAACTACAAACTGCATTTAAGGATGCAAGAGCTATAAAAAATAAAATCATAGCTCTAAATGATGATAAAAATAAAAAAAATTTTGAAAAAAAACTTGAAAACCTAAAACTGGAAAGTGAAGAAATAATGAAAAAAGACAACGCTTTTTTTAATTTTCAAGTATACAAAAATATGGCTCGTCTCGCTATTATTGGTATTGCAAATAAAATCGGTTTTACACAAGGAGACTTTCATTTCGCTAACATATTTGTCGATCCAGATTACGAAGACTATTATATGAAAAAAAAAACTATCGATTTCCCTACTATTGATAATAATGACGACAGCAATAATATTAACAACGTTTTTCAACGTTTAAATATAAATGAACCTTATGATAGTAGTGATGTAGAATCAACCCCTTCACCATCACCTCAATATAAAACTCCCGTCAACACCCACATTAGATTTTACACACCAGATTCAGCAAATTCATCATCTAGTAATATGAAAGGTGGTTCTAATATAGATGAAAAAGGTCGCGTTATGATTATAGATTATGGTTATGCTAGGAAAATAGACGAAGATAAATTATCTATAATAGATGAAAATATAAATTATATTGGTTCTAATCTCAAAACGATTACTCTAAGTGACTACAAAGAACATATTAACAAATGTTTAAATGTTGTATATAATACTCCTCGTTCTGATGGCGATTATCTTAACGAGTTTGATTCAAGTTATTATGGTTGGTTCATCGGTGAATATTTTTGCAGTTTGTGTGTTCCAAATTATATCTTCAAAAGAGACGGATTAACAGATGAAGATTACAAACAATTGTTAAGCTTACAGCGAATGCGTGTTAATGCAATCCACTATTTATTAAATCGTCCTTCCACTAAAAACCTCCCATTCAAACTCCCACTAGATAAAGAGACCTTAGTCAAAATGTCATTCAACGCGTTGGAGCATTATAAACAAGAAGATGATGAAAACAGCGAATATAGCGTAGAAGATGACGAAGACTCGCAACAACTTGGAGGCTCTGATGACGCCAAATACGATTCAAAAACCCTAGCCAAAATATCCAACAAATGTTTCCGTACTATCGGTTATGGGTTAAAAAGTATTGAATCTCTCAAAGTCAAAGTTGAAAAGATGAAAACTCAACCTAAAACTTTACAACAAATACAAACTCCTTACAAAATGATCGACACATCTGCTTATAATCTTAACGGACCTATTAGTGTCGGTGTCGGTGGTAAAGTTAAAAAAACCAAAACTAAAACCAAAACCGTCAAAAAAAGAAAAACCCGAAAAACTAAAACCAGAAAACATAGAAAAACCAGAAAATAAAAAATTGATTCATTTCATTTCTTTTTATTATTCAGCAAATAATTTACTAATGCAATCTAAACTCGACAAGTTTTTCACAATTAAAATTAATCACGACAATTCCACTAAAAAATGCTTTATTTACGATCCTTATAATCATAAAGCATTTTTCGACTACACCCCTAATGAAACAACCGACACTTTTATCACTTGTAAAACAAATTTGAAACTTTATTATAGATCTCCAAATAATCTGAATAACACAAATATTAATATTCCACAAGTTTCATACGACACCACATTTATACCATTATTAAAATCCAACTTACAAAAAGCCGTACGCCGATGCGAAACCACAATAGCTCTAAATTCAACATTAGCTTTAATACAATTAAATCCACAAGATCTTTTAAGAAGACTCCCTATTATTATGATTGAAGATGTAGCGCTAATAGATTCACTCCCTATTATTATTTGGCTTATGATTGCTAATACAGATTATAAACTAAAACCACAAGATATCGACATATTATTGAATATTGTTTGGAATTTGTGTAATAATACAGACTATTTTCACTATTATGAAAATGATACGAAGAGAGAATTCACTCATCAATCACTTCAAAATTCAGCAGAATTACTTGCCTTATATTATCGCTCACTTTATGGAGGAATGGAAGGTGATATACAACTCATCTATAATGCAATCGATTATTATTCTAATTTCCCAAATAAAATTCATAAAACAACCTTCCAAAATATCGATTTCGAGAGATTTATCCTTGACAAAACCATCCTACCAGAATCGGTCGATTTTCATTGCTACCCTCATATGATTAGCACAATACAACAAAAAACGCATCTCCCATACTCAAAAATAAAAGAAAATATTTGGAATTCACTTTCCGGCTATAATACTCGAAAACCATTCACAATAGAATCTTCTAATAAATATAAATCATCTCGCGAATGGAAAATAATAGAACCTGTTTTAAATATTGTTAGAAACGAACTATTTTAATAAATTTTTACAATATTAGAATTAAAAATTTAGTAATATTATGTAAATTAATTTCAAAAATAGAATTATTTTTTTTGTAAACATATGTATATATTTATAAATGTTGCCATTTAATCAAATGCCTAGTTTAAATAAAAATAGTAGACCTTTTCCAAAAAAACCGTCTGGATTAGGTTTTCAAGATCAAATGATTATGAAGCGCAAAATCGACTATCAAAGGGGCAAAAACGAAAAATATGTCACAACTCCCAAAATTGAAACCGAAAAAGTTATTGAAGAAGTTTTACAACCTATCGTCCAGGAAAAAATAGTCCAAGTCATCCAACCTGTCGTTCAACAAGTAGATATAAATAGTGTTTTTACTGACGATCTTGTTGCTAAACTTAAAGACACATTTATTAGCAAAATTCAAAGCGAAGTATTAGACCATTTTAAAAATGTATTAACAGAACACGTGAAAAGTGTAATGAGTGAAACTATGAGTCAATTTTCCAGCAATTTGGAGAGTTTAAGATATTATGATGAAGAAGATGATGTTTCTATGTATTCAAATAGAAGTTATCGTCGTGTTCCAAGAAATTCTTCTCAACAAATGCATTATGTAGAGGAGGAAAATGTTAAAATGGTCGTGGAAGAAAGAGTAGAACAACCTACTGTTGTATATGAAGAACAACCTACTATTATCGAAGAACATCGTTATGTTGAGCCAGTGGTCGAAGAACCTGTTGTAGAAGAACAACGTTCTATTGTAGAAGAACTTGTTGTCGAAGAACATCATTATGTTGAACCAATTGTAGAATATGTTGAGCCAGTAGTCGAAGAACCTATTGTTGAAGAACAACGTTCTGAAATAGAAGAACATCATTATGTTGAGCCAATTGTCGAATATGTTGAGCCAGTGGTCGAAGAACCTGTTGTAGAAGAACAACGTTCTGAAATAGAAGAACATCAATATGTTGTAGAAGACCAGCATTATGTAGAACCAATTGTAGAATATGTCCAAGAGCCAATTGTCGAATATGTTGAACCTATTATTGAAAAACCTATTGTAGAAGAACAACGTTCTATTGTAGAAGAAGAACAATCATCATCTAACTTTAAAGAAATAATTAGAGACAACGTAACTATAACAGTTGAAGAACCAAAAGAAATAATAGTAGGTAATACAACCATCAGACAATTAAAACAAAAAAAGTATAAAAAAAATACTAGTCGCACCTAATAATTTACTACAAATATAAAATGAATTTGTTATTTTATATTTATTTAATCATGGTTTTAATAAAATTTTTTAAATTTAGAGACCATAGTATTCGTATTCATAACCAATACCGTTAGCATTTGAAATACTGAATAAGTAGGTGCAACCAGTTTGGCATGTTCCGGTTGGACCAGATGTATCCAAAGTGTATGGGAAATCAACTATAACCTGAACATCTGTTCCATTTTGGGTGTTGGCACCTTCAACAAATGGTGTTCCAGAAGCAAGAGCAGTTGCTGGTCTACCGAAACAAGTCCAGTTGATTAAAGGAATACCACGTGAGTTGACTGTGAAAACTAATCTGTTGTTAACACCTGGTGCATTACTACTCAAATCAACACAAGTAACATCGGGAACTGCTGCGACGGTGAAAGTGAAAGTGGAAATAGAACTGATTTCACCACTTGCAATTTGTGTAGCAATACCATATTTGTATGTTCCAAATGCTAATCCAGGCTCAACAAAGGTTAAAAGACAAGATGGGTTATTAGAACAGTCAACTGTTGCGGCTTGTTGTTGCACAAGTGATGGAACAGTTCCACTTGGTGATGTATAACTATACAAGTTGTAAAAACTAATAACACCACCATTTGTTTCACCACCAGAAATATCAGCAGGTGGATTGAAGCTGATTGTTTCTTGACCTGTACCTGTTTGAATAGCACTTACGAATTGTGGAATTCCTGGTTGACCAACTGGTGTTACTGGACCACACCATGAAGAAGCAGCACTTGTTCCTCTGGCATTAACGGCATAGATTCTGTAAGAATAAGATTCTCCGTTATTCAAACCAGTAACATCATAAAAGACTTCTGTTGTGCCTGATGGTAAACCAGCATTCATACTGACATCAGTAGTATTACCACTTAATTCGATAACATAGTTTGTGATATCAGAACCATTAGCATCAGGAACAAGCCAAGCAAAATGGATACTTTGGTCTCCTGGGTTTGCGTATATACTAACGCAAGTAATGGTATCAGGAATACAGTATGGTAAACCACTTGTTGAAACCCAATCACTATCCTCAGAAGTAGGATCAGTAGAAACTGCGCGGACTTGGATAGCGTATGTGTTACCATCTGTTAAACTTGTAATTGTGTATGAAAGATCTGTACCAGTAGCAGTTGAGTAAAGTGCACCACCCATACTGATATCATAATGGTCTATTGGGTAACCACCTGTAACTAATGGTGCAAGCCAAGTGACTAAAAGTGTAGAACAAGCAGGAGATGATGCAGCAACACTTCTTGGAACACTAGGAGCTGTGTATGGGATAACAGGATTTTCAGCAGCAGAAGCAGAAGGACCGGTGCCAACAGAGTTGATAGCACGAACTGATAACCAAAATTCTGTTCCCAAATAAGTAGCAAAAACAGATGGATCAATAGTATATGAAAGATCGTTTGTTTGAGTTGTTGATGCCCATTGAGAACCAATCAAAGGAATAGATCCTAAAACAAATGTAGCAGCACTAATATCGATGTAGTAACCTGTAACAACAGTAAAACCAACTGGTGGTGGAGAAACAGATGCAGCATCACTTGGTGCATCCCATCTAATAGCAAGGGTTCCACTTGCTGATTCAGCTACAAAACTAGCACTTGTACCAGCAATAGAATGAACATCTTGTGGTGGGTTAGGAACATCAGATGGAGTGATTTCAACTGTGTTAGAAATAGCACTTGTACCGTTGGCGTTGTATGTGTAGACAGCAATAACATATGTTGTGTAGTTATCAACATTAGCAGTAACACCTCCATAAGTTTGACCATCAAGGAATGAGAAAACTTGTTGTTGACCGACAGTTTGGATATTAGAAATATCAACAAAAAGGGTTTGGAAAGTATTATCATTACCGAAAAGTGTAGCTTCCATAACTGTGTAGGCAGAACCACCGTTTGTTGGGAAAGTTACTGTAAATTCAAGACCATCATTAAGTGAAACAGGAGATGTGATAACTGGTGTACTTGGTGTAGTAGAAGGTGTTGCTGTAACTGGTGGTGATTGGCAGAATGTAATAGTAGATGAGGATGGAGGATTAGCGGTTTGAATTTGGTAAACCATCAAGTATTGTTGACCGTTTGTCAAACCAGTAAATGTATAACTTAATAGACCGGTGACATCAATCTTAACGATGGTTTCAGCTGGTGAACCTGTAACAATAGCTTCTGTTAAGATAAGAGAAGCCTTGATTGGGGTTAAAACTCCTGAGTTCCATGAAAGATCGACTGTGATAGTACCGTTACCTGTTGAAAGTACGACAAGACTAAGATCCGTTGAGTTAGAGGACATTATTATAATATACTTAAATATTTTTTTTTGACGAAAAATTAAAATTACTAAATTATTTTAATTAAAATTCAGTTTCCTTAAAATAATCCATTTAATTTTTATCGATAGTCACTTCTTTTGCTAAATTTTTGATGATTTTGTCATATAATATATCATCTCCTCCTTTAACATTTGAACCAGCCGATTCTATAACTATCTTTAAATACTGATCGTTTTTTTTAGAATCGAAATCTTTATATCCAGGATGTGCCTCTCTCCACTTTGTTAAATTCAACATATTCTTAAATGCAATATTCTTTATTGCCTGTTTTATTCTTAATTTATCATCATTCTCCTTTTCCCAACTATTTTGATCCTTAACGTACATCGTTTCCCTCTTCAAATCGCTGCAATGTATCGGTCTTTTATAAACATCCAATTGTCTCAAACCCTTTATAAAAATACTAGATATTCCATTAACAAACCCCTGTTCTCCCACATTTTCTAAATCCGCCAAATTGGGTTTCAAAGAATCTACAAAATCAGTAATATTAATCGCATCTTTACACTTTTCATTCAAAAATATCTGTAAATTAAACGTTTTATTATTGCAATTCGTATTATTACTATTAATATTCCCACTCCTCGACATTTCCATAATTTGTTTATTCTGTTCTAGTATCATTTTTTGAAAATCCTGGTTTTGTCTAACAATTTCTACTACTAAATTCGTAAGATTATCTATTTGACCGACATCATTTTTAATTAAATCGTGACATTCTTGATCCAAATCGATTTCTTCATATTCTTCAATTATGGACATTTTTTCGACAGAACACCTTTTTTTATGTTTCCATAAGCCACTTTTTGACTTAAAGTGTCTGCCACAAGAGCATAACAGTTTGGGGATTTTTGAGGGGACAAATAGGTTTCCGTTGTGACTGAGTTGATGTTTAAGGGTTGAGACGTGTTTATTATAGTCCTTCTTATTACACGTAAAATAGTCACATTTTTCACACACAAATTTTGGGGATTTTTGGGACAAATTTTCGGTTTCCATTTTTCCTAAAATATGGAAACAAAAAAATCCCCAACTTTTTTCGAAAAAAATTTTATCGTCACAAAATGAAAATTATTTTTTTGGTCACCAGACGCTAATTTTTCAA
>VFQS010004204.1_pt1 | contig 10571 bp, 7 predicted proteins | sample 3512361 | NCBI WGS metagenome assembly VFQS01 (sample SAMN10412375, study PRJNA504923) | tailings metagenome | isolation source: Relicate 1 Philex TSF3 active mining | place: Philippines | reverse complement strand
GAATTAATTTTAATCCAGAAAGATATTGAGAATGTAGTTTTATTATTAATAGAAGAATAACTAAAAGATGACTTATCGCCTTTACTGAAATCAGACATTTTAATAGTTTTTTTTACAAAATCATCTGGAGTATTAACAACTAAATAAGTCAATGCATTTAAATCTGATTTTGTTAATTTATTATTACAGAATTGACTTGATAATTTTCCTTGAGTATTTTCTAATGCTGGTTCGCATAAATTTAATGTAGATAAACCATTTAATTCAGGTTCTATAACATCTACTGGTTTAAATTCCCATTCATACCAATGATTTGGTCCTGCATTACTAGTATATGTTCCTCCTATTTCAGGTTTTAACATATGTGCAGATGGATGGATACCATTAATATAACTTGCTGAACCAGCGTGTCTAATACCAGGTGCAGTAAATGTATTATAAATATCGTTCATATTTGCGTTTCCAGCTTGTTGAGTATTACTCATTAAATTATTTTTTTTAGAGGGCATGTTACAAGCTTCGGTTGGCATTTTACCAGCACTAGTTGCTAAAGCTAAATCATTACCAGCCCAACATTCACCACCAAATTGCATACCATAGTATTTATAATTTTGTTGTAAAGCTAAATCTCTACATTCTTCGTTTGTTTGATTAGTTGCTAATAAATTTGGTAATTTTCTATTCATACTTCCGGTCTTTTGATCCATGTAGCAACCAACTCTTCCACCTGCAACTGCATATTTACCAGTTGATGGACCTGTTCCTTTAGTTTTGGTTTCAACAGATGTAATTTTAAAATTATTTGCATTTGTAGGGAAAAATTTACCTTTCCAGTAAATATGTCCTGCAAAATAACCAGGCCATCCACCTGAATTTAAGTTATATAATATTAATCTATCTCCTACATTAAAATCTTTAACGACAAATTTAAATATTTGATTACAGCAAGTTGCTCTTCCAACAAATTTTACATTTGGATGGGAATAAGCAGCAATATTTGATTTAGAACCTTTATCATAATAAATATCAAGAAAATCATCTGCAATCATAGCTATATATAAATCATTATTTCCTTTAGGTGGATTAAGAGTATCCCAATTAGTATTAAATTCTTCTATTTTACTTAATTCAACTGAATCTGTATTACTTGAAAATCCTTCTATCTTAGATTTGCAATTATTTGAAAATCCTTCGGTCTTGGATTTATTATTAAATCCTTCGGCTTCACGATATAAAGGTAAAGTATTAACAAATGGATTTTGTATAGAATTATTTGTGTTATTAGATTTAGAATATTCAGATTCTTTATAGAAAATATATACAGTTATAGCTAAAACTACAAATAATAGAGAATAACTGATAATGTTTTTATTCATTTATAATACTTTTAGAAATTATTATAAATTCAATTAATCTAAAATAGAATATAAAATTAATATATTTCTTTAAGTATGATTGTCTAAAAATAAAATAAAAATAATAAAAATATTAAGAAAACCCAAAACCAAAACTTATTTAAAGATATCTCAACTATAAAAAGCATAGTGCGTAAAATGTCCAATAATAAAAACTTAGAAAATAATAAAATGGCAAAGAAATCATCTGAATCAACTCCATCTGTTGTAGTTCAAAAACAAGAAACCGTATCAGTTGCAGCACCAGTTAAATCTGAAGCAAAAGCAGCAAAAGTTCAAAAAGTTTCTTCTGTTAAAAAAGAAGAAGCAGCCCCAGTTGTTCAAACTCAATCAACTACTCCTGCACCAGCGACTGTTAAAAAAGTTGTTAAAGCACCATCTAAAAAAGCAGAAGTAGCAGCACCAGCACCGGTTGCAACACCAGAACCAGTTAAACAAGAAGCTGCATCTGAAAAGAAAGCACCTAAAGTTAAAAAAGCGTCTCCAGTTGCAAAAGTAGAAACTCCAGCAGTTCAAACACAAACTGCTGCACCGGTTCAAGTGAATACCGACGCACCCGCGCCTGTAGAAGTAACAGGTGTTCAAGCATTATTTGATGCAGCAATTGCACAAGTTGAAGAAATGGTTGAATCTCAAAGAACAATGGTATCTAATCTTAGAAAAGGTTGGAAATTGTATCAAAAAGAATCAAAAGAATCAGCACGTTCTCAAGAACGTCAAAAACGTTTAGCAAAAAAAGACCCAAATAGAAAAAAGAGAGAACCAACTGGTTTTGCATTGGCATCTCAAATTACACCAGCATTATGTCAATTCTTAGACCTTCCAGCTGGAACTAAATTACCAAGAACTCAAGTCACCAAAAAAGTCACAGATTATATTAGAACACAAAATTTACAAAATCCAGAAAAAAAGAGAAGTTTTGTTCCAGATTCTAAATTAGGTGCGATTTTAGGTCCATTACATACAGTTGATATTGATAGAGGTTATGATTATTTTAATTTACAAAGATATTTAACTCCACATTTTATTAAATCAACTGTAGCTAAATCTCAATAAAAACTTGTAGTTTGTTTGTTATTTTAAATAAAAAATAACTGGCGTCCTCAGGTTTAAAAAGTTTAATTAAATTTTAAATTAAATAAAAATAATTTAAAAATTAAAAAAAAAATTGATAAAAAAGTTATTTACTTATAATTATTTCTAATAATATTAAAATAGTTAGAAGATGAGTTTATATGTTAATATTCGCACGGAATGGCTTCAAGAAAATAAAAAATATATTGATATGTTATTTGAAAATTGCGGTATACAACATATTGGATTCCAGTGTTATAACTATTCTGCAGATAAAATATATGAATCAATTTATATACATTTATCGAATCATTATAGAGGAATAGATTTACTTGATAAACAAACTCTATCAGCTATTTCAATTTTAATTGTAGATTTTTGTGAAATTTGGAATTATGATGAAAAAAAATATTCAAAATTATATTCCTTATATGAATCTGTTATTGAAAATAATTAAAATAATAAATATATTCTATTATTTTTTTTATTATATATTTTTAAACTAATATGCCGCATTATATAACCAAGGCAATGCATTTCTTGCATCACTACTTACTAATGTTAATCCGGTTAATATCCACAGGGACCCAGTAGCTTTATCTGCTTCTGTATGACCTTCTGAAATTAATCTATCAAATTCATCTAATAACAAATGTGATAATTTATAACGGTCATTTATTCTATAAATATTATTCATATTTTCAGTAAATAATTTACCATTGGAAACGTATCGAAATCGTTGTTGATGAGACAAACCTATACGATAATTCCACATATCTTCCATGTATTTATATAATTGTTTTAAATAAGTTAAATTTAAATTTAAAAACCATTCACATTGTGTATATTGTTTTAAATTATCCATTTTTTGGAAAACTGCGATACATTTTTGTTGTAATTTAATATCTGGATTTGTAATATTATCTTGCAAAATTTCAATTTTATTTTTTTTTTCAGAAATATATAATAATTTCTTAAAATTATCAATAATATTAGAATCAATTAAAAGGGTATTATAAGGATTGGTAATAGGCTCTGTTTTAATAAGTTCCTTAAACGTAGCAATATGAAATCCCCAATATTTACCAGAACTATCTTTAAAAGTAAATAGGTCTGAAATTGGTAAATCAAATATATTTTCAAATGTTAAAAAGTCCGCATCATTATTTAATAACTTACGATTAAGAGCAGCTATACCATGTAATTTAATTTTTTTTCGTATAAGATAACTTCGTAAAATAGATTGTATTTTAACAATAGAATTTAGATTACGTAAATAAAATTCCGAATTTAAATTAAAATTATTTGCGAAATTATTAGTTAAATCATTAATATTATTGTCTATATTAACTTGTAAAGAATTTGTGGTAGGAGTAATATTATTGATAGAGGTATTTAAATTATCAGTAATTAAAAGTAAATTAGATGATTTTGAATGTGTTCCACATAGATTACCGTTTTTTTTATTATTATTACATTGTAATAGTGGATTTTTAACAAGTCTCGCGTGGCATTTATCTAAATCAAATGAATTATTCATTATATTAGATAGAATATAATATTTTAATTTAAATAAAATTTAATATCAAATTTCTTTAAATAATTATAAAAAATTGAAAAAATAAAAAAAATTTGATAATATATTTTTATTTAAAGATAAGATAATAATTATAGATTATATATAAATACAATGTCTGCAAATAAATCTCAACAAGCGAACAAATCTGCTAATAATGGCAATACTCACCGCGCAAATTTAGTTGATATTTCAAAATTCAAATTCGGCGAAATAGTCACCAATAAATATGGTGGTAAAAGCAGCCCAGTCCAATATGACGGTCAAGAATTTTACATTCAAACTCCACGTATGAAATTACCATATGGTTTATCTATTAATATTGAAAAAGATAAGAATGGAAAACCATTAGACGGTAAAGCACCAAAGTATTCATTACAATTCTCCTTTGCAGGATATGAATTAGATGATGCTGGTAATGCTTCCGACCAAAAAATACGTGAATTTTACGATTTATTAGTTAAGATGCATGATTTATTAATTAAAACTACACATAAAAATGCTAGTTCTTGGTTAGGATTAGATGAATGTAATGAAGCAATTGCTAAAGCATTCGTTAGAGATACTATCAAAGTATCTAAAGATAAACAAACTAAAAAACCGGATAATAAATATCCTCCAACTTTTACTGGTAAAATTAAATCTTGGAATGATAAATTTATGGTTAATGCATTTGATGAAAATAAAAATCCTATTACTGACTTAAAATCTTCCATCGTTTCTAAATGTGAAGTCAGAGCTTTATTAAAATTAACTGGTGTCAATTTAGCACAAGGTAAATGTGGTTATGCATTTGATGTTATTCAACTCATTGTTTATAAACCAGCAACTTTACCTTCATATGCGTTTATCGATGATGAAGATGACCATAAACCTGTTAATACTAAATATGAATATGCTGATGAAGAACCAGCACAAACTCATAATACACATACAGCTGACTCCGATGGTGAAGATAATGGTAAAGATGAATTAGATGCTCAAGATGATGATGAAGAAGAAGATAAACCTCCTACTCCACCAGTTTCTAAAAAAATTGTAAAACCAGCAGCAAAAACTACTGTTAAAACAACTAAAAAATAAAGAAACACTGGTTTCTCTTAAACTATTCCTAATTAAATAGGAATTCAATTTTTATTTTTACAAATTTCAAATTATATTTTTTTTATAATTCGAAAATTGATATTTTTTTATAAAAGTAATATGATATTTTAATCATCTTCATTAATTAATAATTCTTTATTTTTATTTGCTAATTCTATTTCATTTGCTGTTAAAATAGTTGTATTCTTTATAAAACCTATTCTTTTATTTAAATTATCTTCATTTATATTACAATTTGTCATCATAAATTTCTTTAATTCAAATATATTCGCTCTTTTATTTAACTGTTTTTCTATTTCAATATTATCTATTTCTATTTCAGATACATCATATAATCTTCTTATTTCAATACATTTTTTATTTATTATTATATCTTTATCCTTTTCCAATATCTCTTCTAAACTTTTATAATCTTTTATTTTTTTTATACATTCTTCTACATTTATATTACTCGGTCTATCTATATAATCATTTCCTAATAATATACACAAATCTAGAAAACTTTCATATTCTAATTCTAATTTTTTTAATAATTTTGGTAAATATACTACATTTATATTTTCTGTGCTTGTTATTAAATTACTTAATACCATATTACATCCGGCCGCATATGTATCTGTATCATCTGTCATTACCCCATCTACTAATTTCATTTTACATAATTTTACAGATACCATCTCTGCCTCTGTCGTTCCTACAATATATCCTACACCCATCAAATTAAATAACTCTTTCGTTTTATCCAATATTTCCCATGTTATTTTTACATTTTGACTTTCTAACTTTTTTAGTTCTTTCTCTAGTAATATTTTATTAACTAAAGAATCTTCTACTTTTACTTCTGTGCTAAATAATTGTTTCTTTATTTCATTTATTTTTATTTCTCTGTTCTCTCTTACTTCTCTCCTTATTTCTATTGTTTTTGCCTTTTCTACAGGTGGCTTTCCATCAAATACAAATAAGGGTTTAATATTAAACTTATTTAATTTATTTATCATATAAAATAAATTTTTAATATGATTTCCATTATTATATAATGATTTATATAAATAAAAATTCGCATCTATTGCTATTGTCTTTCCTCGTAAATATGATAAATGTTTAGTAATATATTTTCCATATTTCGTATTTATTATACTTGTTAAATTTCTAATACCCATTTTTATTTATTTTTTAATTTTTCTACTATTTTATATTTTATTTATCTTTATATTATAATATTAATTCATTATATACCATTCTTACACTTGGATTTATTATTAATTTTCGTCTTTCGATTGGTAATCTTACCCTTATTAAATTATTTACTAATTCATGATAATATCTTTTTTGTTTTTCTAATTTCCATGGATCTTTCGATAATTTATAAGTTAGCATATATTTATCTAAATTTAGAAATCCACCTAATTTTAATAAATAATATGTAAATACCGGGGTTGATTGTTTCCAAATTTTACTTTTTAACACCTTCTCTATCTTTAACTCATTATTAACTACCGTTTTCCTTTCCTCATATTCCTTTGGTAATAATACGTCCTTTATTGAATTAAATCCTGTTTCTATTATTATATTATTTACTAATTGATTTAAATATTGTATTTCAGTATATAATATATCATTTACACTTTGTCCTGTAAAATATGAATTTAATATACTATCATATACTATCGCATATATATCTGTCATACTCTCATATAATCTAATTTCATCAGTTATTTTTGTTAACCCTTTTATATACTCCTCTATCGATTCATCATATGAACTACCAAAATCATATTTTAAACAATGTATTAATTCATGTAAAAATACCTTATCACTATCTTCTTCTCTAAAAATATTTATATCTCCATACATTTCTATATTATAATATACCGTTGTAAATCCACTATTAAAGTTATGTGGTATAAACTCTAATCCCTTTTTATATATCTTTAATATATTCAATGGCGCAAAATTTATATTTATACTTATGTTTTTTAATCCTAATGATGCTATCAAATAATGACATTTTATTCCTTTAATTAAAATTTTATTTATATTATATTTTTCTTTTGATAATATATTTATATATACACGATTATTATTATATTGAACTAAATATTTATTAACCTGATTTGTTTCATTTATTAAATATGCTAATATTACTGGCGACATAAATCTCGAAAAATATGTTGAATAATGTTTTTTTAAAATTGGATAACTATCTACAATATTTTTTATCGTATCATAATCATGATTATATGGTAATTTTATTATTGAACCTATTTTTTCACTACTCATTTGCGATAATTTGACCTCATTTTTAATTTTAGTAAATAATGGATATAGACTATTTTTTATTTTATTTGCTTCCAAATAATCTATTTTAGATTTTAATAATTTTCTTTTTAATTTCATTTTATAATATATTATTTTATAAAAATATATTATTCAATTGTTTTATTTTATGTATATATCAATCTTTTGAATTAAATAATTATAAATGCACCAATTTATTGTTTTTGTATCAAGTCTAACTAAGATTACCGTATATTTGTATTGATGACTTACGGAAAATATAGTAAATAGGATAATATCGACATTAATAAATGCGAAAGCATCGTATAATGTTTTTTGTATCAAGTCTAACTAAGATTACCGTATATTTGTATTGATGACTTACGGCAAATATAGTAAATAGGATAATATCGACATTAATAAATGCGAAAGCATCGTATAATGTTTTTTGTATCAAGTCTAACTAAGATTACCGTATATTTGTATTGATGACTTACGGCAAATATAGTAAATAGGATAATATCGACATTAATAAATGCGAAAGCATCGTATAATGTTTTTTGTATCAAGTCTAACTAAGATTACCGTATATTTGTATTGATGACTTACGGCAAATATAGTAAATAGGATAATATCAACATTTTTTAGTCCGTATGGCGGAGCCATAACCTGTTTTCAGGAAGGACATTGACTAATGTTTTTTTGTATCAAGTCTAACTAAGATTACCGTATATTTATATTGATGAAATAAGGTGTTTTTAGTAATTATGATATGTTCGACATTAATAAGTCCGTAGGACATTGAATTATGTTTTTTGTATCAAGTCTAACTAAAAATGCAGTCGCATTCAATGCGCAGATACGTCTTTTAATGGGTTGTATAACCCAAGGAAGGTTCTAAAGGGATGCACTACGTGCTAGCTTGTATGCTAAGCATTCAAGAAACCAAGTTTTCCTTATATGAGGTCAATTGTTTTTATACCATCTTTTATATCTTTCATATTTTCATTATAATTATTAACTATAGTGTCATCATTAAATTTAAATATTATATATAATTTTCCTATTCTAAATGCAGAATCTAATATACCATAGTCATCTAAAATTAATAAATTACTTTGACCATCTAAATTAACATTAAAATCTAATGTTGTTTGCTTAGATAATTTATATTTTAAATGAAATGGTTTAATACTATTTTTATATGATAAAGGTAATTCAAGTAATAAATTATTATTTTTATATTTTTTTAAACTATTTGGAAATTTGTATTCAATTAAAAAATCATAATCAATATCATTTATTTTAATACTATGTAAATCATATTCTAAATCTAATAAATACTGATGATTTATGTTAGAACCTGAATCCTTTATTGATAATTTAATATATGTATATTTTCTTAAAAAATCATAATCTAATGGTATTTCATTCATCCCTTCATCCGCGGTTTGAATAGCTAATAAATCTAAATTTAATGTATAAATATACTTTATTATATCTAAATTAGACTCATTATTTTGTTTTATTTTGTTATTAATTGTAGTATTTAATTTTTTAGATAATACATTTTTTAAGACATCTGTTCCCTCTTCAATAATTTTAGAAGTATTTACCTTATTAATAAATCCCCAAAATCCATCATATTTCTCTTGTGTATTTAATGATTTAGTTAATGAACTAAAAGTATTATTTAAAAAATTACTTATTTCAGGGTCAAATTTACTAAATAGCTCTTTAAATAATTCATCTGGAGTTTTTAAATCATAATCTATTACTGTTTCACCATATAAATCATATTTATCACGTATTTTTTCATTCGATAATACTTGATATGCTGTAGATATTTTCATAAAATGTTCATTGGTATCTACACCTGGATTTTTGTCAGGATGATATAGTAGTGCTAATCTCTTGTATGCTTTTTTTATATCAGTTAATGATGCATTTCTTTCTAATTCTAAGATTTCATAATAATTCATATATTATTAAAAATTAATATATAAATTTCTTTAAACTTTAATATTATATGATATGGAATATAAATAATTATATTTATTTTGATTTAAACTAAAAATATCGATTAATTCATCAGTAATAGTATTTTTAGAAAAATCTTGTAAAAGTGATTTATTATATTTATTTTTATATTTTTTACCTCCACTATTATGTATCATATATGAACCACCTGGAGCTTTTAAAACTTCATTTTTACCTAATTTAATTGAATGTTCCCAAGCAGAATTACTATATTTTTTACCTTCTACAATTTCTCTAGATTGACCACTTTCAGTACAACCAACACATTTAAAATTATGTGGTAAATCACAATTTATTGCATGTTTATGTTGCCATATTAATAAACCAATCCAATTATAATAGTCATCAGTAATTTTTAAATATGGTTCATATTTTTTTTCACAATTTTTAATTCTTAAATCTGATAATCCTTCACCACAATCACCTAAAGTTTCAGGAACATATAAGCTTATTTTAATTGTTTTTGATTCAATTAATAAATATTTATAAATCATTTTTTTTATAATACCTGCATCAAATAATGATTTGTTAATAATTGAAATAGATGATAATACTAAATTTAAAAACCCAGCACTACATACTTTTTCTGCAGTTTCTACTGATAATTTATAAATTTCTGAACTTTGTCTATAAATACCGCCATCAACTGAAATAAAAGATTGAGGGAAATTATTATCTAAACTATAAAATAAATTAATTATATTTTCAGCCCAATAAGTCTTACCGGATGCACTTGGGCCAAAACCCATTATTAATCTTGATGGTGAATCATTATCATTATTAATACCACAAATATCGATTATTTTTAAATATTTATTATCATTATCCCATAATCCTTTTAAATTTTCGAGATTATCAGTATTTATTTTGATTTTTAATTTAATTGTATTTTTTTTATTAACTGTTATGATTGAATTAACTAAACATTTTAAAATATAAATAGTTGAATATATTTCTTTTTTAAAATATACTTTTAAACTATCTTCACACTCATTTTTACACATAATCCATTCATTCTTTTTTTTATTATCACAATTATATATTCTGTTTAAAAATATTTTTAATGTTTTTTTTAATTCTTTATT
>VFQS010004203.1_pt1 | contig 10571 bp, 17 predicted proteins | sample 3512361 | NCBI WGS metagenome assembly VFQS01 (sample SAMN10412375, study PRJNA504923) | tailings metagenome | isolation source: Relicate 1 Philex TSF3 active mining | place: Philippines | reverse complement strand
GAGTTTGTTATGCCAGGCTCACAATTAAAATTTAATACTCAAAGCAATAATTATGAGTATGTTCAAACTCAAATTAGCAATCCTTATCAATCTGAAATAGGGGAATAACATGACAACACAAAATAAGAAATTAGTAATTTATGCCATTACCGTATATGCATATTTTGGCTTGTGGTTATATGTATTGTATCCTTTACTAGACAAATTATTAAAAGGCGTATAATATGACGACAAATCAATCACTTACGGGAGCTGATATGGCTGACCAAGTTGCAGTTGAAAATAAGATACATATTCAAGCGCTTCATCATCCTGATCCTGATTTTTATGGTGATGATGACCAAATTAGGAATATGCAAGAACTTATTGAATATTACCTAACTTTTCAATGTCAAAATTGGGGCGACCTATATGCTGACGCTGAAAATTCAGGCCCATTTATAACTCGTATTCATAGCATTTTATTTGATGCTAAAGATGATGAATTAGGCCGTATTCGCGATGAGTTTAATAAAGCTATTAAAGACATGGCCAAATATGTTTATAACAACCATGAAACTAATAGTTGGGCTAAACGCATCTATGATGCTACAATAGAAAATATAGTTTAGAAACTTTTTATAAGGACAAGATAAGATGAAAACCTCTGATAGCATCAAACAGATTGCTGAAGCTTTAGTATCGGCGCAAAAAGAAATTAAATTTGCCGTTAAAGATTCAACCAATCCTCACTACAAATCTAAATACGCCAATATTAACTCTGTTATTGATGCGGTTAAAAAGCCACTCAATGATAATGGCATAGCAATACTTCAATCATTAAGTCCTTCCGATGACGGCAAGCTTCACTTAACCACCCGTTTAATCCATAGTTCAGGGGAATGGATTGAAGATGTTGCCGTCTGCCCTTTACAAAAACAGGATGCGCAAGGATTAGGATCAGCTATATCTTATATTCGCCGTTATAGTTTATCTGCTATGTGCGCCGTTTATGCCGATGATGATGATGGCCAATCAGCCGCTCTCAATGCCGCAGATTATCTTCAAAAAATTAAAGACAGTCAAACATTAGAAGAGTTGCAAGCTAACTATAATTTTGTTATGGGCGAGGTTAAGAATGATCGCACCTTATCTAAAATGGTTATTGATGCTAAAGATAAAAGAAAGGCGGAACTATGATTGACGGCTTAAGAAACAGTAATTTTTTTGGAGTGAAGCTACCCTATTCGGATCAGGAATTAATGGCCGTAGAAGCCCGTAAAACACGAATAGAAGCCCTTAAAAGAGAGCTAGGTAATAAATATATATTAGCACCTTTATATGGCAAGATTAAAAGCCCTCGACTATGAATGGGGCTTATTCATATAAAGAAAGAAATAATGTCGTAAATATAGCTGAAGTATTGTTTGAAGCTTATTGCCAATCTAAAGGTTATTTTTATAGAAGATTAGGGTTTGATGAAAAAAACGATCCTATACCTAATTTTTATGACCTTAATACTTTTATTAGAAATATGCCTGATTTTTATATTAATAATAATGGCAAAGCTGGGCTAATAATGGTTAAGGGAACTGCTAATATTAAAGCTTCAGAAATTAAAATGCTTCCAATGTTTATGGAATGGTATAGCTCTGAAAGATGCCCATTATTATATGCATTTTGTTTTAAGGATCAAAAGCCATTATTATTACATCCTGATAAAGTTATATTTTTGTATGACAAATCAACAGATCAACAATGGCATGACGGCGTAACTTATAGAAACTTAAATTTAAACAAGGAAACTATATGAAATTAGAAGATAGAATTATTAGAGGTATAGAGCAGGGCAGTTTGGCGTGGATGGAACTCCGCATAGGCCGCATAGGTGGTAGCCGTATAGCTGATCTTTTAACTGAAGGTAGAAGTGGTGAATCTTTAACACGCCGTAAATATAAAAATGAGCTTATAAGAGAAAGATTGACAGGCAAGAAATTAGATACCTATAAAACACCTGCTATGCAACGAGGAATAGATTTAGAGCCAATGGCTAGGGCATGGTATGAAGTTAAATATAATACCTTTGTGGATCAAGTAGCCATTGTTTTGCATCCTACTATTGAAGGTGGCCAATGCTCACCTGACGGCCTAGTTGGCAATAATTCTTTAATTGAGATCAAAATACCCAATCCTGAAAACCACCTAGATAATATCCTAACAGGTGGCAAACAATTAGAACAATATTATGACCAGGTAATGTGGCAATTAGCCTGTATGCCTGAAAGAGAATTTTGCGACCTTATATCTTATGATCCTGATATGCCTGATCATTTACAAGGGTTCGTAAAGCGTATTTATCGAGATGATGAGTATATAAAAATGATGGAAGATAAGGTGATCTTATTCTTACAGGAAATAGAAACTACTGTTAATAACTTAAAGGAAATTAAAAATGGCAATAACCCATGATCTAATCGCTAAAACAGGCGAATACACTAACGCTAACGGCGAAACAAAAGCTAGATGGACTAAAGTTGGCGTGGCTATGAGCAATAAACAAGGTGGAACTTCACTCTTGATAGAAAGTATCCCTGTCAATTTTGACGGCTGGGTAACTATGAGAGAACCGCAACCTAAACAAGGCGGTGGTGCAGAGGATAAAACTGACCTACCATTTTAATGATTTTACTGATGGCTTAAACTACAATGTAGCCCATAATGAAGTTGCAGTATTTTTTTAATTTAAGGGGCATATTATGTGGACAACTCCATCAGCTACAGAAATGAGATTTGGCTTTGAAGTAACGATGTATATTTGCAATCGTTAATTTAAATAATAAGAAAGGGGCTTAAAATGCCCCTTTTTTTATTTATGTTTTTTTAAATATTCACTTGCTTTTAATAATAAATCTAAACTATCTTTAAATTGTCCAAGACCTGAATTACAAGAAAAACAAAGTAAATCTCTTACTTTATTTGTTTTATGGTCATGATCTACAGATAAAGCAGTAACAACATTTTTTCTTATATTTTCAGTTACATCTTTATTACAAATAGCGCATTTATAATCCTGTTGTTTTAATTTAATTTGATATTCTTCAGGAGTTATATTGTATCTTTTATTTAAATGAAATTTTCTTCCAATGCTTTTTCGCCATTCTTCAGGTTTAGTTTTTGAATATTCATTTATTTGAGCAAGTCTTTTTTCTTTATTCTTTTTATACCATTCAGCATGATATTCTTTTTGATATTGCTTTCTCTCTTTTAAGTCTTTATATGGCATATTATTTAATATAATGCTCGCCTGTATTGCCATTGATCCCAATAATATCCATTCGATCCTCATCCCAAGTGTCCGATGCATCGTCTGAATCAAAATACTTTTCCTTACGGCCAAACACTAAATCATAATTCTCATCATATTGTTTTTTTTGTTTCAATTTGTTTGTTGATCCCTTACCAGCTTCAGAATATTTACTCATAGTTTTCCCTCACCCAATTAGAAAAGTTAATTAATTCGTCTTTATTAGCAGTCGATTTCATAGCATTAGCTTTGAAAGATATTACTTGAATATTGCCTTTAATGTAACCCTTATTATTATCTATGCGATCAAGGCTAGGGCTTAAATCGCGGTTACCATCAATGGCTTTTTTAATAGGAAGTCCCAAAATGGGACATATTTCAGGAATGATTATATCGGAAACTTCTATGTTGAATTCAATGCCTTTTTTTAAGGCACGATGTTTAGCTAATTGAAAAAGATTTTTTTCGCGATTCCTGTCTTTCCAATCGCGCAAATATTGTTTGCAGTTGCTCTTATTTTTTAAGGGCATATTACTTTTTAAATTTAGAACGCGCCCATTCAAAAATTCTAATAAGATACCAAATAATTGATAACAATGCGGCAATAGCTGGTAAAAATTTCATCACAGTTCCTAAAACTGTAATACCCGAAACAGTATCTAAAGCGTGTTTCGTATGTTCTTGCATATCCATATTTATTTCTTTCTACTAATTAATGACATGGCGCTCGATAGCCATAAACAAACTGTCGCTAGAAGATATATAGCAGATAGAACCATCAGATAATAAAATAACCAAATAATTTTTATTATCGTGGTAATCAGCATCAATATCTTTGATTGTTTTATTTTGTAGAAAATTGAAGATGTCATCAATGGTTTCATGGGAATTTTGCATTTAAACTTTCAATCACTATTTCAGGATTAACAAATTTGTTAGCATCATGCTCTGTATCTTCCCACCATAAAAATTGATTTTCAACTAAATTGCTTCTATCTTTTAGTAAATTTATATTTTCAGGATGTCCAAAGATCAGAGGATCAGAAACCGACCATAGAACTATACCATATTTTTTACGATCCCATGCAAAATGCTGAAAAAAAGAATCGCAACTTATCCATGTTCGGCATTGATCTACAAGCTTTCCTAACTCATCTAGTGATAAATTTTTTCTAAAATCATCTACTAATTGTTGCTCGCCTTCAATGCCAACTTGAACTATTGGTTCTTTGATCAGTCTAATAAGTTCCTTCCAATAAGGATAATTTTTAGCATTAGTCTTGCCACTTTTTAAAGCTTTAGAATATGGGCTAATGATAATCATAAATATAACTTTCTATAAGCATCTTCTAAACTACCTTTCCATTTCCATTGATACATTTTAATATAAATATTCCATGTATCGAGATCACCAAATAATGCATGAGCTTCAGCGATAGAACGACCAGGCACTATTTCAGGAAAGCAAGTAAATATTTCAGGATTTTTAATGTCGGGCAATACGCGCTTAAATATTATATGATCGCCCATACCGCCATTTAATATCACAATAGTTTTATCGCTATAATTAATTAAATTATTAAATACAGTTTCATCTTGGCCATAAAGAATTTCATTGGTTTCACTTCTAATACCGCCATTAGGATTTTTAAAATGCCAAGTATTAGCATTGGGAACGGCTAAAATTTTATAACCTTTTTTAAATAGCCCATAAGTAAATAAAGTTTCCTCTCTATGTGCTACTCTTGAAAGCCCTAAATGATAATTATGCACGCCAGCACGATAAAGAAAAGAACAATGAAGATGCTCAACTTCTTTAACCTTATCAATAAATGACCATTGAATGTTAGGCTCTCTGTTAATAAGCTCTATTTTGCCTGTAGGTTTTTCATTATTAGAATTGACAGGGAAAGGCGGCGTTAGAATTGCACCGCCTATTGCGCCTACATTTTTATGAGTGTAATTAAAAAGATTCTGTAAGACATTAGGTTCAGGAATAGCGTCATCATCTACGCGCCATACCCAATCAAAACCCATGCCATTAGCCATTTGATGAATATAGTGCTGGCCTTTTTTATGCGCATAAACCCATTCCCATTTAATGCCTTTGATATTAAGCATTTGGAAAAAATAGCTATATACCAATTCATTTCGCATATCTTGTGGCTCATCATTGTCATCAAAGATAACTAGCTTATCAACTTTTTTTGTTTGATTAATAATGGCATTAAGCGTTAAAGGTAAAGTCGTATGATAACGACCGCGAGTTGCGATTGAGCATAAAACACTAGCCACGATCCCACCTCATAATCATAAGATTAAATTTATTATGCTCATTAATTTCAGGCAAAGTTTCTGAAATAAATCCATGCTCATTAATATAATTGTATTGAAAATCAGGAAAGTGCGATTCGTTTAAGCCATGAAGTTTATGATGCTCACCCCAAAATCCTACAGGCTCATTATGTGGCGTGGTTAATAAAAGGCGCTTACAATGTTGCTTTAGTTTTTGTGCTATCTCTAATCCATTATCAATATGTTCAATTAATTCAAAAGCAATAATGGTGTCATATTGTTGAAGCGAATAAGTATTAATATCTGCATTTACAAAAGATACATTTTCATTCCATTCTTGTTCTTGAGCGACTTGAATGATAATAGGATCGTAATCTAGTCCTATATAGTTTGCATCATTTGGAAGGAATTGAGAGCCGTAACCTGTTGAGCAACCTATTTCAAGAATATTCTTGCCTAAAAGATTGCGGTTAGCCCATAGATAACGAGTGGCTTCTCTAGGAAATACGGGATCGCCTTTGAGAAAAACCGCTCGCTCATAATTATTTGTCAATAAAAATCTATAATAATTTTTATCATGCTTTTTAAAGTATGGCAAAGCATCTTGTATTGTCTTATCCATGATTGTCCTTTAAATTGGATATATAGCTAAAACCCTATCATTTAAAGCTAATGCTAATGTTGTAAATGTAGTGCCACCTAATACTGTGCAATCAACGCCATTTACTAATATAACACCATTTACTGAAATTTGTATTTTATTTGCAGTATATGAATTTGTAGTTGTAAATGATGTTTGGCCAGCAGTTGCAGTATAAGCATCATAAATCATTGAAGGCACGCCAATATTAACTGTGTTATAAGCAATCGCTTCAACAACATCGTTAAGTGTCGCACCTGTCGCTAATGTAAATGATGTGCCATTAGTTGCAGTATAATCTGCGCCTACACCTGATTTTAAAAAAGTTCCGTTTTGATAAACTTCTAAAAAGCCTACAGTATAATTAACTGTAAATACAGTTTGACCAGCCGTAGCGCTAAATTGTGTTCTTACATAAGTTGCATTTGGAGCTACGCCACTATAACCTGAAAATCCTGAAAAGCCTGATATACCTGATGCCCCACTAAAGCCTGACAAACCTTGCGCGCCTGTTGCTCCACTAAAGCCTGATATACCTGAAAATCCACTAAATCCACTAGCACCTTGAGCGCCTGTAGCACCGCTAAAACCACTTAATCCACTTGCACCTATAGCTCCGCTAAAGCCTGAAAAACCACTTATGCCTGAAGCACCTTCAGCACCGCTATAACCGCTATACCCACTAAAGCCGCTCGCACCATTAGCGCCACTAAATCCTGATATACCTGACGCACCATTGATACCGCTATAACCTGATAAGCCTTGTTCACCGCTATAGCCACTATAACCTGAATAGCCCGATAAACCTTGTGCGCCAATTTGACCTGAAAAGCCACTATAACCACTAATACCTTGCTCGCCACTATAGCCTGAATAACCTGAAATACCTGAAGCACCATTAGCACCGCTGAAACCACTAATACCTGATGCGCCATCTTGGCCACTAAAGCCACTTAAACCTTGTTCGCCACTATAACCACTATAACCGCTATAGCCACTTAAACCTTGAATGCCTTGTTGGCCACTATAACCGCTAATACCGCTTGCACCTTGAGCGCCACTAAATCCGCTATAGCCACTAAAGCCACTATAGCCGCTAAAGCCTGACACACCATTCACTAAAGCAAATATTAAATTATTGCCATTAGAAAAACCTGAAGTGCCTGTGCCTGCGCTTGAAACTAAAGTAACAGGATATTCCCAATAAGCAGTAGAAGTGCCTGGATTGTAATGAGTAGGTGTGCCATTAATTTCCCAAGTTTGAGAATTAGCACTTGAAGTTTTATCTTGAATAACAAATTGTTCAGTTTGTGTTAATAATGCTAAATAAATATCAATATCATCATTATTTTTATCAAGATGCGAAACATTAATTGCAGTCGCACTTATTTGAGTTGCATTATTCCAAGATAAATAACCATTGCCTGGATAGCCTGAAGTTGAAGTTGTATTAGCATCATATTCAAAAAAGCTTGATGATGAGCCTGGCGTTCCGCTAAATCCGCTATAACCTGAATAACCTGATGCACCACTAAATCCTGATAAACCTGAAGCACCGACTTGACCGCTAAAGCCACTAAAACCACTTAAGCCTGATAAACCTACTTCACCTGAATAGCCACTAAAGCCTGATAAGCCTGAAGCACCATCTTGGCCTGAATAACCACTTAAACCATTGATACCGCTAAAGCCACTATAGCCTGATGCACCTGATTCGCCTGAATAACCACTAAAGCCACTTATACCTTGTGGGCCTATAGCACCTGAATAGCCACTAAATCCACTAATGCCTGAAGCGCCGACCTCACCACTAAATCCGCTGAAACCTGATATACCACTTGCGCCATTTTGACCTGAATATCCGCTTAATCCATTAATACCTGAATAACCGCTGAAGCCTGATTCGCCGCTCCAACCGCTAATTCCTGAAAAGCCTGATGCGCCATTTTGACCTGATATACCACTAAAACCTGACCAGCCACTAATACCGCTATCACCTGAATAACCGCTAATACCACTAGCGCCTGATTCGCCACTAAAGCCGCTTATACCACTTGCACCTGAATAACCTGAAATACCTGACCAACCGCTTATGCCACTTGCGCCGCTATAACCTGATATACCTGAAAAACCTGAATAGCCACTTATGCCACTAAAACCGCTAATACCAACACCACTAAAACCTGAATAGCCTGAATAACCTGAATAGCCTGAAAATCCTGAAGCGCCTTGCACTCCACGATCAATTGTAATTTCAGTTGTAGAAGTAGGCGTTACTTCTACTGTTATATTGTTGCTATCAACAACATCAATAGAATAATTAGCCATATTAGTTCACCACGCCATCTGATCTGACTAGGAATAATAAGAAGATAATCATATCTTGAGCGGGAGTTGATCCTGAAGCTGGGAATGAAATTTTAATGCGACCTGAAAAGCCTACACAGTTTTGAGCATTAATATCTAATTGTGGATCAGTAGAAATAACTGACCATGTAGATTCATCTATTTCTAAAGTAAATGTGCCTGCGGCATCAACGCGATTAGATATAGTTAATGAAACAGGGGATGGTGGTGGAGTGTAATCAGCAATATCAAAAGTTAATCCATAACGACTATCTCGAATATTTGTTACATTTCTACGGATAATAGATGCATCAATAGTTGCGCCTGTAAGATTAACAGGTGCGCCATTGCTATTAAATGCTAAATTCCAAAAAGTTTTTTGATTATAAACAAGTTCGCCTGCAATGATCTCATTGTCAAAGCCTGATACTTGTTGAAGTGTATTTTTATTAAAGATAGCCATATTTTCCTCACTAGGTTAATGACGCAAGCATCTTACTGACGCAATGCGATGGTCTTATCTTATTGCCAATTTTGTGTATTTAAAACTTCTATTAATGCTTCAACATCTTTAACTGCATTAATATCAGTTTCAAGTCTATTTGATTCTGCAATTATAGCATTTCTTTTATCTTGAATGTCTGTAGGAATATCAATATTTCTTTCTAATTTACGAATGACATACCAATCTGTAGAAGCTAGTAATTTGTTAGTTGTATCTTTAATTTGTGCAATAAAGTTAGTTTTAAGACCTTTAGTAATTGACTTATTGCCTTCTTCATCTTCTTCTTCTTTGTCATCAAGTGCTTTAGGTAAACCAGCATCCCAATAAAATCTAGTATCAAATATTTCAGGATCAGCAACTTCAGTAATACCAATTGTTTCTTTTTCCTCTGCGCTTGAAAGGTTAAGCCAATTAGCTGGATATTGATTTCCATCTTTATCTGTAAAAGCTACACCTTGTTGAATTGTTTTTCCGTCTAGTAAAAAAGCCATAATTTTTTCCTTTGTTAATTATCTTGCGAGTGCGTTTTTAAATGGGTTTTCTGCAAATGCCATGTAGATGTATGTTGCGCCATTTGCATTTTGTAATGTTTGAGCAGTTCTACATTTAAATCCATTAGATAATGTATCTATGGCTGAACTAGATTCTGCCGCACTTAAATCTGCATATAAAATTGGAGTATTAGCATTAAATGTTCCTCTTGATGTATCCCAAATATACCAATCTTCAGTTGTTGAACTTACTTTAATCATTACATATTTAGGTCTAAATCCTGTGTAAATAAAAGGGCCATCAGTAGAACCATTACCTGTGTAAGAACCAAATGCACTAAAGCCTGCTATTTGTGCAAAGCAATAGGCTACATATCCAATTGTATTTTGATTAATACGAGTATCTGTTCCAACAGTAAATACAGTTGATGTTGGTGCCGTATTATTCCATGTTGTAGATGTAGATGTAAATGCAGCTGTAGTATTAAGCAATAAATGTCCTGTAGCTGGTGAAGCATTAGCACTAGCATGATATACAGGCCAATTATCTACATTAGTTCTTCCTTTTGCAATTATCATTCTAGGTGCAACACCTAAACCATGCCCTACAGTTGCATTAGCACCTGTTCCTGTATAAGTCACCACACTAAACCCAGCAGTAGCATTTACACTTACTGTAGATGTAATAGAACCATTTGTATTAGATGATGTTGTGCCTTGACCAGCTTGCCATTGCCAACCTACATAAGTATTTCCACTATAATTACTTCCGTAATCACTAACTACAGTAAATCCATTTGAATTAAAAGATGATAAAGCATCAGTATTTGTTGCTTCTGCACCAGTAGTATTTGACTGTAGTAATTTAGTTACTCCTCTTACAGAGTCAACTAAATTTGAATTAGCTGAAACATTTCTTGTTTTCATCCATACAAAATCAGGTTTAAATCCGCCAGCATTTACAATTGCTTGACTTGAACCTGTTCCTGTATATAGCGTAGCATCCATATA
>VFQS010004200.1_pt1 | contig 10572 bp, 9 predicted proteins | sample 3512361 | NCBI WGS metagenome assembly VFQS01 (sample SAMN10412375, study PRJNA504923) | tailings metagenome | isolation source: Relicate 1 Philex TSF3 active mining | place: Philippines | reverse complement strand
CAGCTCGCGAGCGCGAGCGAGCAACAGGCGATGGCAAGTACTCGACGCATCAGGCCTGAATCATGATGCGCGACGTGGCGAACGCATCGAGCGTGATGTCACGGTCGGCGACGCGCACCGTTCGCGATCCGTCCATCTCGCCCGACACGACGGTGCCGACCGCACCTGGATAGAACTTCGAGGACTCGAGCAAGTCCAACATTCCCGGTGCGACCTCGAGTTCCTCTGGGATGCGCGACACGGTGAAGGAGTCACCGACGTGCACGGTCTCGAGCGGCGCAACGCGCTCGTCGCGGTGCTGTGATCCGGGGATCGGGTTGCCGTGCGGGCAGGTGGTGGGGCTGCCGAGGAGGGTGTTGAGCGCGCGCTCCACATCGGCGCTGATCACGTGCTCCCATTTGCAGGCCTCGTGGTGGGCCTGTGACCAGGACAACTTCAGCACGTCCGTGAGGAATCGTTCGGCGATGCGGTGGCGGCGCACGACGCGCTCGGCCAACTGGTCACCCTTGTGGGTGAGGGCGATCTTCTGTCCGCGGATGGTGACGAGACCCTCGGACTCCATGCGCTTGATCATCTCCGACACCGACGGCCGCGAGACCCCGAGGCGCTCGACCAAACGGGCCTGGATGATCTCCACGTTGTCCTCGCGCAGTTCGAAGATGCACTCGCAATATTCCTCGAACGCCGGGTGATGTTCGCCGGGCGTGGCCATGCACTGAAGGATACCTATTGACTACCCTTCGGCCATGGCCGACCACCATGTTCTGGAGGGTTTCTCCAGGAGCGTGCGCGAGTGGTTCGCGTCGTCGTTTCCGCAACCGACGACACCGCAGGTCGAGGGTTGGCCCCACATCCGCAACAACGAACACACGTTGATCTGCGCACCAACGGGAAGTGGCAAGACGTTGACGGCATTCTTGTCGTGCATCGATCACTTAGTGAGCGATCCATTGCCGCCGAACATCCAACGCACGCGCGTGCTGTACATCTCGCCGTTGCGAGCACTCGCCTTCGACGTGGAGAAGAACTTGCGTGCGCCGATCGTGGGCATCCAGCACGCTGCCGAACGACTGGGGGAGATGTTCGTCGAGCCGACCGTCGGCATCCGCACAGGAGATACCTCGAGCAAGGAACGCAAGCAGCTCGTGCGTAACCCACCCGACATCCTGATCACCACCCCGGAGTCGCTGTTCTTGATGCTCACCTCTGCCGCACGCGAGACGCTCGCCAACGTCGACACGGTGATCATCGACGAGATCCACGCACTCGCGCCGACCAAGCGCGGAGCACATTTGATGGTGTCCCTCGAGCGACTCGAGGAGATCACCACCAAACCGTTCCAGCGCATCGGTCTGTCGGCAACGCAGCGACCACTCGAAGAAGTTGCACGGTTCCTCGGCGGCTCGCGCGACGGGATGGCGCGTCCGGTCGCGATCGTCAATGCCGGCGTGCGCAAGGAACTCGACGTACAGGTGGTCGTCGCCGTCGAGGACATGGGCGATCTCGGCAAACCGACGACCGAGTTGCGTAGCGGTCCAGCGACCGCTGCACTCACGGAGCGTCGCTCGAGCATCTGGCCGAGCGTGTATCCGAAGATCTTGGACCTCGTCCTCGAACACAAGAGCACCATCATCTTCTGCAACGCGCGGCGTCAGGCCGAACGCTTGGCCGCCAACATCAATGAGCTCGCCATCGAGCGCGGCGTTGGTGGCAGCGGTGTACACGAACTGGTCAAAGCGCACCACGGATCGCTCGCCCGCGAACAACGTGTGATCATCGAGGACCAACTGAAGCGCGGCGAACTGCGTGCACTGGTCGCCACGAGCAGTTTGGAACTCGGCATCGACATGGGTGCCGTCGATCTCGTGATCCAGGTCGAATCGCCTGGCGCGGTGAGTCGTGGCATGCAGCGCGTCGGTCGTGCGGGCCACCAGGTCGGCCAACCAAGCATCGGCAAGATGTTCCCCAAGCATCGCCACGACCTGCTCGAAGCCGCAATCGTCTCCAAGCGGATGATGACTGGGGAGATCGAGTCCACTCGGTTCCTGCGCAACCCCCTGGACGTGCTCGCCCAGCAGATCGTTGCCCACGTCGCGATGAATCCGCAGATCACCCGCGCTGCGCTCGCCACGGTCATTCGTCGCTGCGCGAACTTCTCCGACCTCTCCGATGACGTGTTGACCAACGTGCTCGATCTGTTGAGCGGTCGCTATCCGAGCCAGGAGTTCGCCGAACTGAAGCCGCGACTCGTATGGGACCGCATCGAAGACACCTTGCGTGCGCGCGAAGGAGCGCAGCGACTCGCCGTGACGAACGGCGGAACGATTCCCGACAGGGGACTGTTCGGCGTGTTCTTGCCCGATGGCACGCGCGTCGGGGAACTCGACGAAGAGATGGTGTATGAAACGCGACCGGGCGAGACGTTCATCCTCGGTGCGAGCACGTGGCGAATCGAGGACATCACCTTCGATCGCGTGACGGTGAGCCCCGCGCCGGGCCAGCAGGGAAAGATGCCGTTCTGGCACGGTGACGGCCCCGGCAGACCGCTCGAGCTCGGCCGCGCATTCGGCGAATTCATTCGCACCATTCGTGAACGCGACGGAGTGCGCGCGTACGACGAGTTGGTCGGAACTCATGGACTCGACGATCTCGCCGCACGCAACGTCGTGCAGTATCTCGCAGAGCAAGCCGAAGCGACGGGTTCGGTGCCGAGCGATCGCACGATCGTCGTCGAGCGCTTCCGTGACGACCTCGGTGATTGGCGAGTGTGCATTCACAGCCCGTTCGGTACTCCGGTTCACGCGCCCTGGGCGATGGCGATCCAGCATCGCCTGAGTTCGCGATTCGAGGTTCCCGTCGACACGATGTGGAGCGACGACGGAATCGTCATTCGACTTCCCGAGGCGATGGAGGAGCTGTCGGTCGACGACATCATCCTCGATCCGACCGAAGTGCACGACGTCGTCGTTGCGACGTTGCCACAGACGTCATTATTTGCAGCTCGCTTTCGCGAGTGTGCCGCCCGCGCACTGCTCCTCCCACGTCGCCGACCCGGTCAGCGCACGCCGTTGTGGCAGCAACGCCAGCGCGCGGCCGACCTGCTCGCCGTCGCGGCGAAGTATCCGACGTTTCCGATCCTGCTCGAGACGAGTCGCGAGTGCATCCAAGACGTCTTCGACGTGCCAGCACTGGCTGAGGTGTTGACCCAACTCCACAGCAGAGCAATCGCACTCGTCACCGTGGACACTCCCAAGCCGTCACCGTTCGCGCAGAGCCTGCTGTTCAACTGGATCGCCACCTACATGTACGAAGGCGACGCGCCGCTCGCCGAACGTCGCGCCGCGGCGCTCTCACTCGATCGTGACCTGTTGAACGATCTCCTCGGCACACAGGAATTGCGTGAACTCCTCGACCCACAGGTGCTGATCGACGTCGAGTGCGAGCTGCAATGTTTGGTGGAGTCCCGTCAGGCAGACAGCGCAGACGAGGTGCACGACTTGCTACGTCGCCTCGGTGATCTCACGCTTGCGGAAATCGAGTTGCGCAGCGTCGGGGACGCCAAGGCGATGGTCGATGCGCTGGTCTCCGACATGCGCGCAATCACCGTGCAGATCGCGGGCGAGGAGCGCTACATCGCAGCCGAGGATGCCGCGCGGTATCGGGACGCACTCGGCTGTGCGCTGCCACTCGGTCTGCCGAGTGCCTTCACCGACCCGGTCGATCATCCACTCGATGACCTTGTCGGTCGATACGCACGCACGCACGGTCCCTTCGTGGTGCGACAGTTGCTCGAGCGTTATCAGATCGCCCTCGAGCGAGCGAGCGGCGTACTCGAACGACTCGGCAACTCGGGACGCATCGTGGATGGCGAGTTCCGCCCACGTGGAATCGAACGCGAGTGGTGCGATGCCGAGGTGTTGCGCCAACTGCGTCGCCGATCGCTCGCGTTGTTGCGCAAGGAGATCGAACCGGTCGAACAACGCGCGTACGCGCGATTCCTTGCCTCGTGGCAGGGGATTCCGCCGACACAACGTGGCCAACACGCGCTCGTCGAGGCGATCTCGGTGATGCAGGGGTGCGCACTGATCGCCTCGAGTCTCGAGACCGATGTGTTGCGAGCGCGCGTGCGCGGCTATCAATCAGTCGATCTGGACGCACTGTGCACGAGCGGAGAAGTGGTGTGGGTGGGCGCGGGGGCGATCGGCTCCACCGACGGTCGCATCCGGCTCTATTTCGCCGACCAACTTCCGCTCCTTCGCGCCTCGGTGGAGGAACTCGAGCGACCAACTGGTGAGATCCACGACGCGATTCGCACGATGCTTGCCGAACGCGGCGCGCGTTTCTTCACCCAGCTACGTGAGGCTGCACCACAAGCCAACGACACCGAGTTGCTGACTGCGTTGTGGGACCTCGTGTGGGCAGGCGAGGTGACGAACGATTCGCTCGCACCGTTGCGCGCCTTGTTGTCATCGAAGCCGGCGACACGCAATGACTCGCGGGGCGCAACCTACACACGTATGGGTCGGCGATCCGGAGCGCGACTGATGCGTTCGCGAGTCGGGACCGTGTCGCGCATCGGACCACCCGCGGGTGCCGGGCGATGGAGCCTCGTCTCGGACTTGACGACGGAAGTGTCCCCGACGGAGTCGTTGCATGCCACGGTCATGCAACTGCTCGAGCGCTACGGAGTGCTCACGCGTGAGGCCGTGCTGGGCGAATCGACGCGCGGCGGATTCGCTGGTGTCTACGGCGTGCTCAAGATGTTGGAGGAGCGTGGAACGGTTCGCCGTGGCTATTTCGTCGAGGGACTCGGTGCCGCACAGTTCGCACTGCCCGGAGCCGTCGATCGCTTGCGTGCCGAGCGCGAGACGGTTGACGCAGACCTGCATCCCGATCGCGTGCCCGAACCGATCGTGCTATCGGCGACCGACCCAGCCCAGCCGTACGGCTCGACGATGGACTGGCCAGCGACCACCGGCAGACCGTCACGCAGCGCGGGAGCGCTCGTCGTCATCGAAGCGGGCGATCCACTCGTGTGGTTCGATGCGCGCAGTTGTCATCTCGTGGTGTTCGACGCGGCACTCGAGCGCCTCGGTTGGATCGAGGCTCTCGAAAGCGCGACGAAGGACGGACGCATGTCACGGCTGGAGATCCGCAAGGTGAACGGAAATTCGATCAACGACGAAGACGTCGTGGTCGATGCCGTGCGCGCCGCACTCGTGCGCGCCGGCTTCACGCCCGGTTATCGCGGGTTCGTCAAGCTCGACTGAATCGATGCGCGAGATTCTTCATCGAACCAATCGAGCGGAAGTGCCAGCATGCCCGGTCGCGTACGCGAAGTTTCGAGGCGCACGAGCTGTCGGTTCGGTGTCAGCCATACCCAGGCAAATCGTCGCGGGTGATCGATCCAGCTGAACCAGCCGAGTGCACGCCTGCGACTGAGCGCGGTCCCAGCGAGTTTCCAGCGAATCTCACGGGTAACTTCGTTCGTCGTCGCCATCGACACGTGCAGGATTTCGCTGCGACCAAACGCGAGTGTCGGTCGTGAAAACGCGGCTGCGCACGCGAGTGCACTCAGTCGAACGCGGAGGCCCTCGGAATCGAAGGTCGCTTCAGATGCCACGTTCGCGGTCGTCGCGTTCGGCCGCCTTGATCGCATAGCCGAGCACGATTGCAGGTGCGAGCAGGATCGATCCGACGATGAGGCCACCGGTTGCGAGTCGACCGATGAGTGGCGAGAAGTCGGCGACGAGACCATATGCCACGGCGGCAATGGAGACGCCGAACGCCCCATAGCCCGCACGGTTCGCACGAGCCGTCCAACGGGCGATCACCGCTCGTCGTTGGCGAACTGGATCGGACTCAGATGGGGTGGAGGTCATAGCCTGAAATCTCATGGTAGAGGGCGCATCCGTCGAATCACCGTTGGGCGTGGAGGTGCGCTCCGAAGTGATGGTGTTGACGATGACGCGACCTTCACGACGAAACGCGGTGAACCTCGAGATGCTGCGAGCATTCGAAGCGGCGTTCGCCGAAGCAAAGGACAAGTCGATCCGCGTGATCCTCCTCACCGGCATTGCCCCCTCGTTCAGTGCAGGCGCCGACCTCGCCGGAGTGAAGGAAGACGACTTCCAGAACGCACTCCACGGTGTGCTCACCTCGTTCGTCGCCCCGAAGTTCGTCACCGTTGCCTACGTGAACGGGCACGCACTCGGTGCCGGAGCCCAACTCGTGGCGGCCTGCGACGTGCGTGTGGCGTCACCGACTGCAACGATCGGCATTCCCGCAGCCCGTCTCGGTCTCGTCGTGAACCACTGGACGATCGAGCGACTCGTGCGGGAGTTCTCCTGGCCGGTGGCGCGCAACATGTTGCTCACCGCTGCGACCTATGACGCTGAATCGCTACACCGGATCGGGTCGATTCATCGACTCGGAACACTCGAAGATGCACTCGAGTGGGCGAGTGAGATTGCAGCACTTGCTCCGCTCACGCAATTTGGCCACAAACTTGCGCTCGAGTCGAGTGCGGGACAGCCAACGATTGATGAGCTCGTCATCGCCGCTCGTAAGCGTGCACTCGACAGCAACGACGTCACCGAAGGCAGGGCCGCTTTTGCAGAGAAGCGAAAGCCGAAGTTCACCGGGTCATGAGCGTCGTCGAATTCTCAGACGTCGTCGTCACCTACGACGGTTATCCGGCACTTGCCGGGGTCTCGGCGCGGGTCGAGTCCGGCCAGATCGTCCTCGTGCGCGGAGAAAACGGCGCGGGCAAGTCGACGCTGTTGCGCACGATCGCGGGTCTGATGCCGATCGAGCGCGGATCAGCACGGGTGCTCGGGCACGACGTCGCGTCGGATCGCCAGTCGGTGCGTGCGCGCATCGGCATGCTCTCGCATCGCAACGGATTGTTCCTCGAGCTCACGGCGAAAGACAACGTCGAGTTCTGGGCACGATGCGTCGGTGCGACCAGTTGCGACGTCGATGATGCACTCGATCGCATGCGCCTCGGTCGCGAACTGAGTTCCTCACTCGTGTCGCGGTTGTCGGCAGGACAGCGTCGACGGGTTGCGCTCGCGTCACTCGTCGTACGTCGTGCCGAGCTGTGGCTGTTGGATGAACCGCATTCGGGTTTGGACGAACAGTCGAGAGCCGATCTGGATGCGGTGCTCGGTGATGCATCGCGTGCTGGAGCGACGATCATCGTCGCCTCGCACGACATCGATCGTGTTGCCAAGTTCGCGCATTCGACGATCTCGCTCGTGACAGGTCGGACGGTCGGCTCGTGAAGCGAGTGAACGTTCTCGGCATCGCGCGGATGATCGCGCGCAAGGACCTCAAGGTGGAGTGGCGCGGTCGCGTGCTCGTCAACCAGGTGTTGCCCTTCGCCGCGCTCGTCATGGTGATGTTCGCATTCGCACTCGACGGTGATGATCTCCTGCAGCGTGCGGCAAGTGGACTCGCCTGGATGGCGACGGTGCTGTCGATGTTCGTCGTGATTGCACGGTCATTCCTCGTCGACACCGAGGACGGTGCGCTCGATGCAATGAGGACGGCTGGTCTCGACATGCGCGGTGTGTACGTCGGCAAGAGCGTGGCGCTGTTCCTGCAGTTGCTCGTCCTCAACGTCGTGTTGATCGCGCTTTCGCTGTTGCTGTATCACGTCTCACTCACCTTCGAATCTGCGTTTCTACTCGTGGCGATCGTGGTGTGCGCGACCGCGGGTCTGGCATTCGTCGGCGTGCTGTACGGGGGCCTTGCCGCGCTGTCGAAGGGCCGCGAGACGCTGCTCCCGCTGCTTGTCTTGCCCGTCGTGGCGCCGGTCGTGATCGGGGCGGCACGGGCCACCGAATCGGCTTACGGAACCGCCGGAGCCCGTGTGGGCGAGGGTTGGCCGTGGGTTGGGCTGTTGTTCGTGTTCGCCGTGGCGTTTGCCATAGCGGGTCTGTTGTCCTTTCCGTCCCTGATTGAGGAATGATTGAGCGCCATGTCTTTTTCCCCCGTGACGCAGGCATCCAAGGGTGTTGGTACGCCCACGACCCGACTGATCGGGTTGATCGCGATCGCCTCGCTCGCCTGGGTGCTCTTCGGTGGTCTCGTTGCCACGCCACCCGAAGTGACGCAAGGTGAATCGGTGCGCATCATGTACGTGCACGTGCCATCTGCGTGGGTGGCATACCTCGCCTTCATCACGACCGCAGTCGCGTCCGCGTCGTATCTCCTCTCGCGTCGCCGCTCGCTCGGATTCGATCGCGTGGCGGGCGCCTCGGCCGAGGTCGGGGTCGTGTTCATGGGCATCACGCTCGTGAGCGGAAGCCTGTGGGGCCGACTCACGTGGGGCACGTTCTGGCAGTGGGACCCACGACTCACGACCACGTCGTTTCTCTTCGTCACCTATCTCGGTTATCTCGCGGTGCGGGGTCTCGGCGGCACGCATCACCAGCGCGCCAAGCGCAGTGCGATCCTCGCGCTGCTCGCCGTGCTCGAGATTCCGCTCGTGCACTTCAGTGTCGTGTTGTGGCGCTCGTTGCACCAGCGTGCAAGCGTGCTCAGCACCGATGGCGACGTGAAGATGGACGGACTGATGCTGTTCACGCTGCTCGTCGGCGTGGTCGCGTTCACCGCGACGTTCTCATGGCTTGTGATGCACCGCCAGCGCGTGCTTGCGATGCGTGACATCGTCGAGTCGCGCAAGCTCGACGTCGCAATCGCCCAGCGAACCGGCGGAGGGAACTGATCGTGGAAGACATCGGTTTCATCTCCGCGTCGTATGCAATCACGTTCGCTGCATTGATCCTGCTCGCGATGCGGACGTGGAGGGCGGGCAAAGAGCTCGCGCGGGAAGTGAGCGACGAGGACAAGCCGTGGACCTGACCCCACGCACGTCTGCGGACAACGCACCGCTCGCTCCACGCAAGCGCAAGACGACGTGGACTGCAATTGCGGTGCTGGTCGCGATCGTCGTCGCCGGTGGCGTGATCGTCTCGCAGTTCCTCACGAGTGCCATCGACTACTACTGCAACGCCGACGAGGTGGGGGTGCGCGAGGGTTGCGAAGCCGATCGTCGCATTCGTATTCAGGGCACCGTGGATGAAGGTTCGCTCGAGTCGGCCGCTGGCTCGACGTCGTTCAGCCTGAGTTTCAACAACGCCACGATCAAGGTCGTCTATGACGGCGACCCGGGTGGCATCTTTCAGGAGTGCATCCCCGTCGTCGCTCACGGACGTCTTGTTGGGGACACCTTCGAGGCGAATCGCATCGAAGTGCGCCATTCGAATGAATACATGGCTGAGAACGGTGACCGAGTGACCGATGCGGAGGCCAAGGCGTGTTCGCAGCAGACGGGCTAAGTGGCCCAATCGGGCGCGGATTTCTCCTCGTCGGAGTAGTGGCTGCTCTCTTCGGCGCACTCGCCTCGATCACTGCTGCTCGCACTGGTGACAAGAACGTCTCCAAGCTGATTCCGCGTTTCGCGTTCCTGGTCGTGGTTGCGGCGGCAGGTGCGTTCGCTGCGATGGAGTGGGCGATGATCACGCGTGACTTCTCGCTCGCCTACGTGCAGAAGGTGGGGAGCTGGTCGACGCCAGCGCTCTACAACTTCGCCGCGGTGTGGAGCGCGCTTGAAGGTTCGATCCTGATGTGGGTCGTGATCCTCGCCGGCTACACGGGAGCCGTCGCGTTTTGGGTGCGCAATCACCGCGAGGATGCGTTGTCACAGGTCGCACTCGCGGTGATGTTCATCGTCTCGCTGTTTTTCTTCGTATTGTCCTTCGGACCGGCGAATCCGTTCGTCGAGGGACCACCCGGTGTGCTCGATGGTCCTGGTCCGAATCCGTTGTTGCAGAACCACATCCTCGTGATGTTCCACCCGCCACTTTTGTATCTCGGATACGTCGGAATGACGGTGCCGTTCGCATTCGCCATCGCCGCACTGGTCACCGGTCGACTCGGGGAGGGTTGGCTACTTGCCACCCGTCGCTGGACGCTGTTCGCCTTCGGGTTCCTCACCTTCGGCATCATCCTCGGCAGCTGGTGGAGTTACGAGGTGCTCGGCTGGAGCGGCGTGTGGGCGTGGGACCCGGTCGAGAATGCCTCGCTCATGCCGTGGATCACCGCGACGGCTTACATCCACTCGGTACTCGTGCAGGAACGTAGGGGAATGCTGCGCGTCTGGAACCTGTCGCTCCTCGTCGCCACGTTCAGCCTGACCATCCTCGGCACTTTCCTCACTCGCTCGGGTGTGCTGAACAGCGTGCACGCGTTCTCCGAAAGTTCGATCGGTCCCTGGCTGCTCACGTTCTTCGCTGTGATCGTCATCGTGTCGATCGCACTCATCGGCTGGCGCGGCGACATGTTGCATGCACCAGGCGCAATTGAGACGCCGATCTCCCGTGAGGGTGCGTTCCTCGCCAACAACTTGCTCTTCAGCCTCTTCGCCTTCGTCGTGCTCCTCGGCACGGTGTTCCCACTCGTGGTGGAGGCGTTGCAAGACCGCACGCTCGTCGTCGGTGAACCGTTCTTCGATCGCCTGACCATTCCGATCGGACTCGCGATGCTCACGATCATGGCGATCGC
>VFQS010004199.1_pt1 | contig 10574 bp, 6 predicted proteins | sample 3512361 | NCBI WGS metagenome assembly VFQS01 (sample SAMN10412375, study PRJNA504923) | tailings metagenome | isolation source: Relicate 1 Philex TSF3 active mining | place: Philippines | reverse complement strand
CCCCAAAACCCCAAAACCCCCGTCTTATTTGAAAATCAATTGAGATGATTAAAATAAGTTTTCATTGTTTATTGTAATGGGACCTTTCTGCCTCTAATTCTTCTTCAAGATCTAATATAGAGCGTCTTAACTTATTGCCTTCATCCTAAATAAACGAATCGTCTCCATCTTAGACTAATATAAGGTTTTATTGAGTATTCATCACAGCTTGATCCGGTTGACTGGCGGTTTACTGTGCTACTTTTGTGAAACCTCCTCTCTCAACTATTGGATCGAACCCTTTAGGCACCTTGTATATCCCCATGGCAATTTTCGCAGCACTCAGCCTTTTCCCTTTGACTGCCACCTCGACTTGATGTTACCCTTCCTCTTCAATTTCATCCATATGATTTTGTTCCTTTTCTGTGTCGTCCACTTTTTCTTCATCCTTTTTCTCGTTTCTGTTCTTCCACTTGGCCCATAGCTCCTTGACCGCCTTGATAAACTCTTTGAATTTTTGTCCGACAAGAATCGCCGTGAAATATAGCATGACAATCAGATTGATGCACGAGGCCAAACCAATTCCAGCCAAAATGATAATGCCTACATGAAGTGTATCGGTGTTATATTTTAAATATCCCTTACTGTATTTGAAAGACTCAGCATCGGGCATTGGGGTCTGGAAAAAGAATGAGATTGAGAAGGCAGTGAGAATTACGACCTCGTTGAAGAAGTTCACCAGGTTTGAGATCCATTTCTCGAAAGGTCGCACGAAAAAGATCCACAAGAGGATCACAAGGCTCCAGATCACACAGATAATCAGCTGGTACAAAGGGAAGTTGATCATTAACACCAGTACTCCAACATAGAAGAACCTTAGAATAATTGAATTAGTGAAATTGAAGAATTACCTTCTAACAAAGAAAAGAGGAACCCACATTTAGTTGATGGAGCTTGGTCTTTAAATCTTGGTACCATCAATAAGGGATCCAAACCTCTTCAAAAAAATTTCATCATCGAATCTTTCATAATTTTTCATCACTAAATCTACAGTGAATATGGGAAGGAGGCTGCATATCATCTAAATATGATAATGAAAAGTTTAAAGTTATTACAAAAAAGAAAAAGGCTATTCCAGTTGCTATTATCTGATCTTTATTTGCGAATTAAATCTATGATTAAGGTTAAATATATAGTATCTTTACATTCCAAAAGTTTATGAAGGTGTAGAGAGTCATTTCAAGATATAATTCGAGGAAAGCTCTTAAAAAAATGTTATATCTCACCATGTCCTCAATCTTTGTAACAGCTGTGGGTATTCTATTGAAAATCATTCGATTTTTAATTACTTACATTCCTTTCTTGCCTCTAGTTAAGTATTTCAAAAGTATCACTATTGGTAATATAGCTGCTGCTGCCATCCATATTAAAATTTTGTCTTGATATAAGGTTAAGAATACGGAGCTTTCGATCCCAAAATTGGAAAACTGTTAATTCAGAGGTTGATCCTTGATATTTGAAACATTTAAAAATAAGGCAATAATTTCGTCTGAATAGGGCACATTGACGTCACCTGATGCCAAACTCAAATACTTCACGCTTTACAACAGGAGTTATGGGTAGTGAACCTGTATCAAAGGCATGTAATTGATTATTTGGAGTGTGTTAACTAGTTCCCACATTTATCCCATCGCTCCGCCCCTAGAGATTGTTATCATTTGTATTTACTTACAGAAAAACATTGATTGCGGTATTTATGATAAATGCCTATTTCATACCTGATGAGGCGGCATCACCAGTTTTTTTAATAGCAGCAGCGGTTGCCGGGTCAAAATAGTTATATGCTTTTGGGCTTAACATTATTGTTGCATTTTCTTAAAGCTTTAGGTAATCGAATTTCACACTAGTGAAATCCTACCAAAAATTGAAGGTAATAGTCATTTACTCAAACCCTGAGATAGTTTCTTCTGGATTTATTTTGATTTTAAACTTATTGAACCGATTAAAGTTATCTGGTATACTTGCTGACCATTTGAACTTCCTTTCTGGCTTCATTTTGATACTTAGCTCACTTTCTTCAATAGTGGAATTCATTCGTTCTTTCATTATCACCTTATCCGAAAATGCAATTGTGATGATATTATCTGAATCGTACATCTGAACTTCGGGCACAGGATGTCTTGTGTATTTGCAGATGTCAGGTTTATCTTTGTCTCCACCAGTACATGACCAGAATCTTTCGACCTTGCAATCATAGCTGCATCCATCATCACTAATTGTGTTTCCATCATCACATTAGTATTGTCCAAAATCCAATCCATCGCCACAAATTTCAGGACAATATCCCTTTCTAAACTTGAAACCAATGTCATCATAGAATCCAGGAATATCTCTGCACTAAAAGCAGAGCTCTTCATAGTCTTATCGATCTATTGAACAGCTTAAACAGTCAGATTTAAGCCCTCCTCTACATGTTTTGCAAGAAATGTCGCAATACTAACAGCCTTAAAGTTGGTCATCTCTGTACATACCCGGAGAACAGTTTAATTCTTGACAAATAGTTGTTCCTGGAATCAATTAGTAAGGCCATTCACATGCTGTGCATTGATTGAGAGACGGTCCAAAACATCTTGTACACCCTTTGGAGCATAATTGACAACTGTGACTAACTGGATCATAAAAATGTTTAGCAGTTCCGTTAGGAACGGCTAAACAATCAGGATAGCAATCGGTAGGCCCTGGATTTGTGATGTGAATCCAAGTAGAATTTGCACATTTAGTGCACTCAGTGTTATCAGTAATAGTGCATACACATCTCGAGTTAGAACATTTTATGCAACATTATTGATTCGTATTTGAATCAAAAAACTCCTTGTAATCTGTTTGACATTCGACTATGCATTTCATATCAAGGGGATCGAGCTACATGAAGAAGTCTGACTTACACACGGGGCACGTCATGTGCTCATTTGTTAGAGGTGTAGTGCATGTTTAACACATAGGATGGCAATCTTGATAATCCTTGGTGACCAAATTGGTAAAAACAACCCCTGATGCTGGAGGTGAGAAGCAACTCGATGCTGTATTCCCTGAGCAACTGTTTGGATAGAAACATGAAGAAAAGCAAGAGTATTCTATTTTCAATTGAGTAATAATGTTTTATCTTACTTTCACAATGCTTATCTACCCGCTTCATATTGAAATCTGAGCAAAACATGTAATCAAGTTCGTTACTTGTAGTCAGAGTCGAATCTATTTCTGACCAGAAACTCCATATAAAGTCTGCAGCTGTACTTTTAATGCATGCTTATACATATGCTGTATTGTCATTTGCATAGTTGTAAAGGTAGTCTCCTCCCCACTCATGAAGTTTGAAATAAGCAATCATTTTCGGATGAGAATTTTATCGTCCCCTAAAAATATCAATTAAAAGTTTATATCTTATTACACAAATGCGTTTTATTTAAGCCAATCACTCGGCATCATCTCTCGATAGAGCTAGATTTCCCTTAAATAAAGAATGGTGGGATAAGCAATATTGTCACTTGCTGAAAATTTGATAAACTTTGGTCCCGCCGAGCTCACAATTGTTATCCGATTATCACTGAACCATTAATCTAACTTTGTCAAACCTGTTGATTGATCCTGGTAGATTAAATCAATTATTGTTATGGTATAAGTAGCACCGCAAGTCTTATAAGCGGCAAACACCCATTTATTAAGGTACCTTGAATTCAGATACTTGGCTCTTGCGAGAATTATTGGTAGAGGAATAGATGTCGGAGATGCGTTATAGAGCCTTATTTAGCTTTGTACACTGTCATAGTTTACATAATATCTATCTTAGAACTCAATTGAAAAGGTGTCTAACTAAGATATATAATGCCAAAATCCTAGAGTTGTGCAATCTTCTGTAAGACTGTTTACATTAAAACTTATGTCTTTCTTGAGTCTCATGAATCTCTCATCAACCTAGCAATACCCCTATCCACTTGTAGAATCGGACCTTTTATAAACATATTTGGTGTCATGTTCGCAAATCTTAAGCTTCTCAGGTAAACTGACCCAGACATTATTGATTTCATTGATAGGTACCATACTCCCACTCACATATTCCATTACTGTTGACCCTTATGATTCCATGAAGTCATAATATGCCTGGATTTAGCCTTTCTCTTAGCTGAACAATGGTCGGCGTCTGCTTTGACTCAAACCCAACCCAGGTGGCCGATATATTGAATATATCTTCACATGCTACACGTAACCTGTGAACACTTGGTTGCTGAGAGCGGGATCACCGCCTATGAAAAGCTAGTAAGGCGTTGCAGAATTGATTGTAGGAATCGCGCCAGATGAGGCTGAAGAGACACATCTGGTGGTACCTAAATCAGAGCACACATAGAGATTATTGTATTAGTAGGAATGTGCTTGAGTGAGACAAAGCCAACGGTTGAGAATGATACCAGCAAGGTTCAAAGTGAGAGAGGTTCCAAGTGGAGTTTCTTGTGTGAGGATAAGATTATCACTTGTTGATAGAGCATCTAATTTTGTGTTGAAAACACCCTTCAATTTCAGTATAACTGCATTTGGATCATATTGTTTAAGATATACGCAAAAATCAGCGGAATATTCTTCGGTCATCCCCGTCACATCTTTTACTCTCAAATGGTTTGGCTGTCCATTAGAAAACTTCAGACCCTTATTCCTATAGGTATATGTCGCATGATCACTCGTTGTCAATTCTGCGTTGCCAAAGAACATTTCTTGCGATTAGTCCCAATATAACTGGCCAGGTGAAGTTGGGTTAGCACTTGGCAAAATAATTTGCAGCTATCTGAAGGAAGCATCATACAATATGTTCCCATTGTCTTCATCCATTTTGAAATGAAAGAGGAGTGAATTCTTGAAGTGCAAGTCACTTAGTTGTCTGTAAAACGTCTGCTGTATCTCCCCAGGTGAAAGAGACGAAGCGACTGCATAGAGATTCTTAATCTTTATCCAATGACCTTAGGCATAGATATCTCCGAATTTAAGCCCTGTGATGGCCGATATGTAGGGCAAAAGGTTCGTATCTGAGATAGTGACTGTTGCCGAGCCCAATGTTACTATCCAATCTCCACTTGGAGTATGGGTAGCTGACAGGGATAGCCATTAGTTTTGGGCTACCAAGACATGAGGTGTTTACTTGGAATAGAAAGAGTTGCCTTCAGTCGTCAATATTTAAAGGATCCTAGAAGTGTCTAGTTATAGTTTTATAAGAGTTTGGAGTTCAAAGAAGTCCATCGAAAGTGATGGAACTAAAGAGGTAAACTAAATCCAGAAGGCTAGAGTGATCTCGTTTTCAAATTTTAGTCCACTTAACGGTGAGAGTGAAGCACTCATTCCTTTCATATTCAAGACTCCTTTCTCTATATATTGAATATATTATTGTATGAATGAACTTACTTAAGCACCCCCAATAGTTAGAAGCAGCATTGGCTTAGTTATGTCCTGGAGGACATCCACCAATGGTATTAGTTGAAGATCCCAAATTATAATATTAACCAGTGACCGTAAACCCGCTGGAGCTGTCCAATATATTATCTCTAAGTGGTGTAGTCCTCTCCAAGAACCAATTGTAGTTGTGATTTATGTCTACGTGGGTCAAGTGGTCATATTGAAAGTGTTTGAAGTTAGATCTGGCCGCACCTGCCAAAGTATAGTACTTGTTCCATATTTGCTGGAGAGGCAAGGCTGGACTGTAGATCGTAAAGTGCCAGAATTATATATACTGGCCCACACCAGGAGAAGAACTTCCAAATATGAAGGTTGATGGTAGTTTGTAGTCTTTTGGATAAACCTCAATGAAAGTCTCGGTCAAGACCCCTTGGATGTATAATTACACCTTTTTTTCTTTCGGAATGAAGTTCAATAGGTAGAATTGCTCTGCCTTTCCATGATAAACCGATATACTTCTTGGATTATTGTTTAAATCCAATCTCAGTAAGAAATTATCGACATCTGTCGCCTCGAACGAAAACAGATTCGTTATCTAAATTATGTTTGTATTTGCCGGGACATTATAGGGGTAGAAGCTTCGCAGGTAGAAACTGATGCTGAAAGAGAAGTCATTGTCCGATTGCATGGCCTCGAAGACCGATGTCAAGTCTTTCGTTATATACTGTGCAGGAACTGTGATGCCCAAAAATTACCCAGGATGTACTGAAACAAATTTGTAACTAAGAAGCTTAAATAATACTTACATGTACATCTGCCATAATAATCGGAGAAGGTGCCTACGGGGCAATTCAACCTGTAAGACTCAGCGAACGTCAAAAGGTAGTTAAATGTGCCGGGAATAAGCTGATTAGTTTGCCCTAGTATGCTCTCATAAAAGCGCTCATCTTCAAACTTGAACATAGCTTGCAAGTTGGCATACCTTATTGGCAAAGATCTATTATAAGAGTTAAAAAACTTTTACGTTGGTTGCTTACAATCTAGAGTAGTATTGGAGTTAGGTAACAGAAAGTGCTGAGTTCCATATCCTGAGGTCTCTCAGACTGAATCTTAGGCGAGATGATGCAGTACTAGCTTGGCCCAGGTGCAAAGGGCATGAAGCTAATTGTGAAAAAGCAGGATTCTTAGTATCCAAAAGTGATAAAAAGATGTAACTTTTGAAGAAATTGTTAAGATCATCGTTGACTACTTATACCAAATACCACTTATCAATACTGAGATTATACACATTAAGCAAGTTAATAATAATTGGTGTCCCTTGATTATTTGTGTATTGGAATTTCAAATAGCATTGCTGATTGGTTCCTTATATAAGTTAAATAGAGTCTATTTTAACCTAATTTGCGAGTCCTACTCCACTTCCTGTACAAAGCGGATCCATACTGAAGAGATTTATTACATCGCCAGCATTCAAGTACATATTAGTTTAAGGATAAAACTTGAAATGAAACTCTATTGACCAATCCTTCGAAAATTTGTTGTTTGCTAGGTTCAAAGTGGGATAGTTTGAAGTGGACTAGAGAAATTCAAAAGATAATTTTTGCGGGTTATATTAAGTGCACTAATCCCTTTCGCTATCGTAGAAGGTCCCAAGCTGGCAGAGGTCAGGACTATATAATGATGGATCGCTTAAAGAACTTCCATCGATCCATACAACCACTCTATGCCCAGAACTTTTATCGTAATAAGTAAGGTCAACTCTGGCATTAAGGATCTCATCATAGAGTTGCATGCCAGAACCTTCGCTTAACTTCCAGTAGCTCAGTAGCTGTGTAGATGGGACATTCAATCTAAATCCTTATTCAACAATCTGTTGGTACGAATAAATTATTGAAGGTGAGTGAACGATAAATTGTTTGATCATGAACATTCCACAACTACGGGGACAAACTGTCACTCTATTAGATATCATAGAGCCAATGCCAGCAACTGATAAAATTGTCGAGGCATAATTCATACCGTTTATGTAGGCTTGGATCGTCTCTGAGCCAATTGTTGACACCTAAATTTCTAGCTTCAAGTGGTACCATGAGTCTTTTTAGAGACTCACAATATTTGACCTCTGATATAAGGGGGCAGTAGTCGTATGTTCTACAACAAAACCTCCTGCGATCGAAGGTTCTGTCAAGTAAATTGGAAGACCAGAAGTGAAATCAATTTTGAGAAGATCTTTTGATGGAATTCCTCTATTCTAAATGAGCCAGAATTCTATTGAATAAGAATTTATTGGAGCAATTATTGGCTGCATTTAAGCCAATGGTAATTAAGTCCAGCCTGAATCTGACGAGAAAAGCAAATATCTGTCAAGTCTACATTCTCCAATTGAATCGATGTATTTTTGGTGGCTCTAGCATTTGAATTTTTAGTCATATTATGAAAAAGTAGTTGCTATATCATATTGTAGCCATCCGTAGCTCCAAAAACTGTTCCACTACTTGTTCATTGCTCTACTGAAAAAAGTTTCGACGAATCGACTTTCATAATAAAAGATCAAGTGAGGCTTCCACATTCACGGATCAACTCTTTTGTTCTTGATATTCTCCACTTATTTTGTATTGAGAGCTATCGCCCATATTCCTGCTTATTCAACGTAGGAACCGTTCATGAATCTGGCATCACACTTAAAATCAGGAGAGGTAATAGCAGGTCCTATCAGCTCACTAGCCACTTATGTCTTGTAAACGTTTTTGCCGTCAAGGATAAAGGAGGACTCGGGGACAGGGTTTTGCTTGTGCGTCACCGCAATGTGGTACCATTAGGATAAAGTATAATAGCTCGAAATAAATTTGGGAACGCCGCCTTTTGAAAATTCGAAGTACGACACATGCTAATAGATATCGACGATCTTGTCACAGAGGAACAAGGGGTTTTCATAATTGTTTGCAATGATCCAGAAGTGCACTGTCCACTCGGGGATACCCGATGTGTGTCCTCTAAAGCTTATAGGTATATTTGTAGGAGATTCAAATAGAATATTTTTCTGCTTATTCTCAACAGTAACTATTTGTGTAATAATAAGAAATCATTTACTTACATTAATCATAGTCTGCATATGCCACCACTGCTTAACCTTAACGATCACCATTTGTGTTTGAGTATTTTTAAAGAGCTGTGGATGTTGGAAGGTAGGTATAATCATAGAAAGTTGTAGCGCTTAAAGTCAACTTAGTATCAAGAGGGAAGTACAAAATGCAATCATCAGTGAATCTCATAAGGTACCTTTAAAAATCAAGAAAATAAGTTTACTTACTGTTTGGTTGCTAAGTTCATTATCTGTTAGTTTGTATTGTAGTACTTGTTGAGCAATCTTACATCCTTTATTTAGCCTTAAAATTTATCAATATTGGTTAGACCATTTCCTCCTATTACCATAATTCCAAAAAGAGGAATCTATGAGAAGGTTCCGATCACAAGAGATGGAGTAAGCATTATATTTTTGAAAAAGGTTGCCTGCACACCATGCATTGACATAGCGACAAAGCACCATTAATTAAAGCATGTTCCATCATAAACTACTCCCATTGTCTCTATTATAGAGATTGTATTTCCCGATAAATCTTTTGCACCAATTCGAATTCTCAAAGAAAAACTAGATGGGAATAAAGGATAAGGTTCATAAACTCCTGAGAACCTTAAGTGGAAATTAGCATTTACATTCAGCGATATTATATCCAAAATTTCCCCTCCTAACAGATTTGTTTAATCAACTTTAATCCATGCACACAGGGTTAAGGGAGTAGACGGAGTCAAAATGTAAGGGGTAGGTGGGGTTGGATTTGTTGCAGCAAATGAAGCATATTTTTCTGTAATATTAAGTTTGATCGTGTTTAACGAATCCTAAAATCGGTGTGATACATGTGGTTTACAAGTTTAAATCCCATTTGAATTGACTAAAAGTTAGTCGGTCTCTTAGCAAATCACTGGCATCCATGGATCGTAATCCCACACATATCTGAAACCCTTGTCTGTAGGAGCCCACGCTTATTCAACTTGAAAGTATGGAGAGAACAAGACAGTTGTATTGATCCAATTAGATGATTGAATCTAAGTCAATTACTGGTAAACAAGAGCACTGTGCTAAAGTTTGATGTGAGATCTATAAACGAAAAAATTTTTAATATAGATGTATAAATTACTGAACCATCAATGGTAGTTGATTTGGACTTAGTTGATCGTTAAAAATGACAAAATTTCTCAAAAATACTCGATTGGAACTTTATTAGCCACCAAATCTGAATTCTCCTGGTAGATAATTCTAGCAGTTATCAACATTTAAAGTCGAGCTGAACGTCTAACTCAACATATCCATGTTTGTATTCCCACTGAGCAATGTAGTTTCTATCTGATTGTTCATAGCTATAGTAAATTAAACATGATGCCTACAAAAGTCAAACACCGATAAATTTGCATTACCATATATTCGTTATCTTTCTGTTTGAATAGAGTGTCCGCGTTGTTGGAGCACAAAACAAGAAATCAGCTTTGGACAGCCCATTAAAATCATCATTGGTAGACACAAACTGAAATAGGTTTGTTGTATTCGTGGACACAATTGTTACGACCTGAGGTGTAGTTTCTCCAGTTACATACTTGTGCTTGAACCAGAAAGCAATAGAGATTCTGTCCAGCCAATTGAAATCATAATGGGAACCGATTGGCAGTGGGTTGTCTGGATCTGTTGGGACTACCGAGGTAATGTGCGTCAATGAGAGTTAGTCATCTAAGAAAATGATAATGAAGAGAAAAGCTTACATCTACACTCGATACCATCATAGTAACCTCCATTTCTGCATAGTTCTCAATAGTTTTCATCGTTATAAAAAATAGCTAGATCGGTACAAGAAGGCAGGGTGCATGCAAAATTCGCAAAAGTAATGAAAGTTTGAGAGTTATAGTTTGCAAGATTATTGAAGGGGTAATCAGTGCTTAACTGCCATACAAATCTGTAATACTCTACTAAATAAGGATAATCTGTGGGATTTGAGATTGCTGAGCGATAGTTTCTCTGAACAAGAGCTCTTATTTCTTCGACGGTTTAGAAACCTTGATAGAGTTTAAGATCTTAGAAATATCCCTGAAATTCTTAATTTCCTAATACT
>VFQS010004198.1_pt1 | contig 10575 bp, 7 predicted proteins | sample 3512361 | NCBI WGS metagenome assembly VFQS01 (sample SAMN10412375, study PRJNA504923) | tailings metagenome | isolation source: Relicate 1 Philex TSF3 active mining | place: Philippines | reverse complement strand
TTACCCCGGGGCCTCTTTTTGCAGGATCCATACATCCTGGGCTATTCCCCAGGCCTGTGCCTGGCCGGGGCGGTGCTCGAGGATGGCAAAGCGCGTCCCGAAAAAACGGCGTGCCCATCGGGCGGGCTGGAAAGCGGCAAATACGCGATGCCCCTCCTTGCCCGAATGGCGAACGACTAATTCACCGGCATCAAAGCGAATCCGCTCGGCATCGCTGAGCTTCTCCCGGAACGCATCGCCCTGGGTAGTCAACAGCAAAATGCCTCCCGCCCTGGTCAAACGGTCCAGCTCGCAAAGCCAGGCGCTGTGGCTGTCCGCAGAAAGATGAGTGAAAATGGAAATCCCGTAGATGAAATCGAAACGGGCATCGGCGAAACCCGTCGGGGGCAGGATACCGTGGAGGTCAAAACCAAAACCGGGCAGGTGGCGCCGGCACCAGGCAATGGTGCGCGGGTTGTAGTCGGCCCCCCAATAGCGATGTTCTTCCCCGAGAATGCCGGGGAGTTGCCGCAGAACCCTTGCGGGGCCACAGCCCCAGTCGAGTACGTCCAGCTCGCCTTCGGGCAGGTGAGATTTTACCGCGCCGACCAACCAGAGGGCAGTTTCCTTACCGCCCTCCCAATACTTGCGATAGTCGAGCTGAAAGGCCTCGAAGAGCATATAGGCAGGGGGCAGGGCGATTTCGGGAAACTGTTTTCTAAAGGCTTGGTTGCGCCCGAAGTTTTTCATATATTGGGCGATATAAAGCACCCGGTCAGCCAGGGGCATCAGCCCAAGCCTCCCGAATAGTGCACGAACCCTTCTGGCTTGCATGGTGCGGTAGATTTGCGCGTAGAGCGTGTTCCGAATTTTTTAAACGGGTCAAAAATGGCGTATTTTTATCATTTTTAGTGGTACGCTCCCTCAAAAAGCCTTCGCGGAGACAAAAACCTTCCTCACTACCCCCTCGCAATAAGTCAAAAAATGGCTCTTTTTTTCTTTCTCGCTAACGCTGATAACCACTCATCTTTTCATATTTTCCGTAGCTTTAAAAATTGCTACATAAAACCATACGAATCTATACATCATGGGGCCTTTTGAAATCAATGAGGACATCCGCAGGGCGAAGACCCTGGACACGAGCTATTACAAAGAAAACCAGTATTTCACGGCCGACAAGGAACGTATATTCAGCCCGAGCTGGCAGTACGTAGGGCATACGGGCATGGCGCCGGACCCCGGCACCTATCATCCGGTGGAGCTGCTGCCGGGATATGTCGGGGAGCCGCTCCTCCTGAGCCGGGACAAAAGCGGGGTGCTGCACTGCTTGTCGAATGTCTGTACCCATCGCGGCAATTTGCTGGCCTGGGAAGCGGGCAAGGGCAGCCAGTTGCGCTGCCGCTACCACGGGCGGGTGTTTCAGCTGGACGGCACGTTCACCTTCATGCCGGAGTTCAAAGACGTAGAGGATTTTCCCGCTCCTTGCGACCACTTGCACCGCTTGCCGCTCTTCCAATGGGGGCCCCTTCTGTTTGCCCAGGTGGCGGCGGGCGAGGACCCGCAAACGTACTTCGGCGAAATGATGGAACGGGTCGGCTGGCTGCCCATCGAACGCATGCGCCTGATGCCGGAAAGGGCACAAGTGTTTGAAGTCAAAGCCCACTGGGCCCTGTATTGCGAAAACTATCTCGAAGGCTTCCATATTCCCTTCGTCCACGGGGGCTTGAGCGCAGTGCTGGATTACGGCAGCTACACGACGGAAGTGTTCGGAAAGTCCAACCTGCAGGTGGGGATTGCAAAGGAGGGAGAGCTGTGTTTCGACCTGCCGACCTCTTCCCCCGACTATGGGCGACGAGTGGCGGCGTATTACTTTTGGGTTTTCCCCAATATGATGTTCAATTTTTATCCCTGGGGTTTGTCTTTCAACCTCATAGAGCCCATCGGCCTGGATCGCACCCGCGTGACGTTCCTGCCGTTTGTCTATGACGAATCCAAACTCGAACAAGGTGCCGGCTCAGGCCTGGGGCAGGTGGAAATCGAAGACGAGGAGGTCGTGGAGGCAGTACAAAAAGGCATCCAATCCCGATTCTATGCCTACGGGCGCTATGCACCAGAGCGCGAGCAGGGGACGCATCACTTCCACGGGCTCATAGCTGCAGCGTACAAAAAATAGCAAATTTTTGCAAAAAAATGCTTAAAAGAGGCTGGTTTTCTACTTTAAAACGTAATTTTAGCGCAATTTTAGTTGTTATTTGCAATTTATTGCAAAAAGCACACCTTGGAAACCGCATTATTTTCTATAACTCACAAAACGTCATGTTTATGAAGAGACAACTACAGAGATCGAGCTGGTTGTTGCTCCTGATGCTTATCCCGATAGCCGGGCTATGGGCGCAGGCAAAAAAAATCAGCGGTACGATCACAGACGAGCAGGACGGTGCGCCTCTGATAGGGGCTACTGTCCTCGTTGCCGGCACCACAAATGGTACGGTTACCGATTTGGACGGAAAGTACGAAATCGAAGCTTCCAAGGGGCAGACGCTGCGCTTCACCTACACGGGCTACTCTCAAAAAGAAGTAGTCGTAGGCGATGCGAACGTTATCAACGTCGAACTGGCTTCCGAGGCTACTGCCCTGGACGAAGTGGTCGTGACCGCCCTGGGGATAAAAGAAGACAAGAAAAAGCTGAGCTACTCGGTGCAGGAAGTAAAGGGCGAGCAGTTGTACAATACTGGTCGCGACAACTTCCTGGTATCCCTGCAGGGCCGTGTAGCTGGTCTGAACATGACGCCTTCCAGCGGCCAGGCAGGGGCTTCGGTGAGCATCCAGTTGCGCGGGCCGAGCTCGATCGACGGGAATAACCAACCGCTCTTCGTAGTGGACGGCTTGCCCATTGATAACCGCACCTTCAGCCAGGGCGCCCTGGTGTCCGACCAGCCCAACCGATCGGCAGATTACCTCAACCGCGCAGGGGACATCAACCCGGCCGATATCGAATCCATCACCGTGCTCAAAGGCCCGGAAGCAGCAGCCCTCTACGGCATCGATGCCTCCTCCGGCGCAATCATCATCACGACGAAGAAAGGTACCGCCGGCAAAGGCCGCATTAACTACGACAACCTTTTCCGCACAGAAGAATACTACCGCTTCCCGCAGTTCACCAACGAATACGCACGGGGCTTCAACGGCTCGGCAGACCCGAACACTACGTCGTACTTCGGACCCAAACTGCCCCCCGGCACCCAGCTCTACGACAACGTAGGGGCCTTCTTCCGCACCGGCTTCACGCAAACCCACAACCTGGGCTTTGAAGGCGGATCGGAAAACCTGAACTACCGTCTGTCGAGCAGCTATACCGACCAGTTGGGTATCGTGCCCGGCAACGACTTCAACCGCATCTCCCTCCGCTTGAACACTACAGCCAAAGTGAACTCCAAACTGGAACTGAGCAGCTCGTTCAACTACCTCATCACCGAAACGACGGCTCCCGAGCGCGGGGCGAGCGGCTACCTCATCTCCTTGATCCAGTGGCCCTCCTACGACGATGCCACCGTCTATCTCAACCCCGACGGCACGCGCCGCAGGTTGATTGGTACGACGTCCGAGCCGGACAACCCCTTCTTCAACACCAACGCCAACGCCAACCGCACCCGCACCAAGCGCTCTATCGGCAACTTCACGCTGGCCTATAACCCGCTCAAATGGCTCAACGTGACGGGCCGCTTTGGTGTGGACAACTATTCCACCATCGGCAACCAGTTTCGCCATCCGGAATCCGTGCTCGGCATCGCCGGCCTGGGCTCCGTGGAGAGCTATAACGAAGTGTCGCTGCTGCTCAACGGCAACCTGATTGCTACCGCCAAGAAAAACTTCGGCAACTTCAGTTCCTCCCTCACCTTCGGCGGCTCGTTCGACGACCGCAACTACGAGGTCACCTCGGTGCGCGGGGAAAAACTCTTCATCCCGGACTACAACAGTATCAACAATACCGACCCCACTACTCAGCGCAACAAACTGACCATCACGCGCCAGCGCCTGGTGAGCCTGCTGGGCAGCTTTGACCTGGGCTACAAGAGCTTGCTCTACTTCTCCGTGAAAGGCCGCAACGACTGGTCGTCCACCCTACCGGTGGCCAACCGCTCCTTCTTCTATCCTTCCTACGGCCTCAGTTTCGTGTTCACCGAACTACCCGGCCTGAGCAACAACCGCGTCCTGTCTTATGGCAAGCTGCGCGGTACCATCTCCCAAACGGGTAAAGATGCCCCGCCCTACCGCATCCAGCCCCGCCTGGTTTCCCAGAGCTCTACGGGGGGCGGCTTCCTGTACGACTTTTATGGCGGCAACCCCAACCTGAAACCAGAGCGCACGGAAGGCTACGAGTTCGGCACCGAACTCAAGTTTTTCAAAAACCGCATCGGAGTGGATTTCGCCTACTTCAAAAATACCCGTTTCGACCAGATCGTCGCCCAGCGCCTGAGCTATGGCACAGGCTTCATCTTCGGCCTCGTGAACGGCGGTACGTTCAGCAACTACGGCTACGAAGTACAACTCAACGTCATGCCCGTGAAAGCCAAAAAAATTACCTGGGAAGTGCTCGCCAACTTTACCACCTTCGAAACGAACGTGGAAAACCTGCCCGCCGACCAGGCCGAATTCTACAACTCGGATACCTGGCTCTACGGCAACGCCCGCTCCAGCGCCTTCGTGGGCGACCTGCAGCGTTTCTTCCCTGGAGTCAACCTCTCCGGCAACCTGCGCGGCATGGGCTCTGCTACGGCCATCGGCGGCTACAGCTACCTGCGCAACAAAAACGGAGATGTCCTGATCAGCCCGAATACCGGCCTTCCCGTAGTCAACGCCAACTTCCTGCCCATCGGCGACCGCAACCCGGATTTCACCCTGGGCCTCACCAACCAGTTCACCCTGGGCAACTTCAACTTCTCCTTCTTGTTCGACATCCGCAAAGGGGGCGATGTGTTCAACGGCACGGAAATGTTCCTCTTCCGCACCGGCCTGAGCACTCGTATCGGCGACCGCACCCAGCCCTACATCTTCAAGGGCGTGCTGCGCGACGGGCGCCAGGATTCCGAAAGCCCCACGGCCAACACCATCCAGGTGACGCCCCAGACACGCTCGGACTTCTTCTCCGCTTTTCCGGAATCGGAATTCGTGGAAAGGGATATCAACTGGGTTCGCCTCCGCGATGTCTCCCTGAGCTATGCCTTCTCACCGGAAACGTTGAAGAAGATGGGCGTGTTCCGCTCCCTGCGCCTGTTCTTCACCGCTACCGACCTCTGGATGAAGACCAACTACACCGGGGCCGACCCCAACGTGAACGGAAACTCGGCTACTACCCGCGGTGCTGGTGCCTTTGGATTTGATTTCGGTACCGCATCGCTGCCCCGTACGTTCTCGGGAGGCCTTCGCATAGGATTGTAATGCGGCAAAGGTTTATTCTTATATCCTATTTTTTAGGTATAAAAAGTTTTTAAAATGAAAAAAATCAAAATAATATTGTTCATGTCCTTGTTGGTGCTGGGTGCGTCTTGCAACGAATACTTAGACATCAACGAAGATCCGAGCTTCCCGCAAGTCGCTGCGGGCTATGCCATCCTCCCACCGGTCCTGCAGCAAATGGTGCGGGGCGAAACGTTCGATAGCCGGTACATCGCACAATATGTCCAGTACTGGGGCTCCAGCGCAGCGGGTAACACCTACGACCGCCACGGCTATGCGGCAGGCTCGGACGCACAGGGCGAAAAATGGCGCCAGCACTATTGGGCCATCGGTCAGAATATCGATCTCATCCTCAAAGAGGGCGAGGAAAACAACCGCTGGGACTACGTGGGAGCCGCCAAAGCTATCCGCGCCTGGAGCTGGCAGTCTACGACGGACTACCACGGGGAAATGATCCTCAAACAGGCTTTTGAACCCAACCGCTATGTGTTCGATTACGACACCCAGGAGGAGGTCTATGCAGAAGTGCGCCGCCTCTGCGAAGAGGCTATCAAAGATCTTTCCCGCACGGATTACAGCAAATCGCTCAACCGGGGCGATCTGGTTTACAAAGGCGATACGGACAAATGGATCCGCTTCACGTATGCCGTACTGGCGCGCAACGCGCACCATGTCAGCAACAAAGCATCGTATAGCCCGGACAAGGTCATCGAGTACGTGGATAAGTCCTTCCGCAATAATGCGGATAACTTCGACGTGCCCCATGCGGGTACGAATACGACGGATGGCAACTTCTACGGCCCTCTGCGCAACAACATGGGTTCTTTCCTCCCTACCGCCTACATCGTCAGCCTGCTGGACTCTACGGTGCTGAAAGCGCGCGACCCGCGCCTGCCCATCATGTTTTCCCCCAGTCCCGACGGGGTGTACCGGGGAGTGGTACCGGGATCCGGCGACCCCAACAACGTGTCGGGCAACGTGCGTCGAATCCCCAACCTGTGGGGCGGCCTGGGCGTAGCGCCTACCGTCGGCAGATGGATCTTCGACAACGCGGCACCGCACTCGCTCATCACCTATATGGAACTCCAGTTTATGAAAGCAGAAGCGGCCTTCATCAAAGGGGATAGGGCGCTGGCTTATCAGACGTTCCTCACCGCAGTGGGCTCGGCACTCGACTACTGCAAAGTGTCCGCCACTGAAAAAACGAGGTATCTGGCCAGCGTCGCCATCCCGAAAACGGCTGCCGACCTGAAACTCAGCGACATCATGCTGCAGAAGTACATCGCCCTCTACGGGCACGGCAGCCTGGAGACCTGGGTGGACATGCGCCGCTACAACTACAGCCAGGACGTCTATACGGGCTTCACCCTGCCGACCAACTTGTTCCCGGACAACAACGGCTTGCCCGCGCAGCGCGTTCGCCCGCGCTTCAACTCGGAATATGTGTGGAACAGAGCTTCCTTAGCCAAAATCGGCGCAGATTTACCGGATTACCATACGAAGGTGTTGTGGAATATCCAGAAGTAAACCGGCACTATTTGCGCTTTTTGTGAACTACAATCAACTTTATGTCATGAAAAAATATTTCTCGATCCTGTCCTTCTTCGCATTGGCTACGGTGTTCCTGGCCTCCTGCGGCGAGGAGCGCAACTTCCTGGAAAGCGCTACTGCCGTCACCTCGGGCGCGAGGATTAAGGTGTTCCACGCAGCTATTGATGTGCCGGGGGTGGTCGTGTCCGTAAACGACAAAGTCGTATCGGGCGTACTGACGACCACGGCGGGAGCCACGCCCGGCCTGGTAACGCTGGGCAGCCTTTTCCCTATCCTGGATTACGCGGTCATCCCGGCGGGAACGGCCAAGTTCAAAGTGACGGCTCCTGCTACTTCGACTACCGCCGAGCGGGTCTTGAACGCGGATGTCAATGTAGCCGATGGGAAGTACTACACCATCCATGCCATCGGCAATGCGGGTACCTATAGCTTTATGGTCTCCGAAGATGACCTCAGCGTACCAGACCCGGATAAAACCTATATCCGCTTTATCAACGCGATGACGACCACGCCTGCAAAGGGTGTCGAGTTTGTCGTCAACAGCGCAGTAGCGGCTACCGAGGCGGGCTTGAGCGATGGGAAAGAGGCGTTTATCGCCTACGACCAGCCGGGTACGACGCGGTTCACCATTGTGTTGCGCGAGGTGGGTACCACTGCTGCCTTGAGCACACAATCCAGCTTGAACCTGGTGCGCGGTAAAAAGTATACGATTATCGCACGCGGCATCGCCGGAAATACGACGACGACGGGCCGGCCAACGATTGGTTTGATCAACAACAATTAATTCTTAACCGCAAGGGTAAAAAGGGGCCGTACTGCCTGTGATTTTCCGGGTGGCACGGCCCTTTTTAAATTCAACCTGTATGGAACTCGATCAGTACTACTTGCTCAAAGCTATGGAAGTGGCCCAAAGAGGGGTATCTCAAGGGGCCGGCGGCCCTTTTGGCTGTGTCGTAGTGGATGCATCGGGCAACGTCATCGGAGAGGGGCACAATGAAGTGCTGGCTCAAAAAGATCCTACCTGCCATGCAGAAGTGGTCGCCATCCGCCGCGCCTGCGCGCATATCGGCGACTTTCAACTGGAGGGTTGTACGGTCTATGCTACCTGCGAGCCCTGCCCGATGTGCCTGGGGGCCTTGTACTGGGCGCGCCCTTCGCGCATCGTGTTTGCCTGTACGCGGGAAGAGGCGGCTGCTATCGGTTTTGACGATGCGTTTATCTATCGGGAGCTGGTACTCCTCCCGGCAGCACGCGCCATTTCCACCGCACATCTGCCCGTGGGAGATATTTCCTCGTTTATGAAAGCCTGGGGCGAAGCGTCGGAGAAAAGGTTGTATTAGACTTGTGGTAAGGGGAATCGTCGAGGGGTGAAAAAATGGGCTTTTGACCCTTTGTCGTTTCGTTCCTGCAAGTTTACCAAGCGAATTTAGCCCCACAAACAGTCGAATATGAAAAGCCAGAAAAATCTTTTTTACATACCGGCATGGATGCTGTTGTGCGCCGTAGCGGTACACTCCTGCGTCTCCGTATCGGAGTTGCCGTCTCAGGCGGCTGTACAAGGGCCGAAGCGGCAAAAAGACACGGCTTCGGCAGATGGGCGCATCCTGCTCCGGAACTTTCCTGCCGACACGGTATTTTCGGCTTCCTTCTCTGTATTGGCCAAAGCGGCATACCCGGCGCAAACGCGTATCCAAAACGAAGTTGTAAAACAATACCGTACCGGGGTTTTTTTCAAAGACCTGACGTTTAAGGAGGGTATAAACAGGGTGTCTGTTGCAGTGGGCTTCCCGGATGGCTCGGTATCGGAGTATTCCCGCGATATCTATTATCAGCCGCGCATGCTGGTTCGCCCGATTTACCCGTTGTGGGTGGATACGGCTTCCATAAGCCTCAAGCAGGGCTGGCAGGGTATGCCCTCGGATCGGCTGGGCCTCTCCTTTCAGGGGAGTAAAGGGCAAAGTGCACACCTGGAAGTGCGGCCAGGGGGCTACAGGCAGCCGATGTCGCGCAAAGATTTTGCGGACTACAGCGTCTATCAGACGGAGCTGTCGGGGATACGTTTGAAGAACAACATACCGCACAGGCTGTCTTTCGTGCTCAAGGGGGGAGATAAGACGCTTCGGCAGACGTTGCCATACCCCGTCCGTACCGCACTGCCCGATGAATATCCGGTTTTGCGGGTTCGGCAAGACAAGGCACCTGTATCCTGGAACCTCGGGCCCATCCGCCTGGGAGGGCCTTTAGTGGGGGAGTATCCCCAGGGAGTGCTTTTGCAATCTTGTGGTAAAATCGGGGATTACTATCGGGTGCGCCTCGATGGGCAGCGGGAAGGGGTAGTGGCCGCTTCGGCGGTGGACGTCATGCCGTTGGGAACCCCCAGGCCACAGTACTTCCTGCAGTCCGTCAGCGCATCGCCCGGGCAGGAAGCCGATATCCTGCGCATTCCTTATCCGGAACCAGTGCCGTACTCCGTGGAGCTGGCCCCGGGAGGAGAAGGGCTCCGCATTTTTCTGTATGGCGTCCAAACCAGCAGTACCTGGATGACGCACCGCACGGGGCTTCGAATGATAGATTTGGTGACCTGGGAACAGGTCTCGTCGGAAACGTATCAATTGAACGTAACTTGGAAAACCACGATAAACTGGGGCTATACCTTGCAAGTGGAAGGTAAGAGTCTGGTTTTGCGGGTTAAATACCCCCCGGCTTTGCCTGCAACCGATACCCTGCGGCCGTGGAAAGGGTTAAAAGTGTCCATTGAAGCCGGCCATGGAGGCTGGAATACGGGCGCAGAGGGCTTGTCCGGGCTTTTGGAAAAAGAGGTCAACCTCGATGTGTCCTTGCGGCTGGAGGCCTTGTGTCGGGAGGCCGGCATGGAGGTGTTGCAGATCCGCCCTTCCGACACCTACATGACGTTGGAAGAAAAGCGAAGTGCTGCCGAGCGCTATCAGCCCCATCTACACCTCAGCATCCATTCGAATTCCAGCGGGGGCGGCTATCTTGGGGCGAATGGAGTGAGTACCTATTACCATAATGCCTTGTGGGAGCCCTTTGCCCGCAGCGTTTATACAGAACTTCTCGCGCTTCCCTTAAAGGAATTCGGTATGGTCGGGTCTTTCAACTACCACGTCACACGGATGAGCAGTCAGCCCAGCATACTGGTGGAACTGGCTTTTCTTTCCCATGCAGAAGATGAAGAGAAACTGGCCTCGCCTGCGTTCCGCCAACAACTGGCGGAGCAGATTTTTGCGGGAATCAAGCGCTACCTATACCAGTCACTACCCCCCCGCTGATGCTTCGCTACCCCCCATTCAAATCTCAGCCAGTCACCGGGCCTGAGCTGCGCCAGGCGGTCTAAATCGGCTTGCAGTACGTTGGCAATCCTGGGATAGCCGCCGACGGTCTGCGCATCGGCCAACAGGAGGATGGGTATGCCGGATGGAGGCACCTGAATCGTACCCGGTACGATGCCGGAGGAGATGAGTTCCGGAAGGGGCTGGATATCGTCTAAGGGCTCCGTGAGGCGGTATCCCATGCGGTTGGAATCGGCAAAAAGACGAAGCCTGCGCCAAAAGAAAAACGCAATGGCAG
>VFQS010004195.1_pt1 | contig 10580 bp, 5 predicted proteins | sample 3512361 | NCBI WGS metagenome assembly VFQS01 (sample SAMN10412375, study PRJNA504923) | tailings metagenome | isolation source: Relicate 1 Philex TSF3 active mining | place: Philippines | reverse complement strand
CCTCCACGCACGTGGCATTGCTGATACCGAAAAACGTAAGGTATGGGCATTCTGCGGCGATGGTGAAATGGATGAGCCAGAATCTATGGGTGCGATCGGTATGGCGGGACGTGAGAAGCTGAATAACCTGGTGATCGTAGTCAACTGTAACTTACAACGCCTTGACGGTCCTGTGCGCGGTAATGGCAAAATCATTCAAGAACTCGAATCCGATTTCCGCGGCGCTGGCTGGAACGTCGTTAAAGTGATCTGGGGCTCAGGCTGGGATGAATTGCTGGCGAAAGACAAAGACGGTGCCTTGCGTAAGATCATGATGGAAACCGTGGACGGTGAATATCAGAACTACAAAGCAAAAGACGGTGCTTATGTTCGCTCCCATTTCTTCGGTAAAGATCCTCGCACATTAGCGATGGTGGCACATATGTCGGACGACGACATCTGGCGTTTGACACGTGGTGGTCATGACCCACATAAGATTTATGCTGCGTTTAAAGTCGCGCAAGAAAGCGTCGATCAACCAACGGTGATTTTGGCCAAGAGTATTAAGGGCTACGGTTTCGGTAAGGCAGGCGAAGCACGTAATACGGCACACAATACGAAGAAGCTTGATGACGAAACGATTAAGTCAGTGCGTGACCGCTTCCAGTTGCCAATCGCAGATGAGAAGTTGCCAGAGATTCCTTTCTACAAACCAGCGGACGATACGCCAGAGATGAAGTACTTGCACGAACGTCGTGCAGCACTCGGTGGTTACTTGCCACAACGTCGCCAACAAGCAGACGAGCAATTGGTGGTGCCACCATTATCCGCGTTCCAAGCGATGTTGGAACCAACTGCGGAAGGTCGTGAGATTTCCACGACAGCATCCTATGTACGCGTGTTGACTTCCTTGTTGCGTGATAGCAGTTTAGGTCAACGTGTGGTACCGATCATGGTCGATGAATCACGTACTTTCGGTATGGAAGGCTTGTTCCGTCAGATCGGTATTTTCAGTCAAGTTGGTCAGCTGTACGAACCAGTCGATAAAGATCAGGTGATGTACTACCGCGAAGACAAAGCGGGTCAAATTTTGCAAGAAGGTATTAATGAAGCGGGTGGTATGAGTTCATGGATCGCAGCAGCGACTTCCTACTCGACCAATAATCGCGTCATGATTCCGTTCTACACTTACTACTCGATGTTCGGTCTGCAACGTATCGGTGATTTGGCCTGGGCCGCAGCGGATATGCGCGCACGTGGTTTCTTGATTGGTGGTACTGCTGGTCGTACAACCTTGAACGGTGAAGGTTTGCAACATGAAGATGGTCATAGCCATGTGATGGCATCGACGATTCCAAACTGCGTTCCATACGACCCTACATTTGCGCATGAAGTAGCGGTCATCATTCACGATGGCTTGCGTCGTATGGTCACGAATCAAGAAGACGTGTTCTACTACATCACGGTGATGAATGAGAACTACGCGCATCCAGGTTTGGTAGCAGGTCAAGAAGAGGGCATCATCAAAGGTCTGTATTCCTTCAAGAAATCGGAAGCACAAACGAAACATCGCGTGCAGTTATTAGGTTCCGGTACGATTTTGCGTGAAGTGATTGCCGCAGCCGATTTGTTGATGAATGATTGGGGTATCGCGGCAGATATTTGGTCTGCACCATCCTTCACTTTGTTGGCACGTGATGGCCAAGATTCGGAACGTTGGAATATGTTGCATCCAACAGAAACACCACGTGTTCCTTACATCGCTGAGTGCTTGAAAGATACGGCAGGTCCTATCGTTGTTTCTACTGATTACATGCGTACTTATGCAGAACAAGTGCGTGCATTCATCCCTAAAGATCGTACTTATAAAGTATTGGGTACCGATGGTTTTGGTCGTTCTGATAGTCGTGCGAAATTGCGCGAATTCTTTGAAGTGAATCGTTATTTCGTGACGATCGCGGCTTTGAAATCTTTGGCAGACGAAGGCGCGATTTCTGCATCTGTGGTAGCACAAGCGATTGAGAAATACGGTATTAATCCAAATAAACCAAATCCGGTGACTGTTTAGTAGATCGTCTTGCTCTGTACAACATCGTAGGGCGGGTGCAACCCGCGCCGCCCAACGATTGCGTACTGAAGCAGCGCGGGTTTCACCCGTCCTACGAAAGCTACAGCAGCGCTTAATTTAATAGCCTTGACCCCAGCCTTCCCCGATTTAAGGGGTGGGAATAAATGGAGAAAATGATGAGTACAGTAGAAGTCAAAGTGCCGGATATCGGTGATTTTAAAGAAGTGGAAGTCATTGAATTGATGGTTAAAGTTGGTGACACCATCAAAGTTGATCAATCCTTGATTACGGTTGAATCAGACAAAGCCAGCATGGAAATTCCATCGAGCCATGCTGGTGTAGTGAAAGAAGTCAAAGTTAAAGTTGGTGACAAAGTGGCCTTAGGCTCTTTAGTGGTGATCGTTGAAGCGGATGGCGCAGCGGCACCAGCATCTACGCCAGCAGCGCCAGCTCCAGCTGCGACTGCTCCGGCCCCTGTAGCAGCGCCAGTAGCACCTGCGCCTGCACCTGTTGTTGCACCAGTTTCCGTTGCACCTGCAGTAGCAAGCGCGGCTGCAGTGGCAACGGCACCAGCAGGCAAAGCACACGCATCGCCTTCGATCCGTAAATTTGCACGCGAATTAGGCGTTGATTTGAGCAAAGTTCCAGGCACTGCGCCGAAAGGCCGTATCACGCAGCAAGACGTACAAAACTATGTCAAGGGTGTGATCGCTGGATCTGCGAGTGCGCCAGTTGCTAGCGCTGCAAGTACGAACGGTAGTGGCGCTGGTTTGAATCTCTTGCCATGGCCATCGCTCGATTTCTCCAAATTTGGCGCGACACAAACTCAACCTCTATCACGCATCAAGAAACTCAGTGGTCCGAATTTGCATCGCAACTGGGTCATGATTCCTCATGTCACACAATTTGATGAAGCTGATATCAGTGACCTGGAAGAGTTCCGTAAATCGTCCAATGCTGCATTAGCCAAGTCTGGCGTGAAGTTGACGATGCTGGCTTTCGTGATCAAAGCAAGTGTGTCGGCCTTGAAGAAATTCCCAGCGTTCAACTCATCTTTAGATGCGAATGGTGAAAACCTGATTTTGAAACAGTACTACAACATTGGTTTCGCGGCTGATACTCCAAATGGTTTGGTGGTTCCAGTGGTGAAAAATGCAGATCAAAAAACTTTGTCGCAAATCGCCAATGAAATGGGTGAGTTGTCGGCGCAAGCTCGTGATGGCAAATTGAAACCTGCTGATATGCAGGGCGCGACGTTCACCATTTCTTCTTTGGGTGGTATTGGCGGCACAGCATTTACGCCGATTATCAATGCACCGGAAGTAGCGATTTTAGGTTTGTCTAAATCTTCCATGAAGCCAGTATGGGATGGCAAACAATTCGTGCCACGCCTGATGTTGCCTTTGTCTTTGTCCTACGATCATCGCGTAATCGATGGTGCGATGGCGGCGAAATTCACTGCTTATTTGGCCGACGTACTTGCAGATTTGCGTAAGACGATGCTGTAAAAAAACGTAGGGTGGGCAGGGTTTTCTGCCCACGCATAAGGTAATTATTGACTGACAGCGGTGGGCAAGTGTCCACCCTACGAAGAAAAAATTGGAGCAAAAAATATGAGCACAATTGAAGTCAAAGTCCCGGATATCGGCGATTTTAAAGAAGTCGAAATTATTGAAGTTATGGTCAAGGTCGGCGATACGATCAAAGTGGATCAATCACTGATTACCGTTGAGTCAGACAAAGCAAGTATGGAAATTCCGTCTAGTCAAGCGGGTGTCGTTAAAGAGCTGAAAGTGAAAGTAGGCGATAAGATTGCTGAAGGTAGTATCGTATTAGTGGTAGAAGCTGCGGGTGCTGCTGCATCGGCTGCACCCGTGCCATCCGCTGCGCCAGTTGCTGTAGCCCCAGCTCCTACTCCAGTTCCTGCTGCGGTTGCTGTCACCGTTTCTAGCGGTCCAATCGAAGTCAAAGTTCCTGATATCGGCGACTTCAAAGAAGTCGAAGTCATCGAAGTAATGGTGAAAGTGGGCGACACGGTGAAGGTCGATCAATCTTTGGTGACGGTCGAATCGGATAAAGCAAGTATGGAAATTCCATCTAGCCATGCAGGTGTCGTCAAAGAATTAAAAGTTAGAGTCGGTGATAAAGTTGCCGAGGGTAGTTTGTTGATCGTGGTGGAAGGGACTACTTCTGCACCTGCAGCAGCTCCGACTGCAGCGCCAGCGCCTCTAGCCAGTGCGCCAGCTGTTGCTGCACCATTAGCGTCGAGTTATGCCGGTACAGTCGACATCGAATGCGACATGATGGTGTTGGGTGCGGGCCCTGGTGGATATTCTGCAGCATTCCGTTCTGCGGATCTAGGTTTAAGTACTGTTCTAGTTGAACGTTATTCGACCTTGGGCGGTGTGTGCTTGAATGTTGGCTGTATTCCATCCAAAGCCTTGTTACACGTCGCTGCAGTGATTGATGAAACAGCGTCGATGTCAGGTCATGGCGTGACATTCGCGAAGCCGCAAATTGATCTCGATGCTTTGCGCGCGCACAAAGACGGCGTCATCAAACAAATGACCGGCGGTTTAGCGGGTATGGCGAAAGCGCGCAAGGTGAATGTGGTGCAAGGTCTCGGTCAATTTGTGAGTCCGCATCACATCGAAGTAACAGCGGCAGATGGTAGCAAGAAAGTAGTGCAGTTCAAGCAAGCGATTATCGCTGCAGGTTCTTCTGTCGTAAAACTGCCTTTCGTGCCAGAAGATCCACGCATTGTGGATAGCACAGGTGCTTTGGAATTGCGCCAAATTCCGAAGCGTATGTTAGTCATCGGTGGTGGCATTATTGGCTTAGAGATGGCGACCGTGTATTCGACTTTGGGTGCGCGTATCGACGTAGTCGAAATGATGGATGGCCTGATGCAAGGTGCTGATCGCGACATGGTCAAGGTCTGGCAGAAGCATAACCAGCATCGTTTCGACAATGTGATGACCAAGACCAAAACAGTCGGTGTTGAAGCACTGCCTGAAGGAATCAAAGTTACGTTTGAAGCAGCGGAGGCTGGTGCAGCGGCACCTGCACCACAAATCTATGATTTGGTCTTAGTGGCAGTGGGCCGCAGTCCGAATGGTAAGAAAATTGCTGCAGACAAAGCCGGTGTGGCAGTGACTGATCGTGGTTTCATCAACGTCGATAAACAAATGCGTACCAACGTACCGCATATTTTTGCGATTGGTGATTTGGTCGGACAACCGATGTTGGCGCACAAAGCTGTACATGAGGCGCATGTTGCAGCAGAAGCAGCGGCCGGACACAAAGCATTCTTTGATGCGACTGTGATTCCATCCGTGGCTTACACCGATCCTGAAGTGGCATGGGTTGGTGTTACGGAAGACGATGCGAAAGCCAAAGGCTTAGCGATCGAAAAAGGTGTGTTCCCTTGGGCAGCTTCTGGTCGCGCCGTTGCAAATGGTCGTGCGGAAGGCTTCACGAAGTTGATTTTTGATGCCGAAACCAAACGCATTATCGGTGGCGGCATTGTCGGTACCCATGCAGGCGATATGATCGGTGAAGTTGCGGTGGCGATCGAAATGGGCGCCGATGCAGTGGATATCGGTAAAACTATCCATCCTCATCCGACCTTGGGTGAGTCGATTGGTATGGCGGCAGAAGTCTATAAAGGCGTATGTACCGATCTACCACCGCAGCGCAAAAAATGAATCGTATAAACTTTACTGATTCTATGTGATTGATTAGTTCTTCCCGTGATTGAAGAAATCCCTGACGCTTTATTGTGTCAGGGATTTTTTTTAGACATCGTCGAAGTACTAGTTGTACAATCGCGCTTTATTTGAAAATTGACTATCAAATAATTCGATAATTCAATATTTGAATATGATGACTTTGGTCTTTTTTAATTATTTTGTAGAGCGCTGTTAGTACACATAGCACATATAGGACATCAGTATGATCAAACATTTCTACACCGAAGCTCAATATGGTTATCAAAAGCAATTAGTGAAATATGCAGGTCGAATTTATGATTTAGATAGCTTTAACAAAGATCCGCATTTGGCAAATGCTATCGCAGAAGCAGAGTATTTACGTCATGGGGTGGTCGATGAACGCGCTGTGAGAGCGTCGGCTGGTTTGACAATGATGGCGGCGATTTGGGTATTCTGTTTAGCGTTTTTTTACGGCATGTTCTTGCCGATTACCTTGTTTGCCACTTACTCATTTTTAGATTTTGTATTGCGTGTATTTGTTGGTGTGCAGTATTCCCCATCGATGGTCGTTTCCGCTTGGATTAGTCAGCGCGTGTTGCATATGCAGCCTGAGTGGGTGTCTGCAATGCCAAAACGTTTTGCTTGGACGATAGGGGTGATTTTGTCTGGTATAGTCGCCTTTCTATTTTGGACTGGTAAAAACGGATTAAGTACGCAATTGATTTGTGCGGTTTGTGTCCTATTTACTTGGATGGAATCCGCGTTTGCTTATTGCGCAGGCTGCCATATTTATAAGCTATTGAATTTCAAATCAGAAGCATGTAACGGCGCAAGTTGTGAAGTCACCTCGAAATAGGTCTCACTGATTTCGTCGCAGAAATTTGAACCTGATGTTGATCTAAGTGTACTAAGAGTTATGCTTGTTTACTTGGACTCAATATGGTCCATGATGAAGTGCGTGTATTGATGAAGCCACATTGGTGTAGTGCGTCAATAAAGCTGCCATCTTCAAGCATACGTTCTAGATCTGTAAAAATCACTTTCGCTAAGTTAGCTGCTTGCGGACTATTACTAAAAGCGAAATGACGCGAGCCAGTTAATTCGATTCTTAGGCTGGGTACGGGAACCAGCTGGCAGTCATCAAGTTCAATTTTTAAATCTTGATGCGTGGCGAAAGGTGCGAGTAGGGCATCTACTTCGCTACTGCTGACCATGTAGACCATCTGTCGCCAGGTTTTTACGTCGAGACAATTCTCGATTCCTAATTGTTTTAAGGTATTCCAATCGGCGCTCCAGTCACGATTGGAAACTAGTCGTAGCTGCTGGAAATCATTCAGTGTTTTGCAATTGAGCGCATGTTGGTTATGTGGCGACGTATAAATGCCAACGATAGACAAGCCGTCAGCAATCATGGCGGGAGAAATATAAATCTCTTCAGCGTAAGCAATTAAATCCGATTCCCAGCAAGTGGTTGCTAGGCAAGTAATAGTAGATTGGCGTAGTTGTTCAATACCATTCGCATAGCTATCAATCGGAACTAGTTTGTATTCTGCATTGGGCCGTACATTCTCTAAAGCGCGAATAAAAAATGTCAGCTCGACCACGTCTCGTCGGCTGTGTAAGTCGCCAAAATCCTTAATATCTTGATTCGAACGAGCGCCCAGAAATAGATGATAATCTTCGAGTACATCTTTAGGGACACCGATTCGTATTAAGTTTTGATCGACTTGTGGCGCGATCAATGGCAGTAGCATGCGGATACTAGTGCCTTCACTTGGTAAGGATTCAATCTCGATTTTTCCACCGAATAATTGTGTAACGACGGTATGGGCTAAATGCATGCCAAGACCACTTCCACCTTTTCCTAATTTAGTGGTGAAGAATGGTTCAAATACGCGTCGTAAAATGGTCGCGGGGATGCCGTTGCCATCATCACTAAAAATGATTTCTACTTTATCTTGCGAGACTAATTTGGCACTCAAGAGCATGTGACCATGTTCAATTTTGTCAAATGCATGCAAGAGCGCGTTATTTATAAGATTGATGAAGATTTGACTTAATGGGCCGGGATAAGCATCCATTTCGATCTCAGGATCGACATCAATATTCAATTGATGTGGTGTTTGCTTGATGCTCGGTAGCATCGCCAATTGCATTTCTTCGACCACATCAATCAGACGAAATTGTCTACGTTGTTCGGAGTGTTGGTCCGCTGAAAGTTGCTTGAAGCTGGCGATTAAGGTAGCGGCGCGTTCTAAGTTTTGCTGCAAAATCGCGGTGCCGTGTGTGGTCTCTATAAAGAAATCTTTGAGCGCTTTGCGTGTGAATTTGGTTTCGCTGATAACTTCAAGGTCCCTGATTTTGTCGGCTAAGGTGGTGCTCACTAATAAAGCGTTGCCGATAGGTGTGTTGAGTTCATGTGCAATCCCAGATACTAGCGACCCTAGCGCCGCATTTTTTTCATTTTGAACTAGCTCTGAGCGCGTGCCTTCCAGATTTTGTAAAGTCTCGATCAGTTGGGCATTGCTAGAAGCTAAAGCGCGGGTGCGTTCTTCTACGCGGGATTCTAATTCTTGGTTACTTAACTCAAGCGCCTGTTTCAAACGATCAGATTCTCTTAGCTCGCGTCTTGACTGGCGAGAGTCCCAAACCAAGTAAATGACGATGCCCGCCAGCCAAATAAAAATCAATCCTAAACGAAAATGTTCGGTGGGTATCCATTGCCCAGTTAGCTCAACAGCTTCAAGGCTAATGCGATGTTTGCCCGGCACCACATTGCCTCCAGTGATAAAGCTGATGGCGACGACTTGATCTAGCTGTGGCCCAAGATGTTCGATACTGGTTGGATGTGACTGCGTCCACCACGAAGCAACCATAAATTGATTCAACTTGAATTCAACTTCGGGCGCGACTAGATTCGGGTCGTATACCACTTCATGTGGTTTCAGTGAGCCGGGGGAATCTGCGATTGAATACGCAGGATTGAAGTTGCGTAGAAAGACTCTAACCGGATTATGCTGCTGTGGGCCAGTGCTACGAATTTGTAGTTTCATTGTGTCGAACTGATTCAGATCTATTCCTGAATTGTCGTCTTTTAATTTGATGGCTAATTCACAAAACGGCCATTGATAGGCAGCGATGATGTCGCACTCCATTGTTAATGCGTGATCACTTTTGACTAGCTTTGCTATGCTCTTGCCGCCTTCGGGACGGTCATCGATAGCAGAAACTTTTTCGTCTGACATGAAATCAATTTGTAGGCGACGCGTCATCCAATGCTCATTGGCATAGAGCGCCAATAAACTGAGCGCTACCATGCTCAAGATAAATTGACGAAAGAAGCGATTCATTGATTGATGTTGGACTGACTGATTCACAATGTTTCAGGAATAGCCGTAGATGCTTTTTATTCTACTCGTATTTTGTTATGAGAATTACGAAAATGCACTAACAGTTGTGGTGAATTTGTTGAATTGATCGCAGCAAATAAAAATGCCTTGCCTTAGCGCAGTCCTCGCTAGATACTTGCACATATTTTCTAAATATATTAAAAAATATGTGTATATCGTTTGTTTATCCAGCCGAAAATTAGTTCGCGATTTAGTTAGCGATTTAGTTCGTAAATTAGATCCTAAATTAGTTATTTGAGTTTGTTAATTTGAGGCTTTGTTGAATTCACTTTTATGATTGTGGGGCAGGGATGAAAAATTGGATCTTGATGGCAATGGTGCTTTCTTTGTCTGCGTGTAGCTTGCAAAGTAAGGAGTTAAGTTCCGGTTTGTTATTCTGCTTCGCAAGCTTGGCCTTATTATTCATAGCCATCTGGGCTAAAAGTCTGTATCGCATGCGCAAAGAAGGTAAGCAATGGCACTGGCCTCGCCCGGTAGAAATTGCGATCGGTGCTATTACAGATTTTTTTGATACCTTGGGTATCGGTTCTTTCGCTCCCAGCACAGCGTTTTTCCGTTTAGGGAAAATCGTTCCAGACGAGCTGATTCCAGGTACGCTGAATGTGGGTCACACGCTAGGTACGATTACACAAGCGCTGATTTTTATCCAAATCGTCGATGTCGCTCCCAGTACTTTACTCCCTATGATTTTGACGGCAGGTGCCGGAGCATGGTTGGGAACAGTGGTAGTTGGAAGCTTGCCGCGGTTTCAAATTCAAATAGGCATGGGCACGGCGTTATTGTTAGCCGCATTCATTATGCTGATGGCTATGCTTGGTTTTTTACCAGCAGGTTTGGATGCCTTGGAATTGACAGGTTGGAAGTGGTGGGTTGGTGTGATCGGTAATTTTATATTAGGACTCTTGATGCCCTTGGGCATCGGACTATATGCACCTTGCATGATTATGGTGAGCTTGCTTGGCATGAGTCCGCTAGCGGCGTTTCCGATCATGATGGGGTCGTGTGCGTTTTTGATGCCGATTAGCAGTATAGGTTTTATTCGTAATCAGAAATACTTACCATCCGCTGCGCTTGGCGTTGCGATTGGCGGTGTGCCCGCCGTGCTTCTTGCTGCTTACATTGTCAAATCACTGCCGTTGGATTATGTGCGTTGGATTGTGCTAGTGGTCGTCCTGATTGTTGCACTGAGTCTTTTGCGCTCGGCATATAGAGAGCGCCGTACGATGCGCTAAATTTTCAAAAGTACCGCATGTGGAATCGCCTATCTAGTATTGGCGATTCAATGTACGTAATCGATTCGAGCTGTATCTATTTTCACGGTCATAATTTTTTCTGCGTGCTTGCTTAGTTCAAACAAACGTTTGATTTATGTGCTAGCATGCGCGTCATGAAAAATATCTCGTCATCAAA
>VFQS010004190.1_pt1 | contig 10586 bp, 14 predicted proteins | sample 3512361 | NCBI WGS metagenome assembly VFQS01 (sample SAMN10412375, study PRJNA504923) | tailings metagenome | isolation source: Relicate 1 Philex TSF3 active mining | place: Philippines | reverse complement strand
AAGTGGGCGGGACACAACATCGGCAACGTCGCCTTCGTGCGACCGCGCCGCACGATGAGCCAGATTGGTGGATGACCATGAGCGACCTTGAGTTTTCCCATCTCGACCCATTGGGTCGCGCGCGGATGGTGGACGTCACCCCGAAGGAGCCAACGCACCGTCGAGCGATCGCTCGCTGCAAGGTGTTCATGAAGCCCGAGACGACGCAAGCGATCACCAACCGCGAAGTGAAGAAGGGCGACGTGCTCGCCGTGGCCCGCATCGCTGGCATCCAGGCCGCCAAGCGCACGAGCGACATGATTCCGCTCTGCCACCCACTGCTCGTCGGGGCGGTGCACATCAACTTCGAGATCGGTGACGACCACATCGCGATCGAATCCCAAGTCGACACCGTGGAGCGCACCGGGGTGGAGATGGAGGCCCTGCACGCCTGTGCCGTGGCCGCACTGACCATCTACGACATGTGCAAGAGCGCCGACCGAGCGATGGTCATCGGGGAGCTTGCCCTGTGGGAGAAATCGGGCGGGCGCCAAGGTCATTACCTGCGCGAGGAGTCCTAGGCCGAGCCTCGGCCAAACCCCGAATCTGCGGGGTTTTGGGGACCAGCCAGGGGCCAAAGCGTCGTTTTTGTAGCAATTTCGTAATACACTCATCTCACCCATGAGCAAGCTGATCTTGATCATCGTCGGTGCCGCCTGGATGGCCGTACTCCTCCCGCCGCTCGTTCGCGCCAAGCTGAACGGTTCGCCGGCGAACTCGGTGACCCAGTTCCGTCGTCAGCTCAACTCGTTGGAAAATGCCGGTGGCATGCCCCGCAACCTCGTTCGTCCGCTCGCACCATCTGGCCAGCGTCGCGTCCAGCAGACCCGCATGCCCCGTGGTGGTGGCCTGACCGGAGCCCTGGTGCGTCCTGAGGGAACCCGCGCGCATCGCGCGCCGATGTATCGCTCGATGGCCGAGATGCAGCGCCAGCGCCGTCAGAACATCGTCGTCGGTCTCTTCGGAGTCACCGTCGTGTCGCTCTTCCTCGCCGCCACGACCGGTGGCAACTCGTTCTTCCTCTACACGTTCACCGTGAGCCTGCTCGTGCTCATCGGCTACTGCTACGTGCTCGTCCAGATGCGGGTGAAGCGCGACAACGAGCGTTATCTCAGCCAGTTCCGCCGTCGCTAGGGAGTTCTTTCCCAGACCCCGATAGGGTTTGGTCGCACATACGGGGCTGTAGCTCAGTTGGCAGAGCGGTACGTTCGCAATGTACAGGCCAGGGGTTCAATTCCCCTCAGCTCCACGGTGACGCCTAGATTGCTGGCAGGCGATTTTCGGGGGAAAACATCATGGCAATGACGTGGGACGAGGCCAACCTTGCAGTGACCGCACCTGGTCAGATGTTCGAGTTGATCGACGGTGAAGTTCGCGGCGTGAAGATGAAGGTCTTCAAGCACGCTCCACCACATCTCGGGCTCGTGTTCGCCAACGCTCGCAACCACGGCGACAAGCCGTTCCTCGTCTACGAAGGCGAGACCTGGACGTTTTCCAAGACCATGGACTACGTGGACGCGCTCGCAAGCCTGCTTGTCAACACCTACGGCGTGAAGAAGGGCGACCGCGTCGCCGTAGCCATGCGCAACTATCCGGAATGGGTGATGTCGTTCGCCGCCATCATCTCCTCGGGTGCGATCAACGTGTCGATGAACTCGTGGTGGACCGAAGACGAGATGGACTTCGCCCTCGAGGACTCCGGTGCGACCGTCTTGATCTGCGACCAGCAGCGCTTCGACATTGGTGCAGCATCGTGCGCGAAGCGCGGCATCAAGGTGATCGTCGTGCGTTCCGACAAACCGCTCCCCGCAGGTGTCGACAAGTGGGAGGACGTGTTGCCGCTCGGCGATAAGCATCCCGGCGCCGACATCCATCCTGACGATGACGCCACCATCCTTTACACGAGTGGCACCACCGGTCGGCCGAAGGGCGCCGTGTCGACGCATCGCGCAGTGATCTCCTCGATCATGTCGTTCTCTGCACGCAACGCGGTCCTCGCCGCGGCAGGCGTGAAGATGAAAGACGTCGACGGACCGGATCTCCCTCCGTCGTTCATCCTCATCGTTCCGCTGTTCCACGTGACGGGCTGTGTCCCAGTCATGATGAGTTGCTTCGTCGTCGGCTTGAAGCTCGTGATCATGTACAAGTGGGACGCCGAGAAGGCCCTCGAGATCATCGAGCGCGAGAAGATCACCAACTTCGTCGGCGTGCCGACGCAGAGTTGGGACCTCGTCAATTCACCGGCGTTCGCAAAGTACGACACCTCTTCCCTGCGCGCAGTCGGCGGTGGCGGCGCGCCATCGCCGGCGTCGCTCGTCACGAAGGTGAACGAAAAGACGAAGAACGGCAACCCGCAGCTCGGCTACGGCATGACGGAGACCAATGCCTTCGGCCCCGGCATCACCGGTTCGGACTATCTCACCCATCCGACCTCGACGGGTCGCGCGGTACTGCCGATGATCGTGCAGGTGCGCGACGAGAACTTGAAGGAAGTTCCTCGTGGCGAAGCGGGGGAGATCTGGTTCTTCGGACCGATGCTCATCCGCGGCTATTGGAACCGCCCTGATGCGACCGCAGAAACGATCGTGGATGGATGGTTGCGCTCCGGCGACATCGGTCGCATGGATGAAGACGGCTTCGTCTACGTTGAAGACCGCGTGAAGGACATGATCCTGCGTGCCGGTGAAAACGTCTACGGCGCCGAGGTCGAGAGCGCGATTTACGAGCACCCCGCGGTGCATGAGGCCGCCGTGTTCGGCGTGCCGCACGAGCGTCTCGGCGAGGAAGTCGGAGTGGCAATCCTGCCCAATGACGGCATGACGCTCACGGCAGAAGAGCTGTGGGCGTTCCTCGACGGCAAGATCGCCAACTTCAAGATTCCGACCAAGGTCGCGATCACGAACGAGCCGTTGCCACGCAATGCGGCCGGCAAGTTCCTGAAGCGTGAACTCCAACAGCAGGTCGTGAAGGGCACGCTGAAGGCCGCGAGCCGCTAGAACGCCATCGGCTAGGGTTTCCCCACGTGCCGCCAATCGACCTCACGCGCGACGCGAGCCTGACCTATGACGTCGTGACGATCGGCAATGCCCTCGTCGACGTGATCGCAGCGGTCGAAGACCGATTCCTCGTCGACGAAGACGTCGTCAAAGGTTCGATGACGCTCGTCGATGCTGATCGCTCGGCACATCTGTTCTCTCGCATCACCGATCCGACGCAGACGAGCGGTGGATCGGCTGCCAACACCGCATATGGACTTGCAAGCCTCGGTGGTCGTGCAGGATTCATCGGCAAGATCGCCCAGGACTCCTTCGGTGACGCATTCTCCAGTGACATGAAGCGCGTCGGTGTCGGCTTCCACGCGGGTCGCATGAGCGAAACCGAGCCGACTGGTCGCTGCATCATCGCCGTCACGCCCGACGGCCAACGCTCGATGAGTACGTTCCTCGGCGCGGCGTCGCTGCTCGACCCTGACGACATCTCGCGCGAGGCGGTGCAGTCCGCAGCAGTGGTGTTCCTCGAGGGGTATTTGTTCGATCGCGATCACGCCAAGGAAGCCTTCCGCATCGCAGCGAAGTACGCGCACGAGGCCGGTCGAAAGGTGTCGCTCACGCTGTCTGATTCGTTCTGCGTCGATCGCCACCGCGACGACTTCATGGACCTCATCTTGAACGACATCGACATCTTGTTCTGCAACGAGTTCGAATTGATGTCGCTGTATCAGGTGAGCGACTACGAAGAGGCACTCGGCCAACTTCGACAAGATTGTGAGTTCGCAGCCGTCACTCGAGACAAGCGCGGCTCGGTCGTCATCAACGGCAACGACGTCGTGCACATCGAGCCGGAGCCCGTCGAGCGAGTGGTTGATGCGACCGGAGCAGGAGACCTCTATGCAGCGGGTTTCCTGTATGGCTTCACGCGAGGCATGCCGATCGAGCACTGCGGTCGCCTTGGTTCGCTGTCGGCGTCCGAGGTCATCACCCATGTCGGGCCGCGACCGCTCGTGCAACTGAGCACGCTCATTCCCGCCCACATGCGGTAGGGCATCGAAGTTCGTCCCAATACGCTGGATGGCGTGACACTCGAAAATCTCACCGTTCTCGGCTCGACCGTGCGCGAGGCCATCGACCACGTCGAGGTGTTCCCGGCACCGGCCCATGTCACGACCGTGCGCTTCACGACCGACGAGCTCGCCTCGATCTGCCCGGTGACTTCCCAGCCAGACCTGTCCAAGGTGGTCATCGAGTATCAGCCAGACCAGTTCTGCATCGAGTCGAAGTCGCTCAAGTTGTACCTGTGGCGCTTCCGCAACATGGCGGTGTTCGCCGAGGCGCTCGCGGCCGAGATCGCCGGTGAAGTGATGACGACGGTCAAGCCGGTGTGGGTTCGTGTCGAACTCACCCAGCGCCCGCGCGGTGGCATCGAAGTGCATGCCGTCGCCGAGCGCAATCGCTAGAGCGATCCGTCTTTCAGTACCACACTTGGGATAGCCTGACGCGCTGATGCAGCGCAGCAAATTTCTCCGTGATCGTGTCGCGCCTGCAGTTGGGTACCAGTGATCGTCGGAGTATGCGACACCGATCCCGTCGCCGCCGGGCTCATCGCGCACTATCTCTCGGTTGCACTCGACGTTCTCGTGAGAACCGAAGGGATCGAAGCGAGCGTCGGAGTTCTGGAGCCGTTCACGCTCACTGACCCCAGCCAGGTGCGCTCGATCGGGGAGCCTCCATTGTTCGATGTGATCGACGTGGACGCTGAGATGGTCGCCGTCGTCAGCCTGAACGGGTTTGGTTCTGCACAGGTGGAGCGGCGATTGGTCGAGGATGGTGTCGCCAATGTGTGCATTGCCGAATATCTCGCGGGCGGAAGGAACGATGACAGCGTGGCAATCGCCGATGCGTGCATGCGCGTCGCCCGCGATCTTGTAGATCGATTTGCTGCTCGGTAGGACTTAGCCGTCGATCAGGTCGCTGACGGGAATCTTCAGCACCATCGCGATGCGCACGAGCGTGTCAATCGTCGGTGAGAGCCGATTGTTCTCGATGCGATTGATGCTCTTGCGCTCGAGACCCGCGTACTCGGCGAGCTGATCCTGAGTGAGTCCAGCTGCGTGTCGTGCGGTGCGAACGTTGTCCGCAAGGTTGGAGTGGACCCGTTCAATCGGGGACTTCCATCGATTCATTCGGCTGGTGGCCACCAATACACCTTAGTTCGGACGAGTGTCCGATGAGAGTCACGAATGGGTCACAACATGTCGTTGTGATTATGCAGGACTACGAATTTTCGTCGGCTGGCAGGAATGTGAGTCGAAGGTCACCGAGTTTGACGAGCGTCGAGGCGACCCACGTTCCGAGCACGCCGAAGTGTTCATCGAGGACGGCACTCGAGCCGTCTTGGAGCGTCTCTTCGTTCAGTTCGTATTGGCCGCCATAGGTCATCTCGATCGCGTAGTCGGTTGTCGATGCCGACGAATGGCAGATCTCGACGGTGACGTTGTCACGTTCCAGCTTGCCGTCACCGATTGCTGGGCTTTCGGCAACGGCAATCACATCCACGACGCTTGGCTGTGGCTGGTCTGCAAGCCGTTGCACTCGGAACACGACCTCCATGTCGATGGCGGGTCGCTCGAGCATGACGCCCTCCACGTACCAGCTGCGATAGAGGGCCTGGCTCCAACTTGGCCACGAAAAGGTGATGTGGGCAACGACGCGGGGAGGGGTGCCCTCGCCTGGGAGGCCATAGCTCGTCTCCCACACGAGATCTCCGAGGAGGACGTCGGACTGGAGGTGTTCCTCGAAGGCCTGGCGCTCGAGGAACGCGTTTCCGAAGGCATCGCGTAGCGCGCCGATGGCGTCCGTGAACACGTGGTCGAGCATCGCAATGGAGGGTAGTGCGTTTCGGTCTTCCAGTGCGAGGCACCCTCTGTAGCCTTGCGGCATGGCTCTTGTGCGTTGTGACATTGCTGATGGCGTCGCGACCCTCACACTCGACAACCCCTCCGAGCGCAACACGTTGACCAAGGAGATGGTCGCCGAGATCGTCGCCACGATGGATGCACTCGAGGCCAACACGTCGGTCGGAGCAGTCGTCGTCACTGGCGCGCCACCAGCGTTCTGTGCTGGGGCCAATCTCGGCAACCTCGCCGAAGCAGACGGCGACTCACTCGGTGTGATCTACGAGGGCTTCTTGCGCATTGCGCGCAGTCCACTGCCGACGATCGCGGCAGTCAATGGTGCGGCGGTCGGCGCAGGAATGAACCTGGCTCTCGGATGTGACGTGCGCATCGCTGCCGAGCGAGCGAAGTTCGACACGCGCTTTCTGCAGATTGGCATCCATCCGGGTGGCGGACACACCTGGATGTTGCGTCGCATCGCCGGACCACAGGCCGCAATGGCGACCGTCGTGTTCGGTGAAGTGTTGTCCGGTCGCGAGGCCGAGCGCATCGGGCTCGTGTGGAAGTGCGTCCCCGACGATGAGTTGTTGGCGTCGGCACACGAACTTGCCGCCCGTGCGGCGAGCGCACCCCGCGAACTCGTCATCGAGACGAAGAAGACGATCGCGGCGATGGCTGACGTGCGTACTCACCCAGAGGCCGTTGCAAACGAGCTCGACCCCCAGTTGTGGAGTACTCGCCAGCCGTGGTTCGCCGAGCGCTTGGCTGCGCTGCAGGCCAAGATCTCCAAGAAATAGACGGCCGTCCCGACGTTCCAACGGGCCCTTGCACCGGGTGTATGGTGTCGCCAAGGGGAGCAAGCACAGGAATAGTCGTCATCACCCACGGGTGAGAAAGGCGGGGTCCATGAGCAAGCGTCATCGAGACCGGGAGGCAATCTTGCCACCGAAGGTCGAATTGCGAGCGCACGCCCACAACGAGCGTCATCGCGTGAACAGTGAGCTCCATGAGGTGGTCAATCTGGTGTCACACGGCGTCGAGCCCGACGACGTGATCGAGCCGGGACCGAACTGGAAGCCACTGCATCATCACGATGCCAATGTCGGCAGGGCACAGGCACGACGCCAGCGGTTGCGGCACTGGAAGACCAAGGACTGGAAGCGTCGGAGTGCCTCGCGCAAGAAACGGGCGAGTGAACTCGACCAGTTGCGCAAGAGCGCCTGAGATCAGAGCCAGTTCGCGGCGAGTTCGTCGCGGCGGGTCGACCACTCCTCGGTCGTGAGACCGAAGCGGTAGTGGTCCTCCCACTCGCCATTGATCTCGAGGAAACGCTCCGCGAGACCTTCGTTGCGCAGACCGATTTTTTCGACCACGCGCAGGCTGTTCGAGTTACGCGGGATGATGCAGATCTCGATGCGATGCAGGCGCAATTCCTCGAAGGCGAACCTGGCCATCACGACGACCGCTTCGGACATGTAGGCGTTCCCTGCACGTGAGCGATCGATCCAATAACCGATCGTGGCGGACTGCATCGCGCCGCGCACGACGTTGTTCAGGTTGATCTCACCAGCAAATGAGTTCCCAACGAAGATCCCCATCGCATACGCGTTCCCAGCGTGGCGCTCGCGATCGCGAGCCGCGCATCGATTGGCGAACGCATCGCGGCTCCGCGAGGGGTCTGGGCTGTGTGGGTGACTCAATGGCTCCCACTTCGTCAGCCACTCGCCGTTGCGAATGCGCACGTCGCTCCAAGCCTCGAAGTCGGTCGGCACCAGCGGCCGAATGAGGATCCTGCGACCGTAGAGGCGGATCGGAGCGTTCGTCACCACCCCCGCAGGGTGTCCACTGAATCGAGTCATGAGCCGGCCCCGCGCCGTGCATCTGCGATGAGGCCATCGAGGAGGTTGTGAGTCGACACGGTGAGTGCATCCAGTTTCAGTCGCCGCATGATCCCGACGAGCACGCAGCAACCCCCGACGATAATGTCGGCGCGCTCCGGTGGTAGTCCTGGATTGGCGACGCGGTCGGTGAGGCGCTCGGTGGCAAGGGTACGAAAGACGTCTTCGGTTGCCTCTCGGGTGAGTGTGAAGCCATGCAGCGCACCGGCGTCGAAGTGCTGGAGTCCAATTTCGACGGCCGCCACGGTGACGATGGTGCCTGCGACGCCAACCACATGGGAGACATCGAGTACCTCGGGATGGTCTCGGACGAGATCGTCGATGTGGTCGGTCGCTTCTCCGATCGCATTGGTCAAGTCTTCGGGTCGGGGTGGGTCGGTCGAAAAGTGCCGTTCGGTGAGCGTGACGGCTCCAATCGGGTAACTCGCCGCGAACCGCACTCCTGTCGAGTTACCGACGATGAGCTCGGTGCTCCCGCCCCCGATGTCGATGACCAGCGTGTCGCCATCCACGTGGTCGAGATGCGACGTCGCGCCGAGATAGGAAAGGTGGGCTTCGCGATCTCCGCTCACGATTTCTGGCTCGACACCGAGGATTGATCGTGCACGATCGATGAAGGCGTCCGCGTTCCGTGCGCGACGACATGCCTCGGTTGCCGTGACGACCACGCGTTTCACGGAGTGATCGCGAATGACGTTTGCATACTCTTCGAGCGTCGCAAGTGTCGTTTCGATTGACTCGTCGCTGAGGTTCCCCGTCGCGGCGAGATTCTTCCCGAGTCGCGTGACGGTGACACGTCGCTCGACTTCCGTGCCATGTTCATCGACGATGAGCAGGTTCGTCGAGTTCGTGCCGATGTCGATCGCAGCGATCGACTCCGCCACAGCAGTGCTGCAGACGACGTAGTCGTCGCGGCTGATGCCAAGTCGCGATGCGGCCCAGGTTCCGACCGGATCGTCGCCTCCTGCGAGCCACCAACCGAGATGCGCGTGGATGCACTTCACTCCGACGCGCGTTCCGCCGACGCCACCAGATGGTCGTGGACCCGTGTAATCCGCGGGAATCTGTGCGTCGCGCTCGATTGCGTAGCGCTGGTGAGCATCCGCGATGAGGAGCGAGTCGAGCTCGGCCTCGACCTGGTTCACCGCGCCTTCGGACTCGAGACGTCCTGCGAGCACGGTCTCGCGCTCGCCACACAGCCAGTACCGCGTCGGCATGGGAGTGCCGTCGTCAAGAAGAGGTGCGTTACGCAAGACAACGGGGTCACCGGCCTTCGTACGCACGACGACTTCGAAGCGACCTTGCGGGGTGCGGCCGAGCAGTTCGGCGATGCGAGCGCGATCGTTCGCGCTCGGAGTACTAGAAAACGAGGACACCGATGACGACGATGGCGATGAGCGCGACGACTACGGGAATCGCGCGCTTGAGAATCGGTGCACCGGCGGTGCCGAGCAAATCGAGCGGCGCCACCTCGGCCGAGTCGATGATGCGGACCTCATTCGTTGGCGTCGCCTCCGGTGCGCTGACCGGAGTCGGTGCCACTGCAGGAGACGAGGCGATGAGTTGGTTGAGGTTGTCGACGAACTGGGCGAGGAGTTTGTCGCTCACGTCGGCGAGTGCACCACGGCCGAATTGGGCAACCTTGCCCGAGATCGACAGGTCGGTGTTGACAACACATCGAGTCGACGCCGCATCGATCGCTGTGAGTTCGGCGGTAATCATCGCCGACGCGTTCCCCTTGCCGGTCGTGTCGCGTCCTTCGCCTTTGAGCGTCGCGGTGTGGGCTGCGTCGTCCCGGCTGACGAAACTCGCCTGACCTTTGAATTGGGCCAGGATCGGTCCGACCTTGACTTTGACCTGACCGCGATAGGTCTCGCCTTCGACTTCGGTGAGCTGGGCGCCGGGCAGACAGGGGGCGATGCGCTCGAGATCGGTGAGCACGCGCCACGCTTCGTCGACCGGTACGTTGACCGTGAACTCGTGATGGAGATCCATTAGCGATGCTTCTTTCTTGACGAGAGACATTTTTCGACGCGAGCGATGTCATCACGCGTGTCAACGTCCACTGCCGACCCCGAACAGGCTACTTCTTCGACGAGTTCTGGGTGAGAGCGGAACAAACCTCGGGCACCCTCGTCGCCTGTTCGCGGAAGGTTCGGCCACAAGGCCGCATGCAGTCGAACGGGGTTTCCTCGTCGTCCTTCATATGTCGCAACGGCGATCGGCGACTGCGACGCAGCAACCTTTCGCCACGCGTCTGGGGTCACGCACGGCTGATCTGCGAGTCCGACGACGACGCTTTCGGAACCCTCGCACGCCGTGAGTCCGACCTGTAGCGAGGTGGCCATGCCGGATTCCCAGTTCTGGTTGCCAATGAATCGTGGTGCGCCGAAGTGCGTGATATTGGACTGGGCCTCGGCGCTGAGGTCGTCAGGAAGGGCGACAGAGGTCGACCCGGTGACGATGATGAGTGGGCCGACCTGCGACTCGAGCGCTGCTTCGATCGCCCATGAGGCGACCGGACGGCCGCACACGATGACGGTCAGCTTGTGTGCATCGGTGCCGAACCGCCTCCCAGCACCCCCGGCGAGCAGAATCAGGGGGGTAGGGGATGTCACCCCTGCATCTTGCCCGAATTGGGGGTCAATTCCGTCAAACCCTTGTCCGTATTGGGTTTCTCAGGGTCCCCAAATATTACGGTTTCATGAATTACACTGTTACATACCTGACATATTGTTCCCGCAGCGCGACCTTGACCC
>VFQS010004186.1_pt1 | contig 10591 bp, 11 predicted proteins | sample 3512361 | NCBI WGS metagenome assembly VFQS01 (sample SAMN10412375, study PRJNA504923) | tailings metagenome | isolation source: Relicate 1 Philex TSF3 active mining | place: Philippines | reverse complement strand
AATAAGTCTGCAAACCTAAGGTGTCAAAGGCTACTCTAGCCAATCTTGCTAAACCAGATTCACTTTGACCAACAGAAGCTAATAATTCTTTTGCTTCATCTTCACTTAATTCCGCTAAATCTGTTTCTAATTTTGCATTCACAAATATTGCCTCAGCAGGTTCAACTAATTTTCTTAAAGGCGCTTGTAATGTCTCATTCCCTAAACCTGATTCATCAACGTTGAAAACATATAAAAATGGTTTAGCTGTTAAAAGAAATAGTTCTTTTAACAGAGATAAATCTAATTTGGCAGCAAAAACTGTTTTTCCCTCATCCAGTGCAACTCTGGCTTTTTTTGCTTCTTCTAATAGTGCAGTCTTTTCTTTATTTCCTCTAGCTTCTTTTTCTAATCGAGGAATTGCTTTATCTATTGATTGAATATCAGCAAGAATTAATTCGGTATTAATAGTTTCAATGTCATCAAGTGGTGAAACTTTTCCATCAACGTGAACAACATCTGGATCTTCAAAAACTCTAATAACTTGACAGATCGCATCTGTTTCCCGGATATTTGCCAAGAATTTATTTCCAAGTCCTGCACCTTCTGATGCACCTTTAACAATTCCAGCAATATCAACAAATGAAACTGTGGCAGGAAGTATTTCTTGCGATGAAAATATTTTGGCTAAAGTATTAAGTCTTTCATCAGGAACTCCCACTACCCCCACATTTGGTTCAATTGTGGCAAAAGGGTAATTAGCAGCTAAAACATTATTTTTAGTTAAAGCATTAAATAAAGTAGATTTCCCAACATTTGGTAAACCAACTATTCCCACGGATAAAGCCATAGTTTCTATCCTATTGGCGAGTCCAAGATGCGATTGTCAGCCCATTAATACAGACTTATATTTATGGAAATAACAAGTTTAATTTTAGGAATTGTGATTGGTGTTGTTATTGCTACACCATTTGCTTGGTTTATTGGTAAACAAAAATCAGTGCTACTTCAAGGAAAAGTTCAATCTTTAGAAGAAAGAAACACAGTTTTAGAACAAGCAAATCTAGCTGCCACATCCCTTGATCAGATGTTAAAACCTGTGCAGAAAGCAATTGATGAATTAAAAACAAAATCTGACGATGCTGACAGAAGAAGAATCCAAGCTGAATCCATGTTGAAAACAGAAATGGAATTAATCAGAGAACGTAACGAGTCTTTAGAAACTGCAACTAGACAAATTGCTGCAGCCATGGGTAAAGGCCAAACCAGAGGTCAATATGGAGAAATGCAATTAGAACAATTACTAAAACATGCAGGCCTTGTTGAAGGTACGCATTTTTTAAGACAAGATTCAAGAACTGCAGAAGATGGTGTGGCACGTCCTGACATTTCCATTTTGTTAGCAGGTGGTGGTGAAGTAGTAATAGATGCAAAATTTCCTTGGGATGCATTCTTTGACGCAATGGGCTTTGATGATATTGCGCAAAGAAATTCCCTACTTGATAAGCACTCTAAAGATCTTTTAAAAAGAATTAATGAGCTTTCTAGTAAGCAATATCAATCAACAACTAATAAGTCCCCTAATTTTGTAATTTTATTTTTACCATTTGAATCACTTCTTACTTCAGCCCTAGATTTTGATGGTTTGTTATTGGAAAAAGCTTTTGGTAAAAATGTAATTCCGGCAACACCTACTACCATGCTTGGGCTTTTAAGAACAATTGCGTTTGGTTGGAATGAAAAAGATTTAAATAGTAACGCAGAAGAAATAAGAAACATGGGAGCAGAAATGCTCAAACGCTTAGCAAAACTAGTGGAGCATATTGAAAACTTAAGATCTGGTTTAAATAAAGCAGTAGATGGATATAACAGTTTTGTTTCTTCCTTTGATAGACAAGCGGTAAGCCAAGCAAAACGACTAGCGCAAAAAGGTGTGCCAAGTAATAAACAAATAGAGGCACCTGAAGAAATCTCCACAGGTTTAACCAATTCCCGCTACAGCGGTGAGACTGGAAAATTAGAAATAGAAGGGTTGGACGATTAAATCTTCAACTATTAGATACTGTTATCAGCGTGGCAGAAGAAAATCGTCGAGAGTTAGAACCTAGATATTACCGTTCAGTAGGTGCAACTGGACCACAAAGTGAAAATGCATATCCAGCTCTTGCTAGAAGAAAAGAATCTGCAGCAACAGATAAGTTTGCTGACTCACAAGAAATCGCGAAAAAAGTTGAAAACTTTTATAAAGGAACTTCTCCAAATCAAGTTCTAACAGAAGAGTTGGCCCAAAATGAAGAAGAAAGAATTTCATTTTCACAAAGAGTTTCTTGGCTACAACCACCACTGCCTGCAAAAACTGCAGTGTTATTAATTTTGGTTGTGCCGTTGGTTATCGGATTATTAGATGTATTACTAACCGGTCGAATTGGAATTATTACTAGCCTTGCTTATTCAGTGACACTTATTTATTTAGCAGCCACAATTGAATCGAAGCATTATTGGGATCCAGTAATTTCTGGACCTATTGCCTATTTCCTAATTGTCTTAATTCTTGGTCAGTTAACTTTAAGTTCTGCTGGAAGTTTTATGCTCAAGCAAACTGCGATGCTTTTAACAACACTTGCATTTAATGCCCCTTGGATGGTGGGCTCAACAGTATTAGCTTTCCTAATAACTTATGTAAGAACTAAAAGATTTAATTCTTAAGCGCTGCTTTTAGATCTTTTCTAATCTCAACGGGTAATGAAAATTGAATATGCTCCTCAATGGTTTCTACTTCTTCAACATCTGCGTAACCATGGTCTGAAAGCCATTTCAAAACTCCATCAACAAGTTCTTCAGGTACAGATGCACCACTGGTTAGTCCAACTGATTTAGCATCTTCAAACCATTCTTTTTTAAGTTCTGAAGCAAAATCAATACGAAATGCTTTCTTTACTCCAGCTTCTAGTGCCACATCAACTAGTCGTACTGAATTTGAAGAATTGCTTGAACCAACCACAATCAATACATCTACTCTTGGCGCAATATTTTTCACTGCTGCTTGACGATTTTGCGTCGCATAACAAATGTCATCAGAAGGTGGATCCATCAAGACAGGAAGTTTCTTTTTCAAAGCATGAACTGTTTCTAAAGTTTCATCAACAGAAAGTGTGGTTTGAGAAAGCCAAGCTATTTTCTCATCTTCTTTCAAATTTAATTTTTCAACTTGATCAAGTCCGTCAACTAAAATCATGTTGTCTGGAGCCTCGCCCATGGTTCCTTCAACTTCTTCATGTCCTTCGTGCCCAATAAGAAGAATTTTGTAACCATCTTTGGCAAATCTTTTTGCTTCGTTATGAACTTTGGTAACTAATGGACAAGTTGCATCAATTGTTCTTAAGTTTCTTTGCTTTGCTTCTTCATGTACAGCTGGAGAAACTCCGTGAGCACTAAAAACAACCAATGAACCTTCCGGAACTTCACTTAATTCATCAACAAAAATTACGCCTTTTTTTTCTAACGTTTCAACAACATGTTTGTTATGAACAATTTGTTTTCTGACATAAACAGGAGCGCCATGAACTTGAAGGGCTTTTTCAACTGTGACCACAGCTCTATCAACGCCAGCGCAATATCCGCGGGGTGCTGCTAAAAGTACTTTGCCTGTTGAAGTCACAATAAATATCGTATGCGCTGGCGTTGAGGAAAGCATCTTGAGCATCTACGCTGTTTTCATGAAGTCAGGTCAAAGTCCCGAAGAAGCAATCCAAGTCAAAGATGCCTCAAGAGCTTTGTCAGAAATTATTTCCCAAATGCCTTCAGTGTGGGTTGAAGGACAAATCACATCAATAAAAATCAGACCTGGAAGTGATTGGGTATTTGTTGATTTAAGAGATGTAAGTGCCGAAGCAACATTAAATGTTGTATTTAACAGATCAGTTTTAGATGATGCGCCTTCTGAAATAGAAAGTGGTCAAAGAGTTTTAGTTCATGGCAAACCAGAATTTTGGATGAATCGTGGTTCATTAGTTTTTAGAGCAAGAAGAATTCAACCTGTTGGTTTGGGTGAATTAATGATTGCTTTAGAAAAATTAAAACAACAATTATTAAAAGAGGGATTATTTGCTCCTGAGAAAAAGAAGCCAATTCCATTCCTACCTAAAAAAATTGGTTTAATTTGTGGTCGAGCAAGTGCAGCGATGAAAGATGTTATGGAAAACACCATGCTTCGCTGGCCAGGAATTGAATTTGATGTTCATGAAGTCGCCGTTCAAGGAGTTAAATCATCTAGTGAAGTAAGAGCAGCTCTTGCACAACTTAATGCTGAAAATGAAGTTGATGTAATCGTAATTACTCGAGGTGGTGGATCATTTGAAGATTTACTGCCTTTTTCAGATGAAATGCTTTTAAGAGCAGTTGCTGCATCGAACATCCCAGTTATAAGTGCCATAGGACATGAACAAGACAATCCTCTTTTAGATTTTGTTGCAGATTTAAGAGCATCTACTCCAACAGATGCTGCTTCAAAATTAGTTCCTGATTTAGAAGATGAAATAGAACTTGTTGACGATTGGGTTTTTCGAATGAGAGAAATAATTGCAAATCGAATTGAAAAAGAACAAATTAGTTTGGAGCGATTATTAGAAAAATCTGCCCTAGATTCACCGAAAGAATTTATTAAAAACCACAGAGACGTAATCGTTGATTTAAAAATTAGTTTAAGAAACTTAATCGCCACAAAGATTTACACCGAACAAACTTGGTTCAAACCAAGACTTGCGCAATTAAGAACCCTATCTCCTTTAAGCACTTTGGCCAGAGGATTTGCGATAGTTCAAAAAACCGATGGCAAATTAGTTAGAAACAAAAATGACGTAAAAACAGGTGAATTAATTCAAATCAGACTTGAAAAAGATCGCCTCGAAGCAGAAGTAAAAAAGTAAAAGAAATAGAGTTATCCCATGGCCAAAGATACAAATTTAAGTTATGAAGAAGCAAGAACTGCTTTAGAGGAAATTGTTACTCAACTTGAATCAGGAAATCTTGCTTTAGAAGAAACTTTGAAACTTTGGGAAAAAGGCGAACAACTTGCCCTCTTGTGCCAAAATATTTTGGATTCTGCTCAAGAGCGTTTAGAAGCACTCACCGAAGATGAAGAGGACGAAGACTAACTAGGGATTCCTAGTTTTGAAATAAAAGTATTTATCTCATCCCAATTAGTTGTTGAGTAAACCAAGATATTCACACCATTTTCAGTTATGAATAAAAGCTTATCTTTTTCATTTTCTAATACTGTATAAGTTTTATTGTTTATATTTCTTGTAGTTTCATTTTCTATTTCAAGAGTTGTATAGGTTTGTATTAATCTTTTTAATTCTGTTTTAGAAACAATGACACTAATAAACTCTTGACTTGGTGTAACAATGCCAACTCGCCAAACTTGAGAATCTCCCACAGTTTCTAATCGCGCACTTGTGGCATTCCACTCTTTGCTTAATCCAATTGGTCCATAAGTTGGTAAATCTGTTCTTTCTTTTGCACCAAGCGCTACACCTTGCCAATCAATTGGGCGTAGAACTACTTCTGAATCTTGACGAGTAAACCACACAAAAGTTGCAAGTGATGCAACTAACAAACCGGTAACAACTAACGAAATGACCATGTCAGAAACAGATTGGAGTGCGCGTGATTTTTTCTTACTCATATTCCCTATTCTTACCGAAGTTTGCATTTCTCACATCTTCTACCTAGGCGTAAGATAAAAGAAAGTTTTATTTCTGGAAGGAAAAGCTTTAAATGGCTGAGTTTAAATACACTGAAATACTTCCTTTAGGTGAAGATAAAACTACATATCGAAAAATCTCTGATTCAGGTTTCAAAATTGATAAATTAGGAGAGAAAGAATTTCTGGTAATTGAACCAGAAACAATTAAAAAACTTACCTTTGAAGCAATGCATGATTCGCAACACTATTTAAGAACTAATCATTTAAAACAGTTAAGAAAAATACTGGATGATCCAGAAGCAAGTAACAACGATAAATTCGTGGCTTTAGATCTATTAAAGAATGCCAATATTTCTTCTGGTGGAGTGCTTCCTATGTGTCAAGACACAGGAACTGTAATTATCACGGGAAAACGAGGTTCTCAAGTAATTACTAATTCTTATGATGAAGAAGTAATTGCTCAAGGAGTTTTCAATGCTTATCAAGAATTGAATCTTCGTTACTCTCAACTTGCTCCAATTTCCATGTGGGAAGAAAAAAATACTGGAACTAATTTGCCTGCTCAAATTGAAATTTATGCAGACACAAAACCAGGGCATGAATTGGAATATTCATTTATGTTTATGGCCAAAGGTGGAGGTTCTGCAAATAAATCTTTGATGTATCAAGAAACAAAAGCTTTACTTAATCCTGAAAAGTTAGATGATTTCCTTGACGAAAAATTAAGATTACTAGGCACTGCAGCTTGTCCTCCGTATCATTTAGCAATTGTTATTGGGGGCACCAGTGCTGAATATTCATTAAAAGTTGCCAAACTTGCAACCACAAGAGCTCTTGATTCTTTGCCAACTAAAGGAAGCATCCTTGGTCATGGTTTCCGAGATTTAGAAATGGAAGAACACGTTTTAAAGATGAGTCAACAATTTGGCATTGGAGCTCAATTTGGTGGTAAATATTTTTGTCATGATGTAAGAGTTATAAGACTGCCTAGACATGGAGCATCTTTACCAGTTTCTATTGCTGTTTCTTGTGCGGCTGATAGACAAATTCTTGCAAAAATTAATAAAGATGGAGTATTTCTTGAACAATTAGAAACAGACCCTGCGCAATTCTTACCTGAAACAACTGATGAACATTTAAATGATGATGTAACAAAGATTGATTTAAATAAACCTATGAAAGAGGTGCTTGCCCAATTATCAAAACTTTCAGTTAAATCAAGAGTTTCCTTAACAGGTTCAATGATTGTGGCAAGAGATTTAGCGCACGCCAAAATTAATCAAATGCTTGATGAAGGTAAACCAATGCCTGAATATATGAAAAATCATGCAGTCTATTACGCAGGACCAGCTAAAACTCCAACTGGAATGGCATCTGGTTCATTTGGTCCAACTACTGCAGGCCGAATGGATTCATACGTTGATCGTTTTCAAAAAAATGGTGGCTCAATGATTATGTTGGCTAAAGGAAATAGAAGCCAAGTAGTAACAAATGCCTGTAAAGCAAATGGTGGATTTTATTTAGGTTCAATTGGTGGACCTGCAGCATTACTTGCTCAAGAATGTATTAAGAAAGTTGAAGTTTTAGATTTTGAAGAATTAGGTATGGAAGCAGTTTGGAAAATAGATATTGTAGATTTTCCAGCATTTGTTGTGGTTGATGATAAAGGTAATAATTTCTTTGATACAACTACAAAAAGTTTAGGAAAAACTATTCCAGTTGGCCCTGATTCTGGTTGATTTTAAACAGGAAAATCTTCTAATAAATCTGTAACTAAAGCAGCAATTGGTGAGCGTTCAGAACGCGTTAAAGTTATGTGAGCAAACAATGGATGTCCCTTTAATTTTTCAACTACCGCCACAACTCCATCGTGTCTTCCCACTCTTAAATTGTCACGTTGAGCAACATCGTGAGTTAAAACAACTTTTGAACCTTTACCAATTCTAGAAAGCACTGTTAATAAAACATTTCTTTCTAAACTTTGAGCTTCATCAACAATCACAAATGAATCATGAAGTGATCTGCCTCGAATATGTGTTAGCGGTAAAACTTCAATCAAATCGCGAGCAACTATTTCTTGAATTACTTCAGGACTAGCAATTGCACCAAGGGTGTCAAACACAGCTTGAGCCCAAGGACTCATTTTTTCTCCTTCAGTCCCTGGTAAATAACCTAAATCTTGACCACCTACTGCATATAAAGGTCTAAACACCATAACTTTTCGATGATTTCTTCTTTCTAAAACATGTTCTAAACCAGCACAAATTGCTAAAGCACTTTTTCCAGTTCCTGCTCTTCCCCCTAAAGAAACAATGCCAACTTCTTCATCAAGTAAAAGATCTAGCGCCAATCTTTGCTCGGCACTTCTGCCATGAATTCCAAAAGCATCAATGTCACCGCGAACTAATTTAATTCGTTTATCTGTCGTGATGCGTCCTAAAGCACTTCCTTTATTTGAAGTTAGGACTAAACCTGTGTGACATGGTAGTTGTCTTGCTGAATCATGATCAATAAATCCATTGGAATATAAATCATTAACTTCAGTTTCAGTTAATTCCACATCTGCTGTCCCAGTCCAACCAGATGAGGCAACAAATTCAGCTCTATATTCTTCAGCCGTTAAACCAAGTGCTGATGCTTTAACGCGCATTGGTAGGTCTTTACTAACAACATAAACATCTGCACCTTGAGTTGAAAGTAATTTGGCAGTTGCCAAAATAATTCCATCGTTATCTAATGAAAATGCACTTGGTAATAAGGACGCATCGATTTGTGACATATCAACACTTAACTCTCCACCTTCATCATTTACTTTCATAGGTAAATCAAGGCGACCGTGTTCAATTCTCATTTCATCCAGTTGTCTTAATGCTTCTCTGGCAAAGAAACCAAGTTCTGGATGTGTTCTTTTGGCTTCTAACTCGGTGACAACTATTAATGGAATTACAATTTCATGTTCGGCAAAGCGATACATTGCCTTTGGATCAGAGAGTAAAACGCTGGTGTCTAGAACGTAAGTGCGAATGTTTGGTTCTGTTCGCCGAGCAGCTGACACCCAACCACTTCCTAACGCATCAACTTTTTAGTTGTCTAGAAGCTATGTCTTTAACGCTAGAGGATTTTATAAATCCAATACTTGCGACACACCCAAGTGAAAGTTAACGGTTAAAGGCAGAATAGATAACGCTTAAACCCAAGAGCAGGATGATGATTCCTCCCGCACCCGAAATTTTTTCTATTCGGGTTGGAGTATCGGCTAACCAATGTCTAGCAGTGCCTGCAACTAGTCCCCAAGTGCTATCACTGATGACTGCAATTACAAAAAAGATAAATGCCAGAAAAATCATTTGCAATATGACTCTTCCTTGTGTCCTATCAACAAATTGCGGCAAAATTGCTGCAAAAAAAACTAAAGATTTTGGATTAAGAAATCCCACAATAAATCCTTGTTTAAAAACTTCTTTTGAAGGTTTTGGATCAGCTTTTTCAACCAAAGCTTTTGCTACATCTTTTCTAGTTTTTATTGCGTCATAACCTAAATAAACTAAATATCCTCCACCGGCAACTCCTACGATTGCATAAGCAATGTCTGAACTTTGGACTAAAGAACCAATACCAATTGCTACACCTAAAGAACCGGTAAACATTCCAACAGAATTTCCCGCAACATTTACTAAAGCAGCTTTTTTACCAAATGAGATTCCTCTACCAATAGTAAATAAAACACTTGGTCCAGGAATGATGATGATCAGAAAAGATGCAATCGCAAAAGCGACGATGTCATTTAACGGCGGCATGGCGACTAATCTAGTAGTCATATGAGTAAATGGGCTAAAGAGGTAGTTTCACTTACCAAGTCTGCATTTAAAAATGCGGGAAATAAAAGAGTTGCAATTGGTGCAAGAAACTATATGAAAAATATTGCACCATTCATTGGAATCAGCTCCCCTAAGAGAAGGCAATTAACTAAAAAAGCGTGGACGAGTTTAGAGACTCCAACAGAAAATGAATTATTAGAAGCTGCAACTTTATTGTGGAAATTACCAGAACGTGAATATCATTATGCAACTTGTGACTTGATGGGAAAATACATAGATATTTGCACTTTAAAAACACTAGATAAATTAAAACCATTAATCACAACTAAATCTTGGTGGGACAGTGTTGATTTACTTGGTAGCCAAGTAATTACCCCTTTAACTTTAAAATATCCTAAAAATAGAAAGATCATCGAAAAGTGGCGAAATTCAAAAAATATTTGGCTAATCAGATCTGCAATCCAGCATCAAAGAGGACATAAAAATAAAACAGATGTGGACTATGTTTTATCAATTTGTCAACAACATGTTAAAAATGAAGAGTTTTTTATTCAAAAAGCAATTGGTTGGGCTTTAAGAGATTTTGCAAAAATAGATCCCAATAGTGTGAAACATTTCTTGGCTAAAAATCCTAAATTATCTACTGTGGCAAAAAGAGAAGCTTTAAAAGGCCTTAATAGAGTTTAATTATCTTTATAAGTTTTATCTGTTTTCTTTAAACTTCTAATTAAGAAATAAGAAATTATTGTTACAGATATGGCTAAGAGTCCAAAAGTTAAAAGTCCTAAAACTCCAGGTCTTACTCGATCTGGATCAATTTCAGGATTTTCTGCAAGAAAAAGAATTAGATTATTCAACATAAAATAAATCTATCGTAAACCTGCAAATAAATCTGTTTCAGGTGTTTTAAATGGAACTCTGGATACAGCTAATTGGTAATCCTCTGTTGGCCAGATCTTTTTTTGAATTTCTGTAGGTAATGCAAACCAATCTCCATCTGGATCTACTTGAGTTGCATGAGCTTTCAAAGCTAAATCTCTAATATCAAAATATTTACTGCATTCTATTTTGGTTATGACTAAATCTG
>VFQS010004183.1_pt1 | contig 10595 bp, 7 predicted proteins | sample 3512361 | NCBI WGS metagenome assembly VFQS01 (sample SAMN10412375, study PRJNA504923) | tailings metagenome | isolation source: Relicate 1 Philex TSF3 active mining | place: Philippines | reverse complement strand
TAACTCTCTGCAGGTATAATATGGGAGGTAAGTTTGTATACCTATTAATTTACCCTCAGAAAATACAGGTGCACCTGACATTCCTGAAACCTTCCAATAATTACCTCTTACTCTTTTTATAATTTGAAGTTTTCCATTTCCCTCCATAATGGTATCTTGTTGATTCCAAACTGGATATTTAGAAGGAATTTTGGTGTCAACCAACTTTATGTTTCTTATGGATAAATTTATTTTATTTAATATATCAGGGTGATCAATTAAAAAACGGGCACTGGCAAAATAGTCTTTTTGGAAGGTTAAAATAATTTCACTTCCTGTTTCAGGTAACAAATCTATAGGTAAAATGGAATATGTAATGAATAAGCGTGCTGCCAACCCATTTATTTCATCGATTCTATTCTCTTTTTGGATTAGTTCATTCATTATTCTATCCCTTTCATTGCTTTTTTCAAAGGTCGATAAGGTGGCTAATCTATTTAGTATAAACTGATTATCTGTCCATTTTTTAATGCAAAACTCAATGGCTTTATGTAAGGTATATGATTTTAAAACATCATCATCAGATTTTCTAATATCTATCATATAATTTTTACCATGTTCTATGAGCTCCTTCAATGGGTTAATGGTATTCGTTTTAATCAGTTGATCTTTATTAAACGGAATTCTTTTTGTAAAAGTATCTATCTGATATTGCCATTGGGGAAGAAGTAACCAATCAACATAATTTTTTACAGCATCTGCTTTGTAATCAGTAATTACAGGGAATCCTATAGAAAAAGTATCAATGGTTGAAGACAAAATAGTGGAATATTGTGTTTTATTACCTTGAAAACCAAGGGGTAATTCTACGCATAATAAAACCCAATCTTTATTTTTATAAATAATGAAAGGATTTTTGAGCGTATCTATCTCAAATATTATATGGTTTGTTCCAGAGGAAGATAGCGCTGAAAGATTTTTTTGAATGGTAATAATATTATTTATAGTGATATTTCCCTGAGTATTTTCATATTCAAGACACTGACTCAGCGTCCAAATATAATTCGTTTCTGGGAATAAGTATCCGGTACAACTATTACCTATACGGACTACCGCAGCCGATGAAAGAAATGATTGTGAGATTAAACAGAAAGGAGTAGTAAGGTAAGTGATATAAATAAAAACATGAAATTTAAAGATTAGCTTGCTTTTCATACAAGGGTTTTAAAGAAAAACCAAAAACCTTAGTGGCCCCAAATAAAATGACCAGATAACAAATATCTCCTAATAAAGTGTTTTGGAAAAATGGTAAACCTGCTACATACGAAGTAAGTAATCCTGAAAAATTTTGTGGATAAAGTGGATTATTTAACCAGCTGCCATAATTAGTTATAAGAAAAAATAAACTAGCCGTTGAGAATCCAGTAAGAGCTAATCTGGGTAATGTAAAGGTAGAAAGGAGTCTCCAGGCAATTGGAATCATTAGTAAAAATGAACCGTAAACCCAAAACGAACCAAACAAATTAAATCCTTCATAATACTGAGGATATTGAATAGGGTAAATAATATTGTTTATGAATAAATCACTTAGCCAAAGTGAAAATAAAGGAACCAAAAAGGCCCAAATTTTCCTACCCAAAAAATAGCTGCCAAACACTGCTATGCCACCCACAGGGGTGAAGTTGTGTGGGTGAGGTATAATACGGCTGAATGCAGCGACTAATATAAGTACCAACACAAATTTTAAAGTATTTTGTTTTTCGTGATTCATTTCTAGTTGTGTAATTAAGAATGTAAAATTAAAAAGATTTACTTATTTTAGGGTTTTATTTCGACCGTTGATTCATTTCTGAATTATTTTTAATAGTTTAAAATTATTTCAATAAAACCTAAACCATGAAAAAAGGTTTCACATTTTCTTTTCTTTTACTTCTTTCTATTCAATTTGTTGTTGCCCAACCAGAAAGATGGCAGCAACGAGTTCAATATAAAATGGATATTGATTTTGATGTAAAAAAACATCAATTTAATGGTAATCAAACTATTAAGTATACAAATAATTCGCCTGATACTTTAGATAGGATTTTTTATCACCTTTATTTTAATGCCTTTCAACCTGGAAGTATGATGGATGTTCGCTCCAGAACTATTTCTGACCCTGATCCCAGAGTTGATGATCGTATATTCAAACTTTCTCCTGATGAAATTGGTTTTCACAAAATTTCTGCTTTAAGCCAGGATGGGATTCCATTAAAATTTGAAATGGTGGAGACTATATTGGAAGTAAAACTGGCAAAACCAATTCTTCCAGGTAAATCAACTACCTTAGACATGTCTTTTTCAAGCCAGGTACCTCTACAAATTAGACGTTCAGGTAGAAATAATGCTGAAGGAATTGATTATTCCATGGCTCAGTGGTATCCAAAATTATGTGAATATGATTATCAGGGCTGGCATGCAAATCCTTATGTAGGTCGAGAATTTTATGGTGTCTGGGGTGATTTTGATGTGACCTTACATATTGATGCTAACTATATGGTAGGTGGAACAGGTTATCTACAAAATCCAGAGCAAATTGGAAAAGGATATACTCAAAATACGGTAACGCCAAAACCCGATAAAAATGGTAAGCTTTCCTGGCACTTTATCGCGCCAAATGTTCATGATTTTTTATGGGCTGCTGATCCGGATTATACCCACACCTCTTTGAAAAGAGCTGACGGTCTAACGCTTCATTTTTTTTATCAAGCCAATGATAAAACAAAAGATAACTGGGAAGCTTTACCAGCTATTATGGATAAAGCTTTTGATTATATCAATAAAAATTTTGGGCAATACGATTACAAACAATACTCATTCATTCAAGGTGGCGATGGTGGAATGGAATATCCAATGGCAACCTTAATCACGGGAGAGAGAAATATTGGGAGTCTTGCCGGAGTGGCTGTACATGAATTAATGCATAGCTGGTATCAAATGATGTTGGCAACCAATGAAAGTTTGTATGCCTGGATGGATGAAGGCTTTACATCTTATGCCAGTTCAAGGGTAATGCAATATCTCATTGAAAATAAAATATTAATTCAAGGTAGAGTAGCAGCTAATCCACAAGCTGGTAATTACGCTGGGTATTTCAATCTGGCTAAATCCGGACTTGAAGAACCATTGTCAACGCATGCCGATCATTTTCAGACAAATAGAGCTTATGGACTCGCAGCTTATTCAAAGGGAGCTGTTTTTCTTGCCCAACTTGAATATGTTCTCGGAAAACCAATTTTCGATCAGGCTTTACTTCGATATTTTTATACCTGGAAAGGAAAACATCCAAATGTAAATGATTTTATAAGGGTCTTTGAAAAATCTAGCCAGCTGGAATTGGATTGGTATAAGGAATATTTCTATCACACTACCTTAACAGTTGATTATGCTATAAATAATGTTTCCTCCATGGATAATAATAGCTTAGTAATCCTGGAAAGAAAAGGTAAAGTGCCTATGCCTGTTGATTTAGTCATAACTAAAAAAGATGGTACTAAAGTGGGGTACACTATTCCTCTGCAGATAATGAGGGGAGCAAAAGGTGCGGATTTATCTGGAATCAATTGGATTGTTAGTCCTGATTGGGCTTGGACAAATCCTCAGTATTCTTTAAATTTGCCTATGAAATTAGAGGATATTTCAACTATTGCGATTGATCCTTCCGAGCGCATGGCAGATATTGAAAGAATAAATAATGTTTGGATTAATCCGGCAAATGCCAAATAATTTTTAAAATTGGGTGTTTCGCCTTCGATGCGTGTTCTTCAGTTAACTAAAAAAGTCCCTTTCCCGTCGAAAGACGGGGAGTCTATGGCTATTATTTCCCTTGCAAGTTCATTAATATCGAATGGTGTGACTTTCGATTTATTGGCTTTAAACACCAAAAAACACAGATTTTCCGGTGATTTATTTGATTTAGATTCAACTATTTATCGCTCTATAAATATGGTGGAAATCAATACAGATTTCCGTCCTATTTCATTCCTCATTAACATCTTTTCTAATCTTCCTTATCAAATTAGTAGATTTGTTAAGAAGGAATACAAGGTTAAACTGATTGCACTTTTAAACCAAAACAAATATGATTTTATCTTACTTGAAACTGTATATTTGACGCCTTATATTCCTGTAATTAAAAGGTATTCTTCGGCAAAGATTCTTTTAAGAACACATAATATGGAATATGAAATATGGGAAAGACTTTATAAAGGGGCCCCTTGGGGAGTTTCTAAATTATTATATAAATGGCTGGCAAATAAGATGTTCAGGTATGAATCTTCTCGACTACAATCTATTGACTATTTAATTGCTATTTCAGATCGTGAACTTTTAATGTTTAAGGCTTACTATCCTTCTTTATATGGCAGCGTTGTTCCAATTACCTGGAATACTTCAAAAAAGTGCTATCAAAAAACCCTAAAAAGTAACCCTCAAAATGTAAGTTTGTTTTTTATTGGTTCTTTAGACTGGAAGCCTAATCAGGAAGGGCTTTTTTGGTTTTTGTTTAAGGTCTGGCCAATATGTCACGCCAAATTTCCTCACTTATCATTTTATGTGGCAGGACGAAATATGCCCAATAGAATAAAGCAGATGACGTTAGACGGGGTATTTATGTTAGGTGAGGTAGATGATGCCGTCGCATTTGTAAACCAACATAATATTGCTATTGTTCCATTACTTTCAGGAAGTGGTATGCGTGCTAAAATTATAGAAGCCATGGCTTTAGGAAAAGTGGTTATTACTACCTCCATCGGATTGGAAGGAATTGAAGCACAGGATGGCATTGATGTTTGTTTGGCTAATTCACCAGAAGAATTTATTGATGTTATTCAGTATTTATTAAATCATCCAGCTGATATGATTCAAATTGGCATAAATGCACATCAATATATAGTGAACAATTATGAAAGCGTAACGATAGGGAAGAAATTACTCGATTCTTTAAACCATCATTTTAATTGATACACGTGAATGAAATGGTCTTTTTTTTTATTTTAATTTCATTCGTATTAATGGTTTACAGCTACTTAATTTTTCCTTTAATTATGAAAAAATTAAGCAATAAAACAGAAGTAAATATTAATCAATCATTCTTTCCTAAAGTTGCTGTCATAATGTCAGCTTATCAAGAGGAGATTATCATAAGAGAAAAGTTAAAAAGTTTAAAGGAACAAAATTATCCTAAATATTTACTTACGTTTTGGATAGCCTCAGACGGAAGTGTAGATGGAACTAATCAGATTATACTAGATGAATGTAAAAATTTGTCCAATAGCCAGGTTTTTATATTCAATAACCGGAGAGGAAAGCCGACGGTAATTAATGATTTGGTTTCAAAAGCTAAAGCGTTTTATAATGATACGGATTTTATTATTGTACTTACGGATGCCAATGTTATTTTTAAAAAGGACTTAGTTTCTTTCCTGGTTCAACCATTTATTTTATCTGACATTTCCTTAGTTGATTCAAAAATTGAACCGCTAAGTAAAGTGTCAAAAGGAATTTCTATCTCTGAGAACTTTTACCTTAATAGGGAGACTTTCCTAAAACAAAATGAGGGGAAATGGAAAGGCTTGTCAATGGGAGCTTCTGGTGGTTGTTATGCACTAAGATCAAATGATTATGTTCCAGTTCCAAAGGATTTTCTTGTGGATGATTTTTTTATTTCATTCAATATATTATTGAAGGGTAAAAAGGCCATATTACATCCTGGGGCGATTTGTTACGAAGAAGTTTCTTCTTCCATAAGCACCGAATTCAAAAGAAGAAGACGTATATCTGCAGGAAATTTTCAAAATTTATTTTACTTTTTACCATTATTTTCAATGAAGCAATGGTCTCTTTGGTTTGTATTTTTTTCTCATAAAGTTATTCGCTGGTTTGTTCCTTTATGCTTAATTATATCTTTTTTATTATTGTTTTATATAGCTTTTAATCAATATACTGTTTTGTTTATTATGCTCATTTTTACTTCATTTATAGGTTTAGTTTTGGTTTTTGATAAATTATTTGAGAACATTAACATACATTTGCCGTTTCTAAGAGGGGTACGATATTTCATAGTAATTAATGCGGCTTTATTGATGGGCTGCTTTGATTTTTTAAAAGGAATTAAAAATAATGTCTGGGAACCAACAAAAAGAAACCAGTAATTTTCAACTTGATAAGATTGAAGATGCTATTATTGATATCCGTGAGGGTAAAATAATTATTGTGGTTGATGATGAAGATCGTGAAAATGAAGGTGATTTTATTTGCGCCGCTGAAATTGTGACGCCTGAAATTATCAATTTCATGGCTACTCATGGTAGAGGTCTGATTTGTGCACCATTAGATGAAAGAAGGGTAGAGGAATTGGAACTCAATATGATGGTTTCTAATAATACTGCTTTACATGAAACTGCATTTACTGTTTCGATAGATTTAATAGGGTTTGACTGTTCTACGGGAATTTCTGCTTATGATAGAGCCACAGGTATTAAAAAGTTAACCGATCCCTCTATTGTTGCTAAAGATTATGCCAGGCCCGGGCATATTTTTCCACTGAAAGCAAGGCAAGGTGGAGTGTTGAGAAGAACGGGTCATACAGAAGCAGCCATAGATTTAGCCAGACTTGCTGGCTTTTATCCTGCGGGGGTATTGGTGGAAATTCTAAACCCCGATGGTACGATGGCCCGTTTGCCCGAGCTTTTTGAGATTGCTAAAAAGTTTGATCTCAAAATAGTAGCCATTCGTGATTTAGTTGCTTATCGTCTAAAGATGGAGAGTTTAATTAAAAAAGAATTAACTTTTCCAGTTGAATCTCCACATGGTAAGTTTTTAGTTACCGCTTATACTCAAATTTATTCTGAGGAAGTCCATTTAGCAGTAACTATTGGCAAGTGGTCTATTGATGAACCCGTTTTGGTTAGAGTGCATTCCTCTGGGGCTCCGAATGATATTTTCGCGTCTCTGTTTTCTGATAATTCAAGTCTTATTCACAAAGCCTTAAAACAAATTGCCAGAGAAGGTAAAGGTGTTTTTCTTTATATGAGACCTAATGTAAAATCAGAGGAAGATTTTCTTGAAGAACTAAAAATTCTTGCTTCTCATGCTAATAATGTGTCCGACAATATCTGGAAACAGGAAATGAACCCAAGGGAATTTGGTGTAGGTGCACAAATTTTAAAGGATCTCGGTGTTTCTAAGATTAAGTTGTTAACTAATAATCCTAAAAAGAGAGTAGCACTGGATGGTTACGGTCTGGAAATTATTGAAAATATTGATATAACAGATTAAAACTTAGGACAAAAATTATCATCATTGTTATATCTCCCCATATAAGTTACTGTTAGTTCAATGGCATTTCTTCTTCCTAAAATGCCATTGAATAAGGTCGTCATTCCTGCGTCGTAGGATATCCCAATCAATAATTCGTTAAGTTCCAGTCCCAACAAAAAGATTAAAGATTCTATTTTCGGTTCATTTCCTAATATAAAGGTTGGTCTTGCAGAAGCACCAAAATGAAGTGAAGTATTAGAAACATCATTCAAAATGGTTCTAATATTCATACCTGCCATACCTGTGAGATGGCTTCCTTGTTTTTGCGCTAAAACCCTTGGGTGAATCTGTATTTTTTCTGTAACAGGAATTTGAAAACCACTGTGAACAGTATATTTTATCGGTAAGGGTCTATCTGTAATGGAATTTACATATAATAGGTTGTTTTGGTAAAAACTTTGGTTTGGTTTGTTAAAATGTGCTATTGAGGCACCTAAAAATCCACCCAACTGATTTATATTCATAAAGGAATACTGTATTCCTGCATTTAAATCTGAAAAAGCGAAATTATTTGAAGGTAATAACTCATTTGTAGGGTCGTTATAACCATCTGTTCCATTAAATTGATCATCAAAGGTAATATTACTATATCCAACACTTTTCTGTATGATACCCATTTGAAAGCCAGCACTTATAAACTGATTATTTGTGGGGTTCAAACTTTTATGATATGCACCGGAAACATAAATGTTTTGAGTGTTCCATCCAATATTGGAATTTTTATCTTGCATAAACATAACACCAACTCCTGCAGCATCATTTAAAACTTTACCATCATATCGTATAGGTAATCGTAAATCAAAACTACTATATAAAGATACAAATGGCTCATTAAACTGATTATTTCCTTGATTTCTGTGCGCAACGATGGCTCTGTAACTGCCTTCGAAACTTCCACTTAAACTTGGATTCAAGAAAATGGGTAAATTATTGTACTGTGAGAAATTAGGATCTTGACCCCAAGAGATTACAACGATTAAACAGAATACGCTGGTAAATATGTTAGCTTTTGTTATTGCTTGCATGAATTATATTTGAAAAGCGCTAAAATAATGTTTAATTTTAATATTTGCATAACGGTAAAAATATAACTTTTAGTATTTTTGTCTTATCATGTCGCAACTCACAGAAATTAAGAATTTTAACGGTAATTTTGAGTTCGGAATTTGTCCTCTAAGTGTCATTCCAATTCGTATTTCTCCCTCTCACAGAAGTGAGTTGATTTCTCAAATGCTTTTTGGAGAAATGGCGGAAATTTTGGAAACTAAAGGTGATTCTTGGCTCAGGATTATTTGTGAAGCAGATGAAACTATCGGCTGGGTAGAAAAAGACCAGATTTTGCCTTTATCTGAAAGTACATATCTTAGGTATAAAAGTAATTATGCTTACTGTTTAGAAATGATGCAGCCTGCAGTTGGTCCTGATTCTTTTGTTTCTATCACTTTAGCAGCACGTTTACCTGAATATGATGGATTAAGGTTTTCACTTAATAAAACAAAATTTTCATTCAACGGTCAGGCTTTGCCTATAAGCAAATTTAATCCCAGTCCTGAGATGATAGTTAAACTGGCAAGAAAATATCTAAACACCCCTTTTTTATGGGGAGGGCGGTCGCCTTTTGGTATTGATAGCTCCGGTCTCGTACAAATTGTTTACCAAATGGTGGGTATTTCTCTTCCACGTGATCCTTTGGAACAAGTTAAATTAGGTACATCTGTTGAGTTTATTGAATTAACTCAACCTGGTGACATTGCTTATTTTGAAAATAGATTTGGAAGAATTGTTCATTCAGGCATCATTCTATCAGATAATCAAATCATTCATTCCTTAGGCCATGTTAAAATTGACCTAATGGATCATTATGGCGTATTTGATGTAAACAAAAACCATTACCTTAAGCCATTGCGTATAATTAAAAGATTACTACCTACTATTTCAACCATCAGTTCCACGCCAAAAAGCGACAATATATTGAGCTCTAATCAATTATCTCTTGAGATTATTTTATAGTGACCTACTATTAATTTGATATTATAAAATACTAATGATTATTTAGCTTGAAGATAGTAATCCTTTGATTTTTCTATTAAGTTGTTTCCAGACATTTTTACCCAATGATAACTTATCCATGCTCCCGGAACAAGGTTCACGTCAACATGCCAACCCAAATCGTCCACCCAATAACAGGATATATTCCTTGCTTTTTCTCCTATAGAAACGGAACTAATATTTTCGATAAAATAAACTGATTCTCCAGGTATGGTTTGGGCTTCTATTTTTAGGCGATATCCTTTTGTTTGATGTATTTCATCTGCTTTTTTAGTCAGCCATAAAACGCCGTAAGGAGGTATAAATAAAGTGTCACCCTGATAAATGCAAGTTACTGAACTAATTTCTTCCCTAAAACAATTTCCTTGCCAATTCTTAGGCAATGCCGTCTTGGAAATCTTCTGAAAATCGGAACTAACATTAGCCAATAACAAAAGTTTTTCTTCATTTAATGTTTTTTCTACGCAAAAAAGAGTGTTACTTTCTAGAGGTATTATGGTCTCCTTTGCACTTCCATGTAGACAACAGGTTTCTTTTCTTCGATTAGACAGATTGGAGATAATGGTAAATAAAGTATTTTCAAGCGTACCAGCTTCCTTTCTTAGCAAAGCTTTTTCCCAGTCCATTGCGGGTCTGTGTAACCAACGATTATCTTCTCTTTTTTCTGCATCTTTCAGATAATCAAAATTATTTAAGTGTCCAATCTCATCTCCAGCATAAACCAAAGGTATACCTCTCATAAAAAAGATTATCCCGTGTAATAGTTTAAATCGATCTATCGCTGAGGCCAAATCTTCTTTTTTATTTTCAATAAATGATTTTTGAATACCAATTAGCGCGGCTGTACTTCCTGAAATTCTGGATTCACCATTCGATGAATCTATCTGGAAAGAATAACCCTGGGCAAAACTATTTGGCCAAATCCCTGTGTAAAATGCCGAACAGAATAATCGGGTTTCATGGCCATTCTGGCCAACATCGGCGGCGTTCTGGTCGGAGATTCCCCAACCTATATCATCATGACCGCGTATATAATTTATCCAGGTAGAAGAAGGAGGAATAGATGGAAGTTTTGATAGGGTAGTCCTTAATAAAACTGTATTTTCACAGGCTATTGCATGCCACAAGTGATTCATTAAAGTAGCGTTATAGCCAATTTCACAGGCTTTACCCTCATAACCACCAGCACCTAAATATCTTATAATATC
>VFQS010004182.1_pt1 | contig 10597 bp, 7 predicted proteins | sample 3512361 | NCBI WGS metagenome assembly VFQS01 (sample SAMN10412375, study PRJNA504923) | tailings metagenome | isolation source: Relicate 1 Philex TSF3 active mining | place: Philippines | reverse complement strand
CATCGGCGAGCGCAATCGTAGTGGGCAACAAAACACCATTCGCTGGCTAGGCAATACGTTGCTCAACAAGCTCGGTAGTTATCTGATTGAAATGGACATGCGTGATTTGACGTCCGGTTTCCGGGCCATGCGGCGCTCAGTCATGCTAGAGTTTTTGCATTTGCTCCCCAACAAAATGTCATGGCCTACTACCAGTGCTTTGGCGTTCGGCAAAGCCGGGTATCATGTCAAATTTGTGCCCATCGATGTAGCCCCACGCCGTACCGGGCAAAGTGCGCAGAAGCTGTTTCGCAACGGCTTCCGTTTCACCGGCATCATTTTGCGCATTACCACGCTATTTGCACCGATGCGTATTTTCTTCCCTGTCGCTGTCAGCATGATGGTACTAAGCATTCTGTCATTTGCAGTCAGCTATTTGGTCACCGATCCTGGGCGTTTACGTATCCCCAACTCAGCAGTGATGTTTTTTGTGGGGGCAGTGATTGTCTTCATGTTTGGCTTACTCGCTGAGCAGATTGCCGGGCTGCGCTTCCAGCGACGTGACACGGAGCGGTCGTGATGCGACAAAAGCTACTGCGCTGGAGCATACGCTTGATTGGTCCGGCATTGTTCGTGGTATTTCTGTGGCACACAGATCTCGGATTGCTCCGTGATGCACTCCAAGGGGCGCAATGGTGGCCCATCATCATTTCATTGGCGTTGATGCCGTTTTTTATCATTGTCAAAGCCTGGCGCTGGCAAATCATCATGCGCGAGCTTGATCTGCAGCCACCGTCAATCCGCTACTTGAGTAGCATCTACACGGTCGGATTATTTTTGGGGAGCACCACACCCGGGCAAAGTGGTGATTTCGCCAAAGCCCTGTATTTGCGCAACCAGCAACGCCCAATGCCGAGCCTGTTATTCAGTATTTTTGTCGAGCGGTTGTGTGATGTGGCAGCCATGGCCGTGTTTGCCCTGATTGGGCTGGCCACACTGGCGACGACCTTCGCCAGTGATGTGCAACTCAGCATCCAAATCAGCACTATCGGGTTAGCAGTGATGATTTTTGGCATGCTGGCGCTGGTGTTAATTCGGCGCAGTCGGGAGTGGTTGTTGACACGAATGCAATACATTGTGCCTGCACGCTGGCGTGGGCGGTACAACGACATCACCGCACAATTTACTCCACTCGACATCCAAATCCAACCTGCCCTCCTGTTGCTACTGGCGACCATGGGATCGGCGTTGTCGACGGCCATCCGCATTGCGTTGTTGTTTTGGGCGTTGGATCTGTCACGGATCCCATTATCGGCAGTCATCGGGGCCACAGGTCAGATTTCGCTCCTCCAGGCCTTGCCAATTAGCGTGTCTGGTCTAGGGGTGCGTGAAGCGGTATTGATTGGGCTCCTGCAGGCCTATCAGTATCCGATTGCCTTTGCCATTGCATTGTCTGGACTGTTTATGTTAATCAACATCGAACACATCTTGGTCGGGTTCCTCGTATCACTCCGACATCCACTACCCGCCATCAATACCGAGACGCCATCATGATGCGACGACAATTGCCAATCATTCTCGTATTTATCATCAGTTGGGTGTTGTTGAGTAGCTGTGGAAACGGCCCCACCTACGTGGCACGCCAAGGTGATGTCGAAGTGCGCATGCAATTCGAACGGGCCTTGGTCGTCAATCAATCCGTAGGAGCCACCCTCACGTTTACGTACAATGGCGCGCCACTCACGGTGACACAGGTCGTCTGCGATCTACAAATGCCAGGCATGGTGATGGGCAGCAACCGCCCAATGGCAGATCGGCAGAGTGACGACTCTCATTATGTCAATATTTTATTTACCATGGATGGCGATTGGGCGATAGTGGTAACGGGGCAAAGCGACGTTGGGCCAATACGGGTTGTCTTTGAAAACATCCTGGTCGCCGTCGAATAAGTGACTGCGAACGCACGCATACGAACGCCCACAGATCGCATGATCTGTGGGCGTTGTGGTGTAGCATCTACCTACAGGACTAGTCGCCGAATACCACTCCGATGCCTTTGGCGGTGCGCACCAAATCGCTATGCGGCCGGATGGTCTTGAGGTGACTAACGGCCTCGGCGATAGGCACCGTGGTAATCGACTGCGCGTTGAGCGAGACCATTTCACCGGTGATGCCTTCGTGAATGGCGCGCACTGCAGCCGCCCCAAATCGGGTCGACAAGATGCGATCGTAGGGGGTGGGTGAGCCGCCGCGTTGCAGGTGACCCAACACCACACAGCGAGACTCTTTGCCAGTGAGGGCCTGAATTTGCTCTGCGAGCATCTGCCCCACACCACCCAAGCGGCCTTTGTCGAGATAAATCGCCTGGCCACCCTTGGGGTAGGCCCCTTCGGCGACGACCACGATGCTGAAGGTGTGCCCGTTTTGATCACGCTGTGTCACATGATCGGCAATTTTGGCCACATCAAAAGGAATTTCGGGGATAAGGATGGCATCTGCACCACCCGCAATCCCACTGTGCAAAGCGATCCAACCCACATGACGCCCCATGACTTCGAGAATCATCACACGGTTGTGGCTAGCGGCAGTCGTATGCAGGCGATCGAGGGCGTCGGTGGCGACCTGCAGGGCGGTATCGAAGCCGAAGGTGCGATCGGTGCCAGCCAAATCATTGTCGATTGTTTTCGGGACACCAATCACCGGTGCTCCGAGCTTGGAGAGTTCGAGGGCGATGGCTTGAGTGCCTTCGCCACCAATCGTAATCAGGCCGGCAAGACCCATTGCTTTGATGTTTTCGGTGGCTTCGAGATATGGATCTTGGGGTTGACCAACCACACGTGGGCCATTGAAATGCCCTCGATTGGTGGTGCGCAGAATCGTACCACCCAATGGTAATAAACCGCGAACATCATCCGAAGTCAATACTTTGTAGCGCGGTGTCGCCAACAGTCCTTCGAATCCATCCTCGATGCCAAGCATTTCATACCCCAAGGATTCGCCAGACTTCACAGCAGCCCGGATGACGGCATTGAGGCCGGGTGCGTCACCACCACTAGTCAACATGGCGATTCGCGGTTTGGGAGAGCCCATCGCTTTTCCTTTCTGTGCACGTGTCATACAGTTGCTTCTTTCACTAGGGAATGGCGACACTGCCATTGGGTCGAGCGCCTCGATTATACCGCACTACGCTGATTGTGCAAGCCACTGGGCCACGGCTGCTAAGTCGGGCATTTCGCGCCAGTTACGGTCAGAATCAGGCACATCAACATGCTCGTGTTGCCAGGTCAAGTGATAGGGGATGTGAATCGCCTGCCCACCGATTGCCAATACCGGCAATATCTGAGCGCAGAGAATTCCCAATCATGAGGAAATTCTGGGGGTTGATGTCATAGCGGCGCAGAATCTGGGCGTAGCTCGAAGGATGTTTTTCGCTGACGACTTCGACATGACGAAAGTAGTCGGCGAGCCCCGAGCGAGCAACTTTGCTCTCTTGGTCGAACAAATCACCTTTGGTGATAATCATCAGCTGATACTGCGTGCTCCACAGCGCTACCGTCTCGGCGACGGTGGGCAAAAGTGTAATTGGGGCATGCACCATTTCGCGAGCGATATCGAGGATCTGCCCAATTTCGTGACCTTTTACTGCACCATGAGTAATTTGGATGGCCGTTTCAATCATCGACAGGGTGAAGCCTTTGATGCCATACCCGAAATAGGCCAAATTCCGCTGCTCGGTGTCGTAGAGCTCTTGGGCATCCCAATCGGCACGATAGGGGGCAAGTAACTGCATGTAGCGCTGTTGCGCCGATACAAACACATCTTCGTTGGCCCACAGTGTATCGTCTGCATCAAGGGCAATAGTGGTAATTGTATTCATGCAGGCATCATACCACAGCTCAATTGTCTAGCAGTTACTCATAAATCTCCTTCACATGACCACATTTGTGAATAGGCACCATGTTATCGTAAAAATGATATATCAATTCGCTAGAGGCGGCCATGAATACAACAACGATGTTTCAGCGCATCTTCATGCTGATAATGGTAATTTCGCTCATCCCCCTATTTGACACCACGACCGTTTTTGCCGATGCTGGCACGGGGTCGACCACGTTCGACACGACCAGCGTCAACACACGGTTTCTGGATGTGGTGGTCGGTGACAGCCACACCTGTGGCTTGCGGGCCAACGGCACCGTGATGTGTTGGGGCTACAACGGTGATGGGCAGCTAGGGCTCAACAACAGCTCGATACGCTACAGCTTGTACCCCGTCGAAGTACCAGGGATCAATGATGCCGTCGCCATTAGTGCGGGTGGCAACATCACCTGTATCATCCGACGTGATTTGAGCATGGCCTGCTGGGGTCACGGCTACCATGGTGACAGTATCGATCCCTATGTGCGTTGGGGAGCGACCACTGTGACTGGGATGCGTGATATCGTACAGATTGCTGTGGCCAATGCTGGCACCTGTGCCAAAAATAAGTACGATTACTTGATGTGCTGGGGGTATAACGCAGAATCATACCGTTACGACTTCTGGTTACCAGGTGTCACAGAAATCTATGCACGGGCAAGCTGGGCACCTCGCACCATCATGACTACAAAAACTAAAAACTTTGCCATCCGCAATGCACGCGGTGGCTATCACAATCGGCGAATATGTTATATCAGAGAAAATAACAGCTTGAGTTGCATCGGTGCCAACTACGACGGATCACTTGGCATCGGATACAGCTCATATAGCGATCACAGTCACATGACGGTAATGAATCTGGGCAATTATGTGGAAAAATTCGCATTGGGGGCCAATGGTGGTTGTGCGATTCTGAGCGATCAGACCACCAACTGTTGGGGCTGGTACGGCCAAACCGCGGTACCGATTGACACACCCGAGCCTTTTGTGGATGTGTACGGCAGCAATGCGCAGCGCTACTACTTCAAGGGCCAATCCGGCAAGATTTATGCGATTGGTGATAACTCGAATGGAGTATTGGGCGTCAACAGCGTCATCAATCCGTGGAATATTCTGACAGAGATGCCCGAGATCAACGGCGCAACGCAAATTGCTGGCACTGATCATCAGCACGGCTGTGCGGTGCTCGCCAGTGGACGCATCCGCTGTTGGGGGCATAATCCGTGGGGGCAACTGGGCAATGGTACACAGAGCGGGTCATACGTACCCGTCAACATTGCCATGCCAGGTGAGCCTGTGGTGGAATCAACGACTGCCAACGAAGACGCATTGAGCAATGTGTTTTACATTCGCCGCCATCCAGATGATGGTGCCGAGACGACGCATATGCGCATCACCGACATCACGGGTGGCACGCTGTATCAGGCCGACGGCGCCACGGTCATCCCATCGGGGAGTTATGTACCGGTGGCCATCACCGAAGCCGGGTTACGCTTCAAGCCAGCCCCCAACCAGTACGGCACTGGGGTGGGGAGTTACACGGTACAGGCCTCGACACGAGCCAGTATCACGGGGGTGAGCCCCGTACGCATCACCGGCACAGTAGACGTGACACCAATAGCCGATGCACCGCTCATCAGCGATGCACTGACCCACGAAGACACGCAGTCGTATGATGGTTTGGTGATCCGTCGTAACCCGGTCGACGGCAACGAAGTCACGCATATCCGCATCGATGGCTACACTGGTGGGCAGCTGTATTTGCCAGATGGGGTGACCGCAGTTGCATTGGGCAGCATCATCGACATGACCACAGCGGGGCAAGGTCTGAGGTTTACTCCGACCGCCAATAGTGTGGCGACGGGGAGTGTGACTGTACAAGCGCTGACGAGTGCCACCGGAGCCGGGGCAAGCGACAAGAGCACGGCCCAGGTACAAATTAAAGCGGTCGTAGACGGTGCGCCGAGCATCAGTGGTGTGACTCTGCGCGAAGACGAAATGAGCCGTGCGGATATCGTTATTCGCCGCAATGTGCTCGACGGCGACGAAGTGGGCTACTTCCGCGTAGTGACCAACGCACCAGGCCGCATCTACCTCAACGACGGCACCACCATGGTGGTAAACGGGGGATTTGTATCGGCATCGGCAGCAGCAGCTGGGCTACGTTTTCGGCCGAACCCCAATGCTCACGGTAACTACAGCATCCAAACACAGGCAGCAATTACGCCGACAGCCGATGGCGTAGGCGGCGAATTTGCCAGTGCGGCCCTTGTCATCACGCCTGAGGCCGATGCGCCGCTGGTGAGTGATGCGAGTGCAGACGAAGGACAACAAAACAGCAGTGGACTGGTGATTTCGCCCAATAGTGCAGACGGCAGCGAGATTACCCACTTCCGAATTGCCAATATCGTAGGCGGGCGCTTGTTCCTCAATGACGGCATCACCGGGATACTGATTGGGCAGTACATCACGGCCGCCCAAGGGGCTGCCGGACTGCGCTTCAGCGCCCCTGCAACGTCATTGTCAGACGGATATATTGAGGTGCAAGCGGCCACTGGGGCATCGCCAGCACTCACGAGCATCAACAAAACTCGAGGGACAATCCGCATCCGTGACTTGACACCACCACAAATCACGATTCCATACGATACCATCCTCGAGTCGTACTACGACAGTGGCACGGTGCTCAATTACACAGTCAGTGCCGAAGATTTGCGGGATGGCATCGTGGCTGTGAATTGTGACAAGCCCACAGGCGTAGTGTTGCCGGTAGGTGAGCACACGATTACCTGTACAGCTCAAGATTCTAGTGGCAATGTGGCTCAGTCAAGTTTTGTGGCAATTGTACAAAAAATCGCACCAGCGGTACAGCTGGCCCCACTCAATGCGGTATCAGGGAATGATGTCACGCTGAGCTGGAGCCTGGCAGTAGCGGTGGCAGAACCATACCTGTACGAGGTACAGCGGCGAGCGATGCCAAATGGTGATTGGCTGACGGTACTGCGCGATGTCAGTGATCGTACGGCCAGTGTACGGAGCGTTGGAGAACTCAATTACGCATTCCGCGTGCGAGCATACTTGCGCGACGGCACTACTGGGGCATGGTCGAATGTGGCCACCACCAGCATCGATGAGACACCACCAACCATCAATGCCTGGATCAACCGTGGGCAGAGCAGTGGACGCAGCGCAGAGGCCACCAGCAATACGCGGGTACGCTTGACGCTCCAATCGGGCGGCAATGACCCAGCGGTCATGTGGCGTTGGAGTGAGGATGGTGTGAGCTTCAGCAGTTGGCAAAATTATCAGAGCCAACAAGACATCAACTTGACCGGCATTGATGGCTACAAAGAACTCCGCATTGAAGCCCGTGATCGAGTAGGCAATATCGGCGTAGCCTACACGGGAATTATCCTCAACCGTGACACTCACAATGGATATCGCGTACTTATCAACAACGATGATGCATTTACCTCGATTAACACGGTGAATGTGGCCATCAATATACCGCACACCATCTTCCCACCCATAGCAGAAATGCAGTTGGCAACCAATGGGGCGTTCAGCGGGGCCACTGCTTGGGAACCGTTCGCATTTGCGCGCAGCTGGACATTCAGCGACACGAGCAGCGACACATATCAGATTTATGTGCGATTCCGCACAGTGGATGGTGGTATCACCCAATACGTCTTTGATAGTATTGGGCTTGATCGGGCGCCACCTGCAGTCAACGTGCGCGTCAAGGCACTCAAGAACTCTGAAGTGATGGTGAACATGACCAACCGCGAGCGGGTGTCGGCGAATGCCCGACAGTCAACGGTGACAGAGATGCAGCTCGCCCCAGCCAATCAGTTCACAGATACGAGCTGGCAACCGTTTAGCACGCAAGCAGTCCTGAGGTATTCGCAGCGTTCGACGGATACACAACTCATCTATGCCCGCTTCCGCGATAATGCTGGCAACATGACGGGCATTCAGTGTTTTACCATCAAGGGCAAGACTTGTGCGGCAGATGACAGTGTGATTGCCAACAGCGCGCCAAGCCTATACATCAGCGAGCCATACCGTATCAACCCCGATGCAGTGGTGAGCATCGATGCAGACCGCGTTGTCGTCAACGACAACGAAACGCCACGGCAACACCTCGTCTTCACATTGCTAGTCGAGCCCACCAACGGTTGGCTGGTGTTTGGCGGCACACGCATGACAGTTGGCACGCGTTTCAACTATACCGACATCGAACGCAAACGCATTGTCTACCGTCAAAATGGTATCCCCAGCGAGCATGATCGCATCGTATTTGGAGTCGACGACGGTGAGCTGAGTTCAACAGCGGCAACCATGTGGTTTTTGATGAACGGTGTCACAGATCCAGAGCCCACAGCCACGGCAACAGCATCGGCTACGGCAACGCCTGAGCCAAGCACGACCATGACACCAAGTCGCACCGCTACAGCCACAGCTACAGCAAGTCGCACGGCTACGGCATCGGCTACCAAGCCGCCGACGCGCACCAAGCCACCGACGCGCACCAAGCCACCGACGCGCACCCTGTTGCCCACACGCACTATGACCCCGTCGAAGACCATACAACCGACGCAAACCGCACAACCGTAGTCGTATGTCGTAATTCACATGTGCAACCCCTCTCAGATTGATTCTGAGAGGGGTTCTGGTATTTATTACATCGTGTAGTAATATTTACAATAATAGCAACGTATTTCGTGTGTCAGTCAAGGATATTGTCATGAGTTTTGTCATCGTACAAATATTCATTCTGGCGCTGCTCTTGTTGAGTGTACGCAACATCCGGCAATTTGCCTGTCGTCGCAGTCCACGACGCGAACACATGCTGACCATTGCTGGCGGGTTTTGGGGAATCGGTGTGATGCTACGGAGCGGTGCCTATTTGGCAGCAGGGTCACCCAGCAACGGCATACTCGGACTACTCGGGCAATTCGTGATGTGTGGTGGCTATATCTGGATGATGGCAGCCGTGATTGGCTGGGATCGAATGGCAATATCAGTACCTGGGTGGGGGCGAGCACTACAGTCTCAACTGTTGGTCATAGTAGTCATGGGGGTGTGTTGGTATACCAGCTGGACGCCCTGGGCAGACGTACCGGTATGGGCAGGATACATCAGCATGATGTTGATCGACATCGTGTTCTTGGGGCATATTGTGGCGTATCGACGCTGGATTATTTTCCCCTTTTTGAGCCTACACCTCATCGCTGCCAGCATCAGCATGCTTGCAACAGTGAATGGTGCGTTGGATTCTGGCAATGTTGCCGCTTGGATGTACACGGTAGGTACGACGACCGGGATATTCTGGATTGTGAGTATGTTGCTCCAGCGTGGCGAATATCAGCGACGCATGATGATTGTGTGAAATCATGCGAAATTCGATTTGACATTCAGTCAGTGACCGGCTATACTTCAATTCGTCAAACAACATATATCCTCTTGATTGACAAGAGAAATGCCGGAGTGGCGGAATGGCAGACGCGACGGTCTCAAAAACCGTTGAGGGCAACCTCATGTGGGTTCGACTCCCACCTCCGGCACCATTTTTTTATCCAATATCGGGGCGTGGCTCAGCCTGGTAGAGCGCAGCGTTCGGGACGCTGAGGTCGGAGGTTCGAATCCTCTCGCCCCGACCAACCGGCGAAAGCCGGGCTTTTTTTTGGACAAATTCACATGAAGCACGATATTTCCATCAAATGGTTCGTGGCTGCGTTGTTGGGGCACACAGCTTGGGGCCTGTACCCAGTGCTGGCACGCTACCTGCAAATCGAAGCGCAGTTGCCAGGGCTAACCCTGTTGACTGTGGCCAACGGCTTCGCCATGATTGTGATGATTATCGTGGTGGGCATTCGGCGTGAATACAAGCAATTGCTGATTAGGGCCGGATGGGTGGTCGCCGTGTTTGCCGCACTGCGAGCCATCACCAATGTGCTAGCTGCGCGCTATGCGCCTGCGGCACAGGTCACACTCATCGGATTGTTGACACCACCACTTGTTGCGGTAATGGGGCGATTGTGGTTTGACGATCCGCCACCACCCAAAACTGGCCTCGTATTAGCATTGTCGATGCTGGGTGCGATCGTGATGTTGAGTGGTGATTTACAGCAACCCGAGTTTTGGCAAGTGGGGGGTACAAGTAGCTGGGTGGGCATTGCGCTCGCTGTCACGAGTAGCGTGATGTTGGCGTTGTACATGTTGTCAGTACGGCGCACCAGCAAGTTTGGCTTGTCGAGTGAAGCAACGTTTCTGCTACAACTCATTGCTGTGGTAGGCACATCAACGCCATTAGCATTTGCGAGTGGAGCCGATTGGAGCGGTTGGACGCGAATGACTGGCGGACAATGGGGTATTTTGTTGGTGTTTGCCCTGGGGATTGTGATCGGGGCGAATCTACTGCAGGTATACACATTGCGCAAACTGGGGGCACCACTGGTCACCACAATTCAGGCATGGCGCTTGCCGATGACGGCGATTGCTGCTGGGTTGATTATGAGTGAGTGGTTGCAGACGCCCACTGAGATTATCGGGGCCTTGTTGACAGCAGCAAGTGTGACCTGGTACTTGATTGCCCAGCGCAAACCGGCTTGACCAATGTAGGTGAGAGTGCTATTATTTTTGCGATGACTCTGTAGCTCAATTGGATAGAGCGCAACCCTCCGGAGGTTGAGGTTGC
>VFQS010004180.1_pt1 | contig 10598 bp, 10 predicted proteins | sample 3512361 | NCBI WGS metagenome assembly VFQS01 (sample SAMN10412375, study PRJNA504923) | tailings metagenome | isolation source: Relicate 1 Philex TSF3 active mining | place: Philippines | reverse complement strand
AATCTTTCTTCAGACGCACTTGTATGGTACCGAGCCGATATTATTCTCCCACCCATGTTGTTTTAAGTTCATGTTAACGTTTCGTAGTGTTTCTACGACACAAAAAAACCGGTTCGGCTCAGATGAGCCAAACCGGTCACGATCCATATTTACGGTTGCTTAACCAAAGCGACCGCTGATGTACTGTTCGGTGCGTTTGTCTTTGGGGTTGCGGAAGATGTCACTGGTCGCACCGTACTCAATGAGTTGGCCGGCGCGATCTTCGTCCATCAAAAAGAAGGCCGTGTTGTCCGAAGCGCGTGAGGCCTGTTGCATGTTATGTGTCACGATAATAATCGTGTAGTCTTCACGCAGTTCAAACATCAGCTCTTCGATTTTGAGTGTCGAAATTGGATCAAGGGCTGAGCAGGGTTCGTCCATCAAGATGACTTCCGGCTCAACGGCAATCGCCCGTGCAATGCACAGCCGTTGCTGTTGCCCACCCGACAATGACAATCCGCTCTGCTTGAGTTTGTCTTTGACATCATCCCACAAGGCGGCTCGGCGCAACGAACGCTCGACCAAATCATCGGTCTGCGACTTGCTCAGCTTCCAACCGTTGACCTGTGGCCCATAGGCAATGTTTTCGTAGATGCTCTTGGGGAAGGGGTTGGGCTTCTGGAACACCATACCAATTCGGCGGCGTACATTGACCGGGTCAATCCCTTTGGCGTATAAATTCTGACCGTGGAAGATGATTTCACCATCGACACGTGCACTGCCGATGAGATCGTTCATGCGATTAAATGACCGTAGCACGGTCGACTTACCGCATCCCGATGGCCCAATCAAAGCCGTGATTTTGTGCTTTTCGATGTTGAGATTGACATCCTTGACCGCCAGGAAGTCACCGTAGTACACATTCAAATTCCGTGCCTCGATGGCGTATTCGAGCCCTGACTGTGTTGTATTGCTCATACAATCCTCACCCCTAATACCGCTTCTGGAAGCGATTGCGCAGATAAATGGCGATCGCATTAATCGAAATCAAGATGACCAACAACACCAAAATACCAGCGGCTGCCAGCGAGCGGAACTCCTCTTGGGGACGCGATACCCAATTGAAGATCTGAATCGGCAACACCGTAAAGACGTCGAACGCATTGCGTGGCAAAAAGGGCACAAACGTCAAGGCCCCAATCGTAATCAATGGTGCGGTCTCGCCGATGGCACGTGACACTGCCAAGATGCTGCCCGTCAAAATACCACCTACGGCTTGAGGCAATACCACGTACCACACGGTCTGCCAACGTGTCGCACCCAGACCATAGCTGGCTTGGCGCATACTCGGCGGCACGGCCCGGATAGCTTCACGACTGGCCACAATGATGATGGGCACCACCAGCAAGGCCAACGTGAGTGCCCCAGTTACGATGCTCCGCCCCAAAAACAGCCAGCGCGCAAAAACCTGCAACCCGAGCAAGCCGTAGATGACCGAGGGCACGGCAGCCAAATTGCTGGTGTTGATTTCGATGAGGCGTGTCAACCAATTGTCACGGGCATATTCTTCGAGATAAATCGCCGACGCCACACCGAGTGGCAGGGCAATCACCACTGTCAAGATGATGGTGTACATGGTACCGATAATGGCAGCTTTGGCACCAGCACGCTCAGCAAAGCGCGAGTCAAAATTAGTAAAGAACTCTGGACGGAGCCACATGAACGGCTCAGACATGTTCAAGCCAAAGGCCTTGATGACGATATCCGCAATAAGTGCGAGCAACACCAAGAGTGCCACGCCAATGCTGGCAATCCCAGCCACCATCAGCACATTGCCCAGGCGATGGCGATTGACAAGGTTGCCGCTGCCGTACTGCTCGCTATAACGCGGTATCGGCGTCGTTGTAGTTGGTTTTTCCATTATTCGTATACCTCACGAAAGCGCCGCACAATCCAATAGCTCACCATGTTGAGCACAAAGGTAAACACAAACAAGGTCATACCGACAGCAAACAACGTGTAATAGCTGAGTGATCCATATGGCACATCACCCAGACTGACCTGCACAATGTACGAGGTCATCGTCATCACCGGCACCGTCGGGTCAAACGTAAATCGAGGCGTCTGACCAGCGGCAATAGCCACAATCATGGTCTCACCGACTACTCGCGACATGGCCAAGATGAACGACGCCACAATCCCCGAAAAAGCGGCCGGCACCACCACACGGGTTGCGACTTCGAACTTGGTCGACCCCAGCCCGTAGGCAGCCTCGCGCAGAGATTGTGGCACCGATGACAGGGCATCTTCGCTCAATGAGGTAATCAGTGGCACAATCATGATGCCCATCACCAAACCGGCACTCAACGAATTAAAAATACTGATATCGGCATACACGCTCTTGAGGAACGGAGTCACTACCGTCAACGCAAAAAAACCATAGACCACGGTGGGGACACCGGCGAGAATCTCGAGCACAGATTTGAGTGGACTGCGCACGGCTGGCGTCGCAAATTCGCTCAAATAAATGGCCGCCGTCAGACCGAGTGGTACTGCCACTGCCAAAGCAATCACCGACGTCAACACCGTAGCACTCACCAATGTGAAAATGCCGTAATTCTTGATGGCAAACAATGGCGTCCATTCAGTGGCAGTGAAAAATTCTATGATAGATACTTCACGGAAAAAAGCGATGGTTTCGGTAATCAACGACACGATGATTCCCACTGTCGTCAATACCGAAACCACTGCAGCCAACAGGAGTACAACGTGGATACTCCGTTCACCGATGATTTTGCCAATATGCTGGCGTTTTTGTAAATCTGCTGCCACGCATCACTCCTCTGCCTAGATGCCACCATGCACCCAAAATACGGTGCATGGTGGCAGACATCCCCAATGAGATTGGCTTACTCCTTACTGGAGGTACTGATCCAGCGTGAGTTTTTGACCCTCTACGTGCAATGTGCCCGTCACTCCAGCGTCAAATCGCTGCTTCATGGCACCATACAACTCATCACTCAATGACACATACCCGACTTCTGGAGTTTGAATCAATGGCGTGAATTCTGGGCTCAAGTAGAAGTGCACAAACTCACGCACTTCGGCGCGCTTGGCAGCTTCCGCATTGACATAGACAAACAATGGCCGTGAGAACGGTGCATAAGAACCATCCGCAATCGTCTCGAAGCTGGGCTCCACACACCCATTGCCGCCGTCGATGGCCAATGGCACGATTTTGTCCTGGTTTTCGATGACGTAGGCATACCCCAAGTAGCCCAACGCGTACTTGTCGCCACCCACACCAGTAATTGTGACGTTGTCGTCTTCGGTGGCCAAGTAGTCACCACGGCTCAGACCAGCCTCGCCCATTACCGTCTCGGTGAAGTATTCAAATGTGCCCGAATCAGTGCCAGCCCCCAACAACACCAGATCATTGGCGGGGAAGTCAGGGCGCACCTGTTGCCACGACGTGACAGTGCCCTGAGCCTCAGGCGACCAAATGGTCTTGAGTTCGTCAATGGTCATACACTGCACAAAGTCGTTTTCGGGGCTGACAATCACCGACAAACCGTCGTATGCAATTGCCAATTCGATGAATTCCACACCGCTAGCAGCACACTTTTCGATTTCTGAAGCCTTGATGGGGCGTGATGCATTAGAAATATCCGTCTCACCAGCACAGAACTTCTTGAAACCGCCACCAGTCCCCGACACGCCCACGCTGACGCGGACACCAGGATTCATCAGAGAGAACTCTTCGGCGGCCGCCGCAGAAATGGGGAATACGGTCGATGAGCCATCCACCAGCACATCACCAGCAAGTTGTGATGTCGAGGCCGGTGCACTCGTTGAGCCACAGGCAGCCAACACCAATACCGCACTCAACACCCCAACCCACCATTTCATCAATTGAATTGGATGACGTCGCATTTGTTGCTCCTTGATCCTGCATCCAGCGCAGATACACTACATTGTTATCAATCGATGCAGATTGTATCAAGTGATTATTATCTATCATACCCTTTTTTGTTAAATCCATGTTAAGTTTCATTTTCAATTTTAAAACTCATATTCCCATGTGCAAGCTGGTATACTGAAGTGCGAAAGGAACCATCACATGATGCCAACAGCACTGCAAACGCTGATTCAACACATACACGACGCACGCATCCCTGTCGTCATCGAATATGCCGGTGCTGGTAGCCAAGCTCTATGGTGGTTACACAGCGTGGCCGGGTCGTCGCGCACCATCCTTGAGGCCACCGATCGTTACTCACAGCGGTCAATGACCAGTCTCCTTGGCACACGCCCAGCTCAATTCGTCGGTCAGGCGACTGCTGTGGCCATGGCCCGCATGGCCTACCAACGCGCCATGGACCTCTACGACAACCACCCTGTGATTGGGTTGTCGTGCACGGCCACCATTGCCACTGATTACACCAAAAAAGGCGATCATGGGTGTTGGGTGGCGGTATGGGATCAGACCGGCTGTACCAGCTACGGCCTCGTGCTACACAAAGGGGCACGTGATCGTGCCGGCGAAGAAGCCGTCATCAGCCAACTGATGATCGAAGCCCTAGCAATCGCTCAAACCACCATCAGTACATTCACGCTCGACTTACAACCAGACGAGCGCATTGATACGCACTATACGGCTCACCACGATGCACTCGGCGAGCTTCTCAACGACAAACAAACGTTGTTGCAGTATCAACCACCGCACAGCTTCGTCCCCGCCAATATCCGCAATGCCACAATTTTGTCAGGATCGTTCAATCCGGTACATGATGGACATCGCGACTTGCTAGCAGTTGCCACAGCCTATACGGGGCAAGCAGGATATTTTGAGCTCAGCGTGGTAAACGCCGACAAACCGGTATTGCCGTACAGTGTGGTACAACGCCGAGCCGAGCAATTTAGCACGCAGGGGTCACTCATCATCAGTCGTGCGCCACGCTTTGTCGACAAAGCGCAGTTGATGCCCGGTTCGACGTTTGTACTGGGCTACGACACGGTAGTGCGCCTGCTCGACAGCAAATATTATGTCGATGGGGACATCGAAGCCACCTTCCGCCAATATGAACAGCATGGATGTCGCTTTGTAGTAGCCGGGCGTGTCGACAAATTGGGGCACTTCCGCTTGTTTGATGTACAAACGGTACCCATACAATGGCGACATCTGTTTACCGCACTCGACGAAGCCACCTTCCGCCGCGATGTATCGTCGACGAGTATTCGGGCCCAGATGCACATCTAAGTGAAATTGTGTCAGCAATTCAGTGCAAATGTGAGTATACTGATTGGCAGAACAAGCAGACAATCAACATCCATGACAGAATCATACTCGTCCGAACTCGAACGGCTCGCCGATGAACAACTGCATGACGATAACCTTCAACGCCGCCGTCAGCGGTGTAATCGAGTCACCGATATCGCCGCCGAAGCCGGTCTATCGACGCCGTACGACTACTACCATGCTGCCCTGGTCTTGATGCATGGTGAGCGAGCCGATGAATTCGCCACGGGGATTGCCTACGCACGTACCGCCGCACATGGGGCAGACCAGCGGGCGTGGTGTGTATTAGCTGCCTGTTGGGATCGCCTTCTTTTGGCCAAACACAAACCCCAACGCTACGGTACTCAATTTGTGCACATCAACGGAGTCTGGGGACTCGGCGCCATTGACCCCAGCATTAGTGACGCAGAGCGGGCATTTTATGGGGTACCACCACTCTGGGTCCAAATCAAAAGCGCCGCTGCAATGCAGCGGCGCGAATCAGGCAATCGAGACCGCGATCGCTAGGAGTTGGCGTCAGCGTCCCCGTGGTCTTCACGCAAAATATACCCAACTCCACGCACCGTATGAATCAAGCGCGATTCACCGTGATGCTCGAGCTTTTGACGCAAATAGCGCACATAGACTTCAATGATGTTGCTTTCGCCACCGAAGTCATACCCCCACACCCGATCATAGATGATGTCGCGTGTCAGCACTTGCTGCGTATGCCGCATGAACAATTCCAGGAGTTCGTATTCTTTGGCGGTCAGTTCAATGCGACGCCCGTTCACGGTCGTTTCGTGGGCTGCTACATCCATCTGCAAAAAGGCATAACGAAGTACATTGCCCGTATTGCGCCCTTGTACTCGCCGCAGTTGAGCCTTGATGCGTGCCAGCAACTCTTCGAAGGCGAACGGTTTGACCAGGTAATCGTCAGCACCAGCCTCGAGGCCTTGCACGCGATCGGGCACTGCATCACGTGCAGTCAGCATGATAATCGGCACATCAGATGCAGTGCGAATACGCCGTGCCACTTCAAATCCGTCGATTTTGGGAAGCATGATATCGAGCACAATCACGTCGGGTGGACGCTCGCGCACAGCCACGAGGGCGGCTTGGCCATCAGCGGCGGTTTCGACCACAAATCCCTCGAAACTCAGGCCACGCCGCAGATACCCAGCAATTTCGGCTTCGTCTTCGACTACCAAGATCCGCTGTTGGGACATAGTTCCTACTCCTCACACTCACACGTGTCATCACACCAGTATGATGAACACCGGCGACACCATGTGGTTCGGTTGTTCTGTATGGTACAACACCACGGCCTGTATGTGCGGGCATCAATCAGCACAGCATCACACGAGTGCACCATGGTAGACTACAAGTACTATACTGTGTTTGCATGGGAATTTGGTGAAAATCACGCTGTGAAAGGACGATTGACATGAGTGCTTCGTATCAATGCTATGGCGCAGGCGCCCCACTCGTGCTCTTGCACGCCTTCCCCCTCAATCACCAAATGTGGCAACCACAGATTGCCCAACTGGGCCATCGCTACACGGTCATCGCTGTCGATTATGCCGGATTCGGCATGTCGACATGGAACCCACATACGCCACCTAGTCCCCAGCACATCGACGAAGTCGCCCAGAGCATTGTCACAGTGATTGATGCGCTCGGATACGAACGTGTTGCCGTGGCCGGACTTTCGATGGGCGGCTATGTCGCCCTTGCACTATGGCGGATTGCGGCTGAGCGCATTGAACGTCTCGCCATCTGCAACAGCCGCGCAAATGCCGACGACGATGCCACCAAACAGGCCCGCAGTCGCAATGCGGCCATGGTCCTCGAACAAGGGGCTGAAGCCCTCGCCGACGCCATGATGCCCCGTTTGCTCTCGGAACACTGTGGTAGCGGTATTCGCCGTCACATCCATGGTCTTGCGGCGAGTGCGCACCCCACCGTCAGCGCCAATGCCCTCTTGATGATGCGTGAACGTCCCAATGCCGAAGCCCTGTTGCCCCACATTCATGTGCCCACGTTGGTCATTGGTGCCACACACGACCCCATCATCCCGGCCAGCGAAAGTGCGCAAATCGCAACTGCCCTGCCACATGGCAGAGCAGTCATCATTGCAGATGCCGGGCACCTCAGCAATCTTGAACAACCACAACACTTCAATCAAGCGCTCATGGAGTGGATGCAAATGCCCCCAGCCTAAACAATTGCCTCGATTTGTGCCACGCTGCGACGCCACATCACATACAACACGATTGACTCAATCGGAAAAAAGAGCAAGTGTGCCACCCAAATCCCAGCCGGATATGGGTACCACTGATTCACAACCAACCATGCTAATCCCAACGTCAACCACACTGATGTGGCACTGACCACCAATGGAATGGTAGTGCGCCCAAGTCCACGGATGCCAGCTGCCAATACCAGACAGGTTGCCCAAAAAGGCAACGTGGCCGCAGCCCACATCAGTGCTGAGCGCCCGTTCACCAAGAGCATCTCCGCATCCGTAGCCTCGGCTGATACAAACCGCCAGATGATGGCATCAGCGAATACTGCGATAGCAATCCCGATCAATGTCATCCAGACAATGGCCCAGCGCCACGCAATCCCCATCACGAGGCGGGCTTCGAAGCCATCACGAGATCCAAGAGCCTGACCAACTAATGCCGTGGTGGCGAGTGCCATCCCGATGGCGGGCAGATATGCGAGTGGCAATACCCCCATCACGATACGGTGCACGCCGAGTGCCGATATCCCCAACGTGGCAACAATCGGCGTCAGTAGAGTCATGGCAAGCAAAATCAGCACTTCTTCAAGTGCAGCCGGCATGCCAATGCGCACCAATATCCGCGCAATCTCTGTGTCGAAATCCCATGCCCACGCATACCGACGTAAGAGGCCGACCCACAACCATACACTGCCGATGACGCGCGCAATGACTGTGGCATAGGCACTTCCAATGGCACCCATACCGGCCCAGTTCCCCACCCCAAAGATGAGCACGTATCCGGCAATGATATTGACCACATTCGTCGCAATGCCGATTTTGAGGGGTGTTGTGCCATCACCGAGCCCGCGATACACCGCACCGCCCACCAACTGCGCCATCAAAAAAACCATGCCCAACGAAGTAATTTCGAGTGTGCGTGTCGCTAAATACCCTGCATCGACACTCAACCCAAGCCCATACGAGATGGGCTCTGCCAGTAACCAGCCAGCAATGGTGACCACCACTGCCAACACACTCCCCCACAACAGGGACTGACGAATCAACAGTGACACACGAAATGTATCGAGCGCGCCTTTAGCCTGAGCAATGCTCACCGTGGCACCTACCGACACCGCAAAAAACACCGCGATAATCACCCCAATGACCTGTTGCGCAGTACCCACACCGGCCAGAGCAGCTACGCCAATCCACGAGACAAACAGCGTATCAACGACACCGACTGCCGTCTGCAAAAACATTTCACCGATAATCGGCAAGGCTAGACCAAGCACGGTCCGCCGTTGCATGATTGTGCCATCTTTCCCTGAATTCATCGTTCTGTATTCTGTCATTCATCAAACATGAGAGTTGCGAAATAATCATCGTACGTTTCGGCACGCCGTATCAATTGGAATTCACCGGTCTGGGTATACAACACCTCACCACAGCGCAATTTGCCGTTGTAGTTGAAACCCATTGCTCTACCGTGCGCGCCCGTATCATGAATCACCACGATATCGCCTTCATGCACTACTGGTAACTGACGTTGCATGGCAAATTTGTCGTTGTTTTCGCACAGCGACCCGACTACATCGTAGTAATCATCGTCAGCGGCAGTGGGCTTGTCGAGAACCGTGATGTGATGATACGCACCGTACATACCAGGCCGCATCAAATCAGCCATCGACGCATCAACACCCACATAATTGCGATAGGTAGTCTTGGCGTGTCTGACTCGAGTCACAAGCATGCCTGCCGGCCCTGTGATGACACGCCCGCATTCCAGCATCACCTGTGGCGGCCGCATCCCCGCTGCCACGATATGGCGTTCGTAGGCCGCCTGCACGCCAGCTCCGATGCGTTCGATGTCGACCGTATCATCATCGGGATGATAGGGGATGCCGATCCCGCCACCCAAGTTGATAAACGCAAATTCGATGCCCAGTGCACGGTGTAATTCGGCGGCCAGTCCAAACAGCATATCGGCAGTAGTCACGAAATAATCAGCATTGCGTTCGTTGGAGGCAATCATGGTATGTAGACCAAACTGCGTCCAACCCTGGGACAGTGCTTGGGCGTAGCCGGCATGCAACTGGGCCCGTGTGGCACCGAATTTAGCTTCAGCCGGACGTCCGATAATCGTATTGCCCTCACGGTCAGCACCCGGGTTGTAGCGAAACGAAATGGTCTCGGGCCATGCGACGTCGTGGGCATGCAAATAATCGAGATGTCCCACATCATCAAAGTTAATCATGGCACCGAGTTTGAGCGCAAATTGGTACTCTTGGAGCGGCGTATTATTGGATGTAAACATGATGGCATCACCTTGGATGCCCAAACGCCCTGCCAATAATAATTCGGCAAACGAGCTACAATCGAGTCCACACCCTTCTTCGTGCACAATCCGTAAAATGGCAGGATTGGGCGTGGCTTTCACCGCAAAGTAATTGCGGAAGTTGGGGGCCCAGGCAAACGCTGCTGTCAAGCGGCGCACCGCCTGACGAATGGTTGTTTCATCGTACAAATGAAACGGCGTCGCAAATTGATCTGCTGCACGGGCAATCACCGATGCAGCAATCGGCAGCTCTTTCATCAGAATTATCCTCTCGATATTGCTAACCAGCTGGGGGCCAGTCTTCTTCGGCAAGTGGCAACGTTTCAGAGGCACTCGCCAGTGGCACCGGTGAATTGGGCAACACTGACGGGTGTGTGAACCCCTCACCGAGGATTTCGAGGGCCTCACCCACAATCACGAACGCCTGTGGATCACTATCGGTCACCAGTGCCTTGATAATACCGAGCTCGTTGCGGGCCACGGCCACCACCAAAATCGTGCGTGGTCGACGCGTATAACCACCCTTGCCATCAATCACGGTCACACCGCGTCCGAGTCGGCTAAACACCTCACGAATGATGACCTCGGCCTGGCTGGTAATGATAAACAGCTGCCGAGACCCTTTGCCAGCAGCCAGTGTTGCATCGATGGTACGGGTGACGACAAATGCGACGAGCAAGGCATACAATGTTTTGTCCGGGCCATACAACACGAATGCCCCTACCAACACTGCCACATCCATGAACAAAATCGAACGCCCCGGTGCAACACCGATG
>VFQS010004178.1_pt1 | contig 10601 bp, 9 predicted proteins | sample 3512361 | NCBI WGS metagenome assembly VFQS01 (sample SAMN10412375, study PRJNA504923) | tailings metagenome | isolation source: Relicate 1 Philex TSF3 active mining | place: Philippines | reverse complement strand
TTGATGACCAAATGCGTCCGGTCAAGCGGTTGCACTCAGAGGGTGTGAGATCAGGCGAGGCCGAGCGCTGCCTTATAGGTATCGAGGATCGCTTCCATTTCCTGACGGTCATGGCTTTCCATTTTCCGCAGACGCACGATTTGGCGCATGATCTTGGCATCATATCCGCGCGCTTTGGCTTCGGAATAGACGTCGCGAATATCGTCGGCGATGCCCTTTTTCTCTTCTTCCAAACGCTCAATGCGCTCGATCAGCAGGCGAAGCTCGTCTGCTGCGACAATATCACTCATATCATGCTCCAATTCGCCTTGGCTCCGCCTTCCCTCTTGGGAAGACGGAGAGTCGGGCGCTGTTAGTCGCTCAGGCCTTTGCCTTCAAGCTGTCCGCAACCTTGACGCCATGCTTTTCAAGGGCTGCTACAATCTTGCCTGCCCCTTCTAGGTCACCCCAGAACATGGGGCCGCCGCGATAGATGGGCCAGCCATAGCCATAGATCCAGACAACATCGATATCCGATGCGCGCTGGGCCTTGCCTTCTTCTAGGATTTTATAGCCTTCATTGACCATGGGGTAGAGCGTGCGCTCAATGATTTCCTGATCGCTGATTTCGCGCTTGGCGAGGTTTGATTTGGACCGGAAATCTTCGATAATGGCCAGCGCCTCAGCACTAGGTGTGCCATTGCGCTTTTCATCATAATCGTAAAAGCCCTTGCCGTTTTTCTGGCCAAAGCGGCCAGCGGCGCACAGCGCATCGCGGATGGTCTCGATCCGGGAAGGGTCCCGGTGCCAACCAATGTCGAGACCCGCCAGATCGGCCATTTGGAATGGCCCCATGGGCATCCCGAAATCGGTATGCACCTTGTCAATCTGCGCCGGTGTTGCCCCTTCGAGAAGGAGCTGGTTGGCGGGGTTTTGCCGTTCGGACAGCATCCGATTGCCGATAAAGCCGTGGCAGACGCCCGCGACAACGGCGACCTTTTTGATCTTCTTGGACAGCGCCATGACCGTTGCCAGCGCATCCAGCGCGGTCTTGTCTCCCCGCACCACTTCCAACAGCTTCATGACATTGGCGGGCGAGAAGAAATGCATACCCAGCACATCCGCTGGGCGGCTGGTGGAAGCCGCAATTTCATTCACATCGAGATAGGAGGTGTTGCTGGCGAGGATGGCGCCCTGCTTCACAATCTTATCGAGCTTGCCGAACACATCCTTCTTCACGTCCATGCTTTCATAGACAGCTTCGATCACGAGATCGCAGTCTGCCAAGTCCTCCATGCTCAGGCTTGGCGTCAGCAGGCCCATCATCTTTTCGACCTTATCGGTTGAGAAGCGGCCCTTGGCGGCGGATGCTTCGTAATTCTTGCGAATAACACCAACGCCCCGATCCAGCGCATCCTTTGCCATTTCAACAATGGTCACCGGGATGCCCGCCTGCAGGAAGTTCATGGAAATGCCGCCGCCCATGGTGCCGGCGCCGATGACGCCGACTTTTTTAATGTCCCGCAGCTGAACATCTTTTGGGAGGCCATCAATTTTGGCGGCCTGTCGTTCGGCAAAGAACATGTGGCGCTGGGCCGCAGATTGGCTACCCGTCAGAAGCTTTACGAATTCTGTGCGTTCAAAGGCCATCCCCTCTTCAAAAGGCAGGCGGGCTGCGGCCTCAACGCAGGCCAGATTCGCGTAGGGCGCCTCAAATCCTCTCCATTTTCGAGCATTTGTGGCCTTGATCTGCTCAATGACTGCGACATCACCCGTGACTGGGCGGTCGCGCGTCGGACGCGGGCCTTGGGCAATCATATTGCGGGCAAAGGCAATGGCATCTTCGGCCAGTGTTGATTCTCCTGCCATTGCATCGACAAGACCAAGTTCCATTGCCTTTGCAGCGGGCAGGGGATCGCCAGATGAAACCATGTGTGCGGCCACATCGACACCTACAATGCGCGGTAGTCGCTGTGTGCCGCCGCCGCCTGGCAAAAGGCCAAGTTTGACTTCAGGCACGCCGAGCATCGCAGAGGGAACGGCTATGCGATAATGGCATACAAGCGCCGTTTCTAGGCCGCCGCCCAACGCCGTCCCGTGGATTGCTGCGACCACAGGCTTTCCGGCGAGTTCCATGCTGTTCAGAACTTCATGAAAATCAGGTCCCTGAGACGGCTTACCAAACTCCGTAATGTCAGCGCCTGCGATAAAAGTCTGACCCGCACAGCGCAGCACAACTGCCTTTACCGCGGAATCCGCAAGAGCTTCATCTATGCCATCCTTCAAGCCCTGACGGACATGCCAGCTGAGCGCGTTGACCGGCGGATTGTTGACGAGAATGACGAGGACATCGCCATGACGTTCGGTGGTTACGGATTGCATGTTGTGCTCCAGTTTAGGCGGCAAAGGCCGCATACATCATTGATCGGATTTCCCGGCGCAGCGGGTAGGTAGTGGACGGCATTAATTGGGTCATGAACACCATCGTCATATGCTCGACAGGATCGACGAGGAATGCCGTTGAGAACATGCCACCCCAGAAAAACTCACCCTTTGATCCCGCCAAAGCGGTCGCGGCAGGATCGATATTGCAGGCAAAGCCAAGGCCAAAGCCAATCCCGCCATTTTCCGCCTCGCTGAACAGCGCGCGGCTATGTTGGGTCAAGTCACCACCGCCCGGCAAATGGTTGGCCGTCATCAGGTCCAGCGTCTTCGGGCTGATGATCTGCACGCCATCCAGCGCGCCACCATTTAAGAGCATCCGGCAAAAACGATGATAATCGGACAAGGTGGAGGCAAGCCCGCCGCCGCCTGAATGGAATTTACGCGGACGTGCCCAGCCGCTTTCAGCCCCCGCCTTGTCAAACAGCTTCATCTTTTCGGTCGGGTGGAAGGCATAGGCAGGGGGCAGGCGGTGCGCCTGATCGGCGGGAACCTGAAAGCCCGTATCCATCATGCCAAGCGGACCAAAAATATGCTGCTGGAAATAGTCACCCAATGGCTGGCCAGAGACGCGCGCGACGATCACGCCGATAATGTCGGTCGCGACGGAATAATTCCATTCCGTGCCGGGATCGAATTCGATGGGGAGCTGGGCCAGAATATCAATGAACTCCTGATCATTGACCTTCGACCAATTCTCAACTTCGGTGCGGCGATAGGCCGCATCGACATAGCCCATTTCCTGAAAGCTATAGGTGAAGCCTGCGGTGTGCCGCAGAAGATCAACCACGCGCATCACAGTTTTGGCCGGGCGCGTGATGAAGGGAGTTGCCCCGCCGCCGCCCTCATAAACCCCGATTTTCGCAAATTCGGGCAGATAATCGGTGACTGGGTTTAACAGGCCAACAAGCCATTGTTCCACCAATTGCATCAGTGCAATTGAGGTGACGGGTTTCGTCATGGAGGCGATGCGGAAGATCGCATCCTGTTCCACGCCTGATGTCCAGACATGGGCGATTTCATCGCCCCGACCAATGAGCAAGGCGCCATGCGGCAACAGGCCTGTATCGATATATTTGCGCTGAAGAAACGCGCCGATCTGGTCGAGCCTATCGGGCAGAAGGCCAAGATCTGTGGGGCTAGAAACTTGAAGCATATTATACCGCCGTTTGGCCGGTCAGCTGACGCGTGACTGGGTGGGAGGAGGAGAGGCCGCCATCAACGGCAATGGCCTGTCCATTAACATAGCTGGCCTGATCAGAGGCAAGGAACAGCGCAACATTGGCAAGCTCATTTGGCTGGGCCGCACGGCGCAGCGGGTTCAAACGGCCGACCTTGTGCATCACCTCTTTTTCACGCGCATAATCAAAGGTTGGCTTGGTCATGCCCGTTTCCGTGAGGCCGGGGCAAATGGCGTTTACGCGCACACCCGTTTCCGACATTTGCTGGGCAGAGACTTGCGCCAAATTGATGACGCCCGCCTTGGAGGCTGAATAAGCCGGGCCGCCTGCGCCAGAGCGAATGCCCGCGACGCTGGCGGTGAGGATGATGGAGCCGCCTTGGCCCGCATCCATCATGGCGCGGCCAGCATGCTTGACCATTAGCCAGGGGCCGATGAGATTGACGCGCAAAAGCTCTGTCCATTCAGCTGGCGTAAGATCAAAAATGCCGGCCATGCCGCCGGACACGCCCGCATTGGCAAATGCAATGTGCAGCCCGCCAAATTCGGACTTGGCGGTGGCGACCAGCTTTTCGACATCGGCTTCCACGCCGGCATCGATTTGAAGCGCGATGGCTGTCCCGCCTGCGTCCTTCACCATCTTTGCGGTGTCCATCACCGCTTCCGTTTTGTCCCCCAGAACAAGCTTTGCGCCCTCTGCTGCAAAGCGCAGGGCAGAGGCGCGGCCAATGCCAGATCCAGCCCCTGTGATAATGGCAATTTTGCCGTCCAATGCACCCATATCTCGTCTCCTATAATTTGGGGTCAGCTGCCGCTGATCGTCTGGCCGCCATCAATGACAAAGGTCTGGCCCGTCGTGAATCCGCCCGCGCGGGATGCGAGGAAGACAGCGGCCCCCGCAATTTCTTCTGGTTCGCCAATGCGGCGCAGCGGCGACCGGGCTGTCGAGCGGGCCAGCGTATCTGGATTTTCCCAGAGCGCTCGGGCAAAATCTGTGCGGATAAGGCCGGGGGCGATGCAATTGACGCGCACACCTTGAGGCCCGAATTCATCCGCCAAATTACGCGCCATTTGCATGTCCGCCGCTTTGGAGATGCAATAGGCCCCGATAACGGTGGAGCCTTTCAGGCCGCCAATGGAGGAAATGATGGTGATTGAGCCTTCGCCCCGGGCCGTCATCTCGGGCGCGACCATATGGATCAGCCAATGGTTGGACAAAATATTATTGTCCATGATCTTGCGGAATTGATCATCCGCAATACCCTCTGAGGGACCGTAATAAGGATTAGAAGCGGCGTTGCAGACAAGCGCCGTGATCTTGCCAAAGGCGCGGCGCGTTTCATCGACAAGATGCTGGAGCCCCTCTTTGGAGGAGATGTTGGCCGCAACGGCAATGGCAGTGCCTGCCCCATGCCGGGCATTAATTTCCGCGGCCACAGCGTCGCAGGCATCCTGCTTGCGGCTAGAGATGACGACCTTGGCCCCATGGAGCGCCATTTCTTCGGCAATGGCTTTGCCAATTCCGCGAGATGATCCGGTGATCAAGGCCACTTGGCCCGTCATGTCGAACAGCGACATTCTCTTCTCCTTTTACAGGCCCCGTCCAATCAGGCCCTTATTTGGGTCAGGCGCCTGCCTTTACCGCAAAGGCCCAGGCAGCTTCTGCAAGCGGGCTGACGCGTTCAGACATTTCCTTGGCATGGGCAGAATTGGCCGTGCCGTCGATGACGCGCTTCTTAATGCCCTGAATAATCCCGGCGAGGCGGAAGAAATTATAGGCGAAATACCAGTTCATATCGGGCACGCCATCGCGGCCGGTTGCCTGGCAATAACGCGCGACCGCTTCGTCCAGTTCCGGAATGCCCAAGGCCTTGCGATCCAAATCCTGCACGCCGGATCGGCCCGCATTATCCGTCACCCATGCCATGGCGACATAGGTAAAATCTGCCAGCGGATCTCCCAGCGTTGATAATTCCCAATCCAGAACGGCGACCACTTTGGGTGCGTCTGCGGCAAAAATCATATTGTCGATGCGGTAATCGCCATGAACGACCGATGTGCGGGTCTGTTCTGGCAGGGTGGCGGGCAACCATTCAATCAGCCGCTCCATCACCGGCATATGTTCGGTCTCTGACAAGCGGTATTGCTTCGTCCAGCGATCCACCTGACGGCCAAAATAATTGCCGGGCTTGCCATAGTCAGACAGGCCCGCCGCCGCGATATCGGTGTTGTGCAGCGCAGCCAGTGTATCGATCATGGCAAAATAGGTCTGGCGGCGGAATTCGGGTGTGGCACCGGGCATCGCCCCATCCCAGATGGTCCGCCCTTCAACCATGGCCATGATATAGAACCAACTGCCGATCACATTGTCATCGGTGCACAGGCCATAGGGACGCGCCACGGGAAAGCCCGTTGGGTACAGGCCGTTGATGACCTTAAACTCTCGATCAACAGCATGGGCGCTAGGCAAAAGCGGGCCAAAGGGCTTGCGGCGCAGAACATAAGACCCGCTTGTCGCGTTGATGCGATAGGTTGGGTTGGATTGCCCACCGGCAAATTTGAACACCTCAATCGGGCCTTCAAATCCAGCCACATTGTCTTGCATCCAGGCCGTCAGATTGGCTTCGTTGAGCGCATCTGCCCCTTCCGCTTTGACAACGCCCGAAAACAGCGTCTGCGCATCGAGTGCTTCGGTCATTGATCGAATACGATCACGCTGCGCGCGGAATCGCCCTTCTTCATCTTGTCGAACCCATCATTGATCGCCGACAGCGGAATGCGCTCAGCGATGATGCTGTCGAGGTCGAGCAGCCCGCGAATGTAGAAATCAACCAACCGGGGAATATCAACCGGGAAGCGGTTGCCGCCCATAATCGCCCCTTGCAGCTTCTTGCCGGAAAGCAGGTCCATCGCCGAAAGGCCGACCTTTTCCGCCAGCGGCATCATGCCCAAAATCGTCGCTGTGCCGCCCCGGCGCAGGACGTTGACGGCAAGCTGGGCAGAGGCAGGACGCCCGACGGCTTCAATCGCATGATCAACACCGCCTTTGGTCATTTCAACAATCGTCGCCGCCGCACCTTCGGCAGTCGCGTCAATCGCATCGGTTGCCCCCAGTTTCATGGCGAGCGCGCGCTTTTCTGGGATCGGATCGGCCGCAATAATCCGACCGGCCCCTGCAATCTTTGCGGCATTGATTGTGGCAAGGCCAACGCCGCCACAGCCGACAACAACCACGGTTTCCCCAGGTGTCACCTTGCACGCGTTAAAGATCGTGCCAGCGCCGGTCGTGACAGCGCAGCCGATAATGGCGGCGCGGTCGAGCGGCATGTCTGGATTAATCTTCACACAGGCATGTTCGTGAATAAGCATCTGTTCGGCAAAGGCCGACAGATTGAGCATCTGGTTGACCGCCGATCCATCGGAACGGGAAAGCCGCGCAGGCGCGCCCGGTGCCCGGCGGGTGTCCCCGCCGAGACAGAGCGACATCCGCCCCGTCACGCAAAATTCACAATGTCCGCAATAGGCCGACAGGCAGGTGACCACGGCATCGCCGGGCTTCACCGTGCGCACTTCGCTGCCCACGGCCTCCACAATGCCCGCCGCCTCATGGCCCGGCACGGCGGGCAAGGGGTGCGGATAGGCACCTTCGATGAAGTGGAGATCCGAATGGCACAGGCCACAGGCCGCTGTCCGGATCAGCACTTCGTGCGGACCCGGCTTGGAGATCGTCAGATCTTCAATGACGAGCGGCTTATTGGGCTCGATAAGGACAGCAGCCTTCATCGTGTGGCTGCCATATCACCGGATGACAGGTCGCGCGGGCGCGTGTCGCCATGCTTGCCGAGCTCCAGGCGGGCAATGGCGCGATTATGGACTTCGTCCGGCCCATCGGCCAGCCGCAGCGTGCGCTGATGCGCCCAAGCATAGGCCAAACCATAATCTTCCGAAACACCGCCACCGCCATGCGCCTGAATGGCATCATCGATGATCTTGAGCGCCATATTGGGGGCCTGAACCTTGATCATCGCGATCTCAGCCGCAGACGCTTTATTGCCGACTGTGTCCATCATATGCGCAGCCTTGAGGCAGAGCAGACGCGTCATTTCAATGTCGATACGCGCGCGGGCAATGCGCTCATGCCAGACGGTCTGTTCGGCAATGGTCTTGCCAAAGGCAACGCGGCTGGTGAGGCGGCGGCACATTTTTTCCAGCGCCTCTTCGGCAACGCCGATCGTGCGCATGCAATGGTGGATGCGGCCCGGCCCAAGGCGACCCTGGGCGATCTCAAAGCCACGGCCTTCGCCATAGATGATGTTTTCAACCGGAACGCGAACGTCCTTGAGTTCGATTTCCATATGGCCGTGCGGCGCATCGTCATAGCCAAAGACAGGCAGGTGGCGCAGAATGTTCACGCCCGGAGCATCCAGTGGCATCAGAATCTGCGACTGCTGTTGGTGGCGCTGCGCCCCAAGATCGGTCTTGCCCATGACGATGGCGATTTTGCAGCGCGGATCACCGGCCCCTGATGACCACCATTTACGGCCGTTGATAACATAATGATCGCCGTCGCGTGTGATGCGGGTTTCGATGTTGGTGGCGTCTGAAGAGGCAACGGCGGGTTCCGTCATGAGGAAGGCAGAGCGGATCTCTCCATTCATTAGCGGGATTAGCCACTTTTTCTTCTGCTCGGCCGTGCCATAGCGGTTGAGCACTTCCATATTGCCCGTATCCGGTGCGGAGCAGTTGAAGATTTCAGACGACATGCCGACCCGCCCCATTTCTTCGGCGCACAGGGCATATTCGACATTGGTCAGCATGGGCCCCTCAAATTCGACACTGGAGTCGAGATGCGGGTTTGATCCCTGCGGCGGCATGAAGAGGTTCCAGATGCCAGCGGCCTTGGCGCGCTTCTTTTCTTCTTCAATAACGTTCAGGACTTTCCAGCGATCCCCTGTCGCCTGCTCGGCATAATAATCCTTCACCCGCGGGCGAATATATTGGTCGATATGGTTCTTAACGCGATCCCGCCAAAAAACCTCGCGGTCGGTGAAGGTGAAGTCCATCTGAGTCGTCCTCTTCCATGTTTACGTTTACGTCACTGTCAGCTTTCGGAGGTGTTTTCCAGCCCCCTTGGCAGTGGAGTTTAGTTTGCCGCCTCAGCCAATCGCCGCACCCGCTCGTCATGGTCTCGGCGCCGGATTGGAAAGCGCATAAAGACAATCGAAGAGAGAATGGCCAATAGGGAAACAAGGCCAATATAGGCCGCGATCAGCCGATCAATTACTTCGGGCATAACCGCATCGGGGCTGGTCTGCGCCGATAGGCCAGCCCAGCTGATAATCAGGCCAGAGGCAAAGATGCCAACGCCCGTTGCGCATTTCTGAATAAAGAAATTGCCGGCAAAAAATGTCCCTTCGGTTCGGCGGCCTGTTTCTTCCTGAGAGGCTTCCACAATATCTGCGATCATCGATGAGGCTGAAATCATGACCGTGACGGCAAAGCTATTGCCCAGAAAGAAAAAGGCAAAGACGCCCCATGTGGACATTGGGCTGCCGATCTCCGGCCACAGATCCATAAGCCGGAGAAGAAACGGAACAATCCACAGAGCGACGCCGATAATGGCAGCATAAGCGGCCGTATGGGGTTTGTCCCATTTCCGGTTGAGCGGCACGACCAGGAAGAAGGCCGCAACGACACTGAGGAACAGCACGACCGGGAAGAGGGCGAAGGCCAGCTGATCAAAGCGCCAAACATACAGGTAAAGATAATTGGAAATCGAAAAGGTGATGCCTTGGCTTATAATCGCGCAGGCGGCCGCGGCCGCATAGACCAAAAAGGCACGGTGAGAAAGTGCTTCCCGGATCTCTTGAAAAGCAACCCCAATGCGTAAGGGTTTTGGCTTGTCGACTGGCCAATGAGCAACCCGGCGGTGTTGAGCGACGGCAGAGGCCAGCACAGTGAAAGCGATCAGGCACCCACCGAACAATCCATAGTTCCAATAGCCCTCGGGATTGAGCTGGCCAACTTTGTGGCCCGCATCGGGAACAAGGAAGACACTATAGGCGAGGAACAGCATCAGGAGCCCACCTGCCCAGCCAAATAGAAAGCGGAACCGCATTAGGCCGGTGCGATCATCATAATCCTGCGTCAATTCTGGCACGAGCGCGATGGACGGCACTTCGCAGCAGGAAACAAGCGCACGCACCAGAAAGGCAACTGCCACCAGATAGACAAATATTTCCCCGTGCGTTCCTACAGGCGGCGACCAGAGCAGGAGCCACGCAAATCCTAAAGGGATGGCTGCCGCATAAAGCCATGGCAGTCGGCGGCCCCAGCGCGTATGCGTGCGATCGCTCATATGCCCAATAAAGGGATCAATCAGCGCATCGAGAAACAGCGCGAGCATCAGTGCTGTCGACACCATGGTCGCGGGCAGGCCGAGAACCTGATTGTAGAACAACAGCAAAAATGTGGAAAAGCCGCTATCCTTTACGCCATAGGCAATGCTGCCCAATCCATGGGCGAGTTTAAGCCGGAGCGGAAGCGGCGGCGATTTGGGCATGATCATGCGTCGCTTGCGCTAACAAAACTCTCCAGCGCGTCGAAAATTCCGGGCGCTTCCGGGTTCCAGCTATGCGGCTGCCCGGTTGTGATGCCGCCATCGACTACGAAATGTGTCCCGGTAATGAAGCCGGCTTCCTTCGAGGCGAGGAAGGCGACCATATTGGCAATATCCTCTGGCTGGCCGCCACGCTTCACCGGCTGGGTGTGATTTGCAATTTCGAAGATGACCTTATTTGCGGCCTCACGCTTCTCTTCCGGCACATCCAGTGAGGAGGAAAAGATATTGGTCTGGATAAAGCCGGGGCAAATCGCGTTCATGCGAATATTGTGCTTGGCAAGATCCGTCGCGCCAACTTTGGTGAGGTGAATGACGCCGCATTTGGCAACCGCATAGGCCGTGGGGGAATATCCGGCGCCCAAGCCCGCGACGCTTGCC
>VFQS010004177.1_pt1 | contig 10603 bp, 10 predicted proteins | sample 3512361 | NCBI WGS metagenome assembly VFQS01 (sample SAMN10412375, study PRJNA504923) | tailings metagenome | isolation source: Relicate 1 Philex TSF3 active mining | place: Philippines | reverse complement strand
TTAGAGAAAATTGGTACAGCATTCACAAAAGCCACGAACTTTAAAGATGAACTCGACTGGCTAATGAAGCGCCAATCGGAGCTTAAAAAAAAGGACGATCTAACGGACGAGGAGCATGAGGAATTTGCGCGTAACTTAAACAAAATCCGCGATTTGAAGGTTTCAAGCAATGCAGGAAATGACTGCATTCCCTTGAATCAAATTTTAGAACCTATACAACCACTGCCAGGTACTCCCCTTAATCCAGTGCTATCTAAGTTGGTTGATGCCGGTATTCACCCGATTGACCGGACGGGAACAAGTCCAGTTCCCGAAGAGGTATCTGATGGGGGTATTTCCTTTGCATGGCAACAACTGTTTGAAAACCAGTCGGGACAGTGGTGTTGGTTTCGTAGTACAACCAGAACAGACGATTTTGCACGTGCCTTCCAAATTATTAGCGGCGAACTCGTAAAGTTGGTAGGCAACACCTTGTTCAGTAAAACTTACTTCGCGCTAGAAGAGTCGGGATGGGGTTACGCATGCCTTCCTTTGTACGAAGGAAAGAAAAGGAGCGATATCGCGCCTTTCGATGCCATGTTGCGAGTAGTATCGGATTCCTATCGAATGAATCCGACGCCGTTTGCCGATACGCTCTCGACGTGGAGCGACGCTCGTGAAGTGCTTGGTTCGAAGAGATTGAAGCTGTTTCTTAATGGAGTCTTGAAAGTTAGTGGTAGGTCGCCTGAAGAAAATGCCAGACTAATGCTGAGCGAATTTAATCGAGCAGGACATATTGGCGCAATCATCGATGTAAGGAACCTCCACTTTAGAGCGCTTAACGAAAGCGATCCATACTGGCGTTGCCTTTGCGGACGAGTGCACATGCACATCGGGGCGGGAGTATGCACGCGTTGTTTTAAACAGCTACCTGCCCAGTTTACTGGTCGCGCAAAGGAGTTGCGTGTCCAATCGTTCCTGGGTAAAAGGATTGTTGAATCACCAGCTATCAGGAGGATGAGAGCAGAAGAACTGACGGGAATGACAAACAATCCTGCAGCACGGCTGCGACGATTTAAGAATATTCTTATCGATGACGAGGATGACATTCTGCCGAGGGGATCCAGAGACTTCCCGTTCGATCCAGAGTTAGACCAGAAAGCGCGTGTTGTTGACGTTCTCTCGGTTACGACGACCATGGAAGCAGGTGTAGACATTGGCGAGTTGAGATCTGTGTTCCAAGCAAACATGCCGCCCCAGCGGTTTAACTACCAACAGCGTGTTGGGCGAGCTGGGCGAAGGGGGCAAGCTTTCTCCCTCGCTTTAACTGTATGTCGAAGTAAAAGCCATGACCTTCATTACTTTCGGTTTCCCGAACAAATTACGGGTGACCCCCCTCCGCCACCATTCCTAACAAGTGGTCTCGACACAATTGTTCAACGATTGGTTCTAAAGGTCTGGCTCGTTGCGGCATTCAGACTTCTGAGGAGCGAGGCTGGAAATCGATGGGAGGGTGATGAGCTTGTAAGAGATCCCGATAATCATGGTGAGTTCTTATCGGTGTCAACTATCTGCTCAGAATTGGAGTCGTGGTGCAACAAAATCAAGGATGCTCTAGAAAAGTCCATAGGCGAACGTAATCGATTCGCGGAACTTTGTGTGAGCGGTCAACCAGCGAGATTGAATAGCTTACTTGCTACTTTGAGTACGGAAAAGGTTATCCAACAAGTTACAACGGTAGCTAGGAATCCACAGATGCGAGGCAAGGGATTAGCTGAAGCTCTCGCAGAACTTGGATACTTTCCAATGTATGGAATGCCAACGCGAATTCGCCATCTCTACACCCGTCCTACCTTTACCAATCAGAAACTGGAGATACTCTCTATGGACCGCGACCTTGACGTTGCAGTTCAAGAGTTCGCGCCAGGAAAGGTATTTCACAACGGGGTATGCGGGCGATGGACTGAAAGAGAACAGAAGTTCACAGGGCGGACTGAGGTTTATGTCAAATCCGGTAAGCTTAGGTGAGTATCGGCGACTAATCGAGTGCCCAAGATGCCCGGCCTGGGCGGATGGAGAAGCTGAAGGAAACGATCTCTGCAAGGCTTGTAAAGCAGATCTTTCTGGCAGCAAACGTTCATTATTAGTTACCCCACATGGCTTTTTGACGACACTAATCGCGCGACAGCCCGATGAAATAGGCGAGGAACTCCCAACAAAGGCTAACAAGAGTTCGATTGCTGTCACTGAGTCGCCGAACTTCCAACATATTTGCGGATCTAACCTTCGATTATCGTTTAGTAAACAATCCCAGTTGTTTCGATTGAACCGAGGCGAGTTTAAGAATGGCAGCTGGGCAGGCTTTTCAGCTGAAAGAGCTGATTTAACTGCGAGCTTTCGGCGAAGTGGGTTACGTCAAAAAGTTACAGTGACCGACGTGTGGATAGATCCTGAAGCTGCGGAACTCGATGTAGGTAGTGATGCTGTGAAGCGAAGAGTAAAGTACTCGGGAGAAAAAAGTGAAAACTTCTACTTGGGTGCACCAAAAGTTACCGATTCCTTAGTGCTCTCGCCAGCGTCTATATCAAAAGACATTGCATTTTTAGATCCTAATGCCAGTGAAAGAAAATTAACCGCTGCATTCAGGGCTGGATGTCTTTCGGCGCTCTTTCTGATAGTAAATCACGCATCAAGAACAGTACTTGACGTCGACCCTGCAGAATTTGAAATTCTAGAACCTAGCATTTACGACGAAGCATCTGATCAGATTTTGCCAGTGTTGCAAGTCGCTGACGAACTCGTAAACGGCTCAGGGCTGACTGACAGATTGGGGCATTCGGCAAGTGGGTCGAGCGAACCGACTGTTTTAAAAGTTATCAAAGAAATACTTAGTAACTCACAGCTCTCTCCAGTTAAGCTTATGCTAGAGCGAACCCACGCTGAAAATTGCTTTACGGGTTGTTATCGATGTATACATCGCTATGGAAATCAGCCATACCACGGTTTACTAGATTGGCGGCTCGGACTCGATGTATTGTCACTTCTTGCGGATGCTAGTTACATCGCAGGAATTGATGGGAATTACACCGGCCCAGGCGTAGCAACTTGGAGTTCAATGGCTTGCAATCTCGCTCGAGAGGCAGCCACTTTGTGCAGTCCCGGGTCCAACGTTGAATTCATCTCAGGCTTACCTTCTTTTTCGGTTAGGTCGGGCCGCCGTGCTCTAGTAGTTCATCCATTTTGGGCAAAAGAATCGCTACTCGTAAGAAATCCTCAGATTCTAGAGCTTCAAGTCACAGAAGGTTTGGTGTTGGTATCGACCTTTGATCTCTCAAGAAGAATGGGGGCTACGTTATCAACGATAAGAGGTGCTTTGTGATCAGCGTGCAGTCGCCTGAATCGATTAGGTCACTTATCAGAAGTCGCCCGGCCAGCCCGTCCAAGCTAGGTTTGTTCCTGGAGTGTCCTCTTCAGTTCTTGCTAGGAACAGACCGAGCACTTTCAGCCCGTCTGCCGCCCCATCCGCTAGCACTACTCGGTTCAGCAGCTCACAAAGTAATTGAGCAAGCAACTTTTGGAAGTCGTCCCTCAGGGATTGAAGTTGTTAACTTGGTGAAGCAACAGTTTGAATCATTGATCAATAGTGCTCCAGATTGCTTACTTAAGTGGATATATGAAAGGGATGGGATAGCAGGTGTCTTGCCAGCGTCCCAGATAACTTCAGCAGCACGACTCGTCTACCAAAGTCTGCCAACAGAGGGGCGTAGCGCCGAGTACATAGACCATCGTGTTTGGCGCGAGGAAAGTTTTTCTTGTACTGAACTAGATTTGGCAGGTTGGCCAGATTTTGTCCAACAGAAAGGGGACTCAATCCACGTTGTAGACTATAAACTTGGCCTAGGCCGAGATAATGAGGACAAGCCCAACCCAAAGTACATACTTCAGATAGCTGCATACGGATTACTCGCAAAAAAATCGACAGGAGTAAAGAACGTTACGCTGGAACTTCGAGCTCCGGCTGATTTATGGTTAGGCAATCTAACTGACGAATTAGAAGAGAAGGTACAGCAAGTTTCCAACCAGCTAAAAAAAACAGTTCCCCGAAACAAACCCCTTGACCCTTTGCAGCTTTCAACCCCAGGTGAGCACTGCAAGAAATGCAGTGTCCGGTCTTCATGTTCAGCTTATTTGCAACGGCTAGAAAAATGGACCGACAAAACGGATGAGACTTTATCGCCCAAAGACGTCGCTGGTATGGTTCTAAGTGTCAACTTAAACGGGGAGGCCTTGAATCTTGTGTGTGCGTCCGAGGCGCGGGACACCAAAATAACGATCACAGGCGTTGTAAGCGCACTTTACGCGCAGTCTCTCAGCGTAGGTGACGATATAAAGCTGTTTTCTCTAGGAACAACTGAGATTTTGGGTCGCGCTGAATATATTTCAAATTTTCATGTGTGGAATAGCAGGAACGCCAAAAGCTCTGCGTTCACTTTCCACATAAAGCCATAGGAGACTTTGTAAATATCCTGAATCTATAAAGGACCGAGTACCCCCTTTTGAAATCGAAATTTACGATTGATATGTAATGAGCACAAAGATCTAAATTGCCTTTCAATTGATCAAACTTTTTTGGCGAGAATTTGACGCAATTCGTCTGGCTTGAGTGCGGGGTTCCTTCTGTGAAGCATCGCATGACAATTCGCACAAACGGGAACCAAATCAGTTTTCGCATCAACTATGTATTCTCCACCTAGTTCACCAATAGGCTCAATGTGATGAACATGGCAAAAATCTCTACCTAACTCCCCAAAGAAATCAAGGAAACTGAAGCCACAAATTTTGCAAGCGAATCCATTTGCATCAATACATTCTTGGCGTTTGTGCGGATCGCGTTCGTAGCGGTTAACTACAACAGACATGCGCTTTCCAAAACTTGGTAACGCGCCTGCGCTATGGTCTGTTACACCTTCTGAACCGATCGAATCAAGATCGGGATCATTAACGGAAAGCCACATTTTTATCGCTTTCTTTTCGTTATCAACCTGAACGTCATCCTGAAACTTAACGACCTTGCCTTTTCCTAGATAAACAAACTTCACATTCTTGTTACTCCATCGCGCAAAGATGTGCGCGACAAGTTCGCCACCAAGAAGTCTTTTGAAGATGTTTTGCCTCGAACTCGTACCGGACTTCCCGAACCAGATAACTAATTCATCCTCAGGGTTATATTCATTTGGGAAATCAAGGCCAGTTCGGCCTGCAGAGTTGATATTTAGAAACGCAATAAGCTCGTCTCCCTCAACCACGTAACCCGTGTCCCAATTGCCACCTTTGGGCTTTGAACTGATTCCGGGATAAAACGATGACCAGATTTCGCTGCGACTAAGTTGTTGTCCCTTAAGAAAGCGATTTCGTGGGTCCAAAGGTCTCCCCAATTTCAAAATAAATTTGCTCCAAGCATCTCATCTTGCTGGGCTTCAATCAACCCCTTAGGTTGTGCTCAATTCGTATACCCGGATCCTATCGGGGTGAATCTGCGTCCTATCAGGCATAAAAAAACCCTCCGTGGTAGGAAGGTCGACGCTTTACCCGCTTGGTTGTTCCCTGAGGGAACCCCCCCGCGTCAGAATTGTTGTCGCCTCGATAGGAACCGATAATTCGGGGGCGATGATGAGGAACGAAGATGGCGCGATACGGACAAGCCTTCAGGGATCGGGCGGTGGCGCGGATGCTACCGCCGGAAAGTGCACCAGTGGCGGAACTCGCACGGGAGCTCGGTGGAACCACATCCGCTTTAGCGATCCACCTTGCCCGGGCGGGCAGGTTGGCGTGGGCGTCGACCCAACTTCAATATGTTTAATTACTATAACCCACTTTTCCTCGGCCCGCAAAGTTGCCGAGTCAAGTTGCCGAGCCAACCCCTCTCGCGGCAAGCAAAAAAACCGCAACACGACAGGAATCAACGTTAAGACATGGGTCTGCCTACTTCAAAAGACCACCGTCAAGCCCTTGCCAAAGGTATAAAGCCAAATACGATCGATATGGTCGAGCCAAGTCAGGGTTAAATATATTGACTGAATTAGACTTGAAAGCTTTTCGTTCAAGTGCGCTGACTGCTCGGACCAGGCTTCCATCCCCGCTAGGAAATACATCTTGATGCCCCACGTAGAACAGCGCAATTATCCCTGCTGTCCATTCCCCCATACCTTTATTTGCACAAATGGCTGCGTATAAGTCTTCTGGTGTTAATTCATACCAATAATCCAGCGCCGAAGGATCGTCACCCACCTTTTCGCCAAAAGAAATAATGGTTTTTGCTTTTGAGCCGCTCAGCCCGCAACCCTTAAGGGTATCGTAGTCTAATAGCCAAGATCCCTTCAGCTTATTCAAATCACGTGCAACGCAAACCCTTGCATATATTGTCCCCGCCGCGGAGCTTGACAGCATTTGCCCAATAACCACACGTACAACTGCTTCGGGCAGAGTAATCGGTCTACGTTTTATTATTTGGATAGTCGGTTGACGCAAGAAAAAGGGGGCGTGCTCAGGGTAAATCCCGGCCAAGAACCTTTTGATTTTTATTGACATCAATACACCTTCGGCTCTGCCTGCACGTTTGGGGCAATGAACGCCGGCGAAACGCCAAACGTGTAGAGATCACAAGTTGAGGTCTGGGATGACAAAAAATCTGGGAGGTTGCCCGAAACAACGCTATGATACGACTTTATAAAAGTTGTGCAACGAGATGCTTGATCACGTCTTCCGTGCCTTCGTCGAGAGTGGTTCCGTAGCGGGTGTTACGATCGTCCGAGCTGCGGCGCAGAAGGGTAAGCCAGCACGCCGCGAAGGTGGCCGAGGATTGATCTGGAAGGTGCGGGTTACGGTGGGTGAACGACAGGTCTTCGTCGAGGCAGCTAGAGGCGGGGCTCGTGAATGGGCATCGTTGGACAAGCTATGTGACTGGCTGGAGTTGTGTGGGATGGATGCTTTTGAACTAAATGTTTGCGTCGAGTCTTTCAGCGCTGCGCAGCAAGACTTAGAGTTTGTACCTTGACAAGGACGGTTCCATGAAAGTTGTGTCTCTTTTCAGTGGAGCTATGGGACTCGACCTAGGCTTTGAGCGGGCTGGGTTTGAAACGTCATGCTGTGTCGAAATAGACGCGGCGGCAGTTACAACCATTAAGCTCAATCGCCCCAAGTTGGCAGTATTTGATAAATCGATTGCCGAACTGTCAGGAAAAGATTTGCTTAAAGGCGCGGGGATCAAGAATGACGAAGAGCCACCGATAGTAATCGGCGGGCCTCCTTGTCAGGCCTTTAGTGTGTTCGGCAATCGAAAAGGTGTAGAGGATCAGCGAGGGCAGCTTGTATTTGAATACATTCGAATAATTGACGAAATACGCCCCCACGCCTTTGTGATGGAAAACGTGAGAGGCCTACTTTCAATGCCCGTTATTCCAAAGAAAAATGCGGCAAATAAGAAAGTAGATCGATCTCTAACAGAGCCTGGGTCGCTAATCGAGCTAATTTTCAAGAAATTTGAGCAGATTGGCTATCGCGTTGACTGTTACGTTGTCAACGCGGTCAATTATGGCGCTCCGCAGATTCGTGAACGCCTCATTTTCGTTGGCAACAGGCACGGCTTGATGGCGCACTTTCCCGGCCCGATGTTTAGTAATAGACCCTCTGACAATCTCCCCCCATTCAAAACACTTGGGGATGCTATCGGCGATGGATTTCAGGATCCTTGCCCCGAAGTCATGAATTTTAGCCCTAGAAAGCTTAAGTACCTTGCCATGATTCCGGAGGGCGGCAATTGGCGCAGCCTCCCCGAAGAAATCCAGAAAGAGTCTATGGGAAAGAGTTGGTACTTGAAGGGCGGCCGAAGCGCCTACTGGCGAAAACTGTCTTTTGCATTCCCTTCTCCTACGGTGGTCACAATGCCTAACCATGCTGGGACAAGCATGTGCCACCCTAAAGAGTTACGGGCCATTACCGTTGGTGAGGCTGCTGCAATACAGGGGTTTCCTCAGGACTGGCGCTTCACAGGAAGTGCAACAGAGAAGTTTCGCCAAGTTGGCAATGCGGTACCTTGTATTCTCGGTTACGTCGCAGGTACCGTGGTCGCGAATCTTATCGCGCGGATCAACCAATCAGAAAAACCTAGCGAAGATCTACCGCCATATCAGGTAATACACCTTCGCCCGCACGTGAGAACTAGGCAATTTTGGAAAAATGGCGAAGCGCTGGCAGGCGATATCTCATATTACGAGGAAGATGGACTCAATGAAATTGAATCCAACCAAATGGAACTCTCATTCGCTTCGGTCTCGTAAGTAACAAATTACGATGCAGGTTGATTCTCTTTTGAATATTGCCATAGCGCCATATCTAATTGTCTCATATCGAGTTTTGTTTTTATTGAAAGACTACGGCACTTCTTTACGTATAACGACCAGAAATTAAAATTATATTGGTTAGGCACTTGAAGGCCCAAAGTCCAGACTGCGCGAAAATCGAGTATTGGGTAGGGGTCAGGGTGGCAGAAATGTAATATTGTAGATGCTGTTGGCCACGACACCCCGTTAAGTATAACTAAAGACTTTATTCGCAATTCCTCATTTGCAGTTGCAAGAGCAATTGCAGAAATCTCCTTGATCAGTTCTTCATCATTTGAGCTGCACTGGTGTTGTGACCGGGGCGATTTCCATTTACAAATTCTCAGAAATTCTGACTTGGTCAGATGGCCGCGCAATTTAGCTGGCATGCCCACTGAGGCTTCAATCTCGAGCCATGTCTTGTCAAAATTTCTTTTAGCCCAAATCTTTAGTTCTGGAGCTTTAACTTTTAAACCAGACATGTTGCAAGACCGATCAACCGTTGATATCTCTTAACAGTTTCGCCCAGTCAACCTCCTTGCCTGGTTGAAAGTATTTTTTGTACTTTGCCTCAACCGTAGATTCAAAGGATTTTAGAAGTCCCCCACACTCTTTTCTTGAATTGTCTTGTGCCAATCCGTGCTTTATTCCTTGAATCACCCAATCTTGCGTTTCATCTTCGCCGTCATTTAGCCAGCTCCAGAACTCCCTTCCGGCATATACAAAAACCTGATTTGTCAAGTCTACTACGTCATGATTTTTTCCCCTGTTTATTCCCCTCAATATATCGTACTTATCAGTTAAGCCTTCTTTCTTTCCGTAAAAGACGCCCACAGCGATCTGCCCAAAACTGCCACCATAATTTGTTGTGATTTCATGAAAGGCAGCATTCAATTGAACTGCCATGGTTAATTGGATAGTCCATTTCCCTGCTTTTAGTGAAAGGATATCTGGATTTCCATTTTTTCTTTTAATAATATGATCAACCTCGTCAAAACAAGACTTCGAATATATTTTGCTCTGACGACGGAATGGCGCATCCAGTTTTGTTGTGCCAAAAACCTTGGGTAATATTTTTTCATCCATTAACTTCCCAAAGCCAGTGGCATGCCCGGTCATCAAGTGACTGGCGACGATTAATTTGTTAAGCTCGGACAGGGAGTTCAGATCGTGAAGTTCGAATAAAATCGGTAGTAGAAAAGGGTTGACCGACATGGTTTCACTTAACTGCTCCCTCAGCTTTTTCTTCCGCTCTTCAAGCCACCAGATAACCCATCGAGAGGTTTCAGTCACCACGGAAGATTTTGTGATCATTTGACGTTCTTTTCGAATGGGCCGTTGGTTTGAATTTTTGCCAATCAGGTTGGGGCTGATTGGGTTTACCTTCTGGAGGGTGTTTGGAGGACGTTGGCCCCCAGTCACAAGCAAAATTCTATCCTTGAACAACTTGGGCTGTAAATGGAGATGAAGTGGCCCGGCTGCCAGACAGCGCTCGTCGCTTCAAGTCGATTTCAAGCTTGGTCACACGAGCGACGATTGACTAATCGGACTGGGACGCTTACGTGCGCAGAGCCAGCCCACAATTAAGCCGTGACCCCCTTGAGCTTTTCCGCTGTACGGTATGCCCCTAAACCCAGCATCCCGAACAAGAGCGGCATCATGGCCCCTAGGTCCATGTGCGGGAACTTGACCGGGTGCCCGGCTAGCGCGCACACCCACTCGCCCACCGGCCCAACGACGAACTGGACCGCGAAGCCCGCGCCGCAGGTCCAGCCGATGAAGGGTCGCTATTCGGAGGTGAAGGGGTTCGGACTCGCCGCCTCCGCTTTGTTGATCTTGAGCTGCCCGGCGATATCTGAGCCAGATCGCCCGACTGCTGCAGCTTGATGAGTTCCAACTTCGCTGAGCAGCCTGCGAAGGATCTGGCCACAACCTGTCGATGACCCTGCCTCCGTTGTCGAGCATCGCGGTGACGGGATCGAGTGCCATCTACGCTGGCGGTCTCAGTGCTGCGTTGACGGGGGCATCCAGGGTGATGGAACGCCTGATCTTTCTACTCCATAGAAAAAGCTGACCTTAGCCTTTAATGTGGAGGGGTTTGATGCAACTGGACATAAGCTCAGGCAATCAGATCAACAGATCCGCACCCACATGATGCATTACGACCAGTACGGCCTTGAGTTTACGGCCGCCAGCGATGCCGCAGCAGACCTTTATCGCCAAGCGATCACGGCGTTCTTGGCTGC